>Ga0114998_10000436_pt1 | contig 30533 bp, 25 predicted proteins | sample ArcticOcean_MG_C_5_FD_87044 | JGI IMG/M metagenome (GOLD analysis project Ga0114998, IMG submission 87044) | Marine microbial communities from western Arctic Ocean - ArcticOcean_MG_CB4_138 | ecosystem: Environmental > Aquatic > Marine > Oceanic | place: Arctic Ocean: Canada Basin | collected... | reverse complement strand
TGGATGACTATTTATGGTTCTGCAAAGATCATGTTCGTGAATACAATCTAAAGTGGAACTTCTTTGATGGGAGCTCTGAGGAAGAGCTTCAAAAACAAATGGCAAATGATCGCGTTTGGGAACGTGAAACTAAACCGTTTAAAACTAGCGACGAGCAACGGGCCTGGGCACGCCTAGGGGTTGATGACCCGCACCAAGTCTTAGGGGGAAACGCCACCCAGAACCCAGGAAAATCAATCACAGGTTCAACGCGCAAGTTGCCCTCCTCAGAACGCCGCGCGCTAGATATCTTGGAAGCAAAAGACCATTGGACAAAAGCTGAAATTCGTAAATCCTATAAATCTCTTATTAAAGTTTTGCACCCCGATATGAATGGTGGCGATCGCAGCCAGGAGGAGCAACTCAGTGAAGTAGTGTGGGCTTGGGATCAAGTCAAAGACAGCCGCAGCTTTAAGTAAAGGAAACAACGCGGCATATGCATATGATATCACGTTCTAGTGGGCTCCATTTTAACAAAAGTATAGGGCCAGATGGCTTCTGGCCAAGAGCAATGTGGATTTTCCCTTCCCCTTCCCCTTGCCCTTAGTCACATTATATTGCACGAAATGCGCGAGGTAAAATTCCAGGGTAGAAAGAAAAGATTATGGTTGAAACAAATTTAGATATCGACACTCATCCAACCGAAGACATCTCAGTACGGGACGTGTTTGGAATTGACACAGACATGGTCGTGAAAGGCTTTGGCGATCGCACTTCTCGCGTGCCAGAATTCGATAGCACATATAAGTTTGATCCAGATACGACCCTCGCAATTTTAGCAGGCTTTTCCCATAATCGCCGCGTAATGATACAAGGTTATCACGGCACAGGTAAATCAACCCATATTGAGCAGGTTGCCAGCAGACTGAATTGGCCTACGGTCCGAGTTAATCTTGATAGCCACATCAGCCGTATCGATCTGATAGGTAAAGATGCCATCAAGCTCAAAGACGGTAAACAAGTGACAGATTTTCAAGAAGGCATCCTGCCTTGGGCACTGAGAAACCCAACCGCAATAGTCTTTGATGAATATGATGCTGGCCGGGCCGATGTTATGTTTGTTATTCAGCGCGTGCTTGAGGTGGACGGCAAACTTACCCTGCTAGATCAAAACCAAGTAATCAACCCACACCCATATTTCCGCATTTTCTCAACTGCCAATACAGTTGGACTTGGCGACACTACCGGGCTGTACCACGGCACTCAACAAATCAACCAAGGACAGATGGACCGTTGGAGCCTTGTTGCAACACTCAACTATCTATCAATCGAAGCTGAATCAACGATCGTCCTGTCCAAAAACCCACATTACAACACAGAAGCCGGCCGCCGAACAATCAGACAGATGGTAACAGTTGCTGATCTTTCGCGGACGGCATTCATGAATGGCGACCTATCGACCGTGATGTCCCCAAGAACAGTAATTTCCTGGGCGCAAAACGCAGAGATTTTTCGTAACGTGGGTTATGCCTTCCGTTTGAGCTTTCTCAACAAATGCGATGAATTAGAGCGCCAAACTGTAGCTGAATTTTATCAGCGCTGTTTTGATGAGGAATTGCCAGAATCTGCAGCATCAATGAGTATGACTTAGGCAAATTTCTAAATCACACTTCTGGGCAGAAATGTCACAATGGGAGGGGATCATGAGCTATAAATCAAATACAAAGGCTATATTGGATTTGGTATTTGACTTTATGTTGTTTTGCCATTCGCCCTTCGACGGCGCAACGACGCCGCCAAAAAACAAAGCGGGTTATACTTTGTCTAATATTACGTTTTATAACGCTTGCCTAACAATATCGGGTTGGGCCCTGGCTGGATCAAATTGATGCAAAATAACGACAATCCTGCTGATCCGTTTAAAAAAGCTCTCGCCGAAGCCACGAAGGTCATGGCCAATGATCCCGAACTTTCCGTTACTTTTTCTGTAGACCCTCCTGGGGCTTCAAACGACTCCATCCGGCTACCACAGGTAAGCCGGCGCATGAGCCGCCAAGAGGTTCTATTGGCACGCGGCACAGCCGATGCCTTGGCCCTGCGCCATAAATACCACGATGAAAGCACCTTTAACCGCTATGTACCGCAGGGCCAAATGGCGCGCGATATCTATGAAGCTATGGAAACTGCACGCTGCGAAGCAGTTGGCGCGCGTGCAATGCCTGGTACACACGGTAACATCGATGCAAAAATTGAAAATGAGGCGCTTCGCCAAGGTTTTGGCGACATTAGTGAAGCTAGCCAAGCGCCTTTGGCCACGGCCGCCGGTTATTTAGTAAGGCATTTAGCAACAGGCCGTGATTTACCACCAGATGCAGCCAATGTGATGGAACTATGGCGTGATTTTATTGAGGCACAAACTGGTGGTAGCTTAAACAAGCTTGACGAGAGTTTGGGAGATCAAGCTCAATTTGCAAAATTTGCGCGGGGAATTATAAGAGACTTGGGCTACGGGGATCAGCTGGGCGATGATCCTGATTTCGAAGACGAAGACTCCGAAGATTCAGCTAAAGCTGACGACGATCAAGCTGATCAGCCTGACAGCACAGGTGACGATGACAGTGAGGACGAACAAAACGACGCTAATCCAGAGCAAAGTCAAGACAAACAGCAAGATGCGGCCTCTGCACAGGTCTCCATGGATGACATGGCCGATAGCGAAATGGGTGAAGAGGCTGAAATGCCCGATGGCGAAGCCCCGCTTGAGCCACCCACCCCACAGCCAGTATCGGATGCAGATCCGCAATATTTAGTATATAAAACAGAATACGATGAGGAAATTCGTGCTGAAGACCTTGCTGAGCCACAGGAACTTGAGCGCCTCAGAGCCTATCTTGATCAACAATTAGAGCCGCTGAAAGGTGCCGTCAGCCGGTTGGCCAATAAATTGCAGCGCCGGTTGCAAGCCAAGCAAAACCGAAGCTGGGAATTTGACCTTGAGGAAGGCACTTTGGACGCAGGCCGTTTGGCGCGGGTGATTGCAAATCCAACAACGCCTTTATCTTTCAAAGTCGAAAAAGACACTGAGTTTAGGGACACCTGCGTGACATTACTCCTAGACAATTCGGGATCGATGCGTGGCCGACCTATTTCGATTGCGGCCATCTCCGCTGATGTTCTAGCACGTACTTTGGAACGATGCAGCGTGAAAGTAGAGATTTTAGGCTTCACCACCCGCGCTTGGAAAGGTGGACAAAGCCGTGAGGGCTGGTTGGCCGAAGGTCGACCACAAACTCCAGGACGTTTGAATGATTTGCGCCACATCATCTATAAAAGTGCTGATGCGCCTTGGCGTCGCGCCCGACCAAACCTAGGCTTAATGATGAAAGAGGGCCTACTTAAGGAAAATATTGATGGAGAAGCGCTGGAATGGGCGCACCGCCGGATGAACGCGCGCCCGGAGGCCCGCAAAATATTGATGGTGATCTCCGATGGGGCGCCAGTAGATGACAGCACCTTGTCAGTTAATTCCTCCAATTATTTAGAAAAGCACCTGCGTGATGTCATTGCTATGGTAGAGAAACGCCGCCAGGTTGAACTCTTAGCAATTGGCATCGGCCACGACGTGACCCGCTATTACGAACGCGCTGTAACCATCACGGATGTGGAACAATTGGCCGGTGCCATGACCGAACAGCTCGCCGCATTGTTTGATACCGACGCCCGCGCTCGGGCACGAGCCATAGGTCAAAAAAGGGCTGGGTGATACTAGCGTGATTTACCATTGCCGCCCGGTCGATTTTAGCACAATCTAAGCTAATCTGCAGTCACTTAGGGCAAGTCCAATGTTTCAAAATTTCGACTCTCCCCAATCCGTAAGCCAAAGTCCAACGCGTTTAAGAATGCTGCGAGCTTGGATGGTGGAGCAAGGGCTCAATGGCTTTCTTGTACCGCGCGCAGACCGTCATCAGGGCGAATATGTGGCCACCTGCGATGAGCGCCTGTCTTGGCTTACAGGTTTCACGGGTTCCGCGGGCTTTGCCTGTGTTTTGACAGATTTGGCAGGGATATTCATAGATGGCCGCTATCGTTTGCAGGTCTTAGACCAGGTAACAGATGAATTTACCCCAGTAGATTGGCCGAAAACTCAGTTGCAAGATTGGTTAACATCTACAGCTATGGCCAGTTCAGTCATCGGCTTTGATCCCTGGCTGCATACAGTTACACAGATTGAAACCCTTCGCCGAGCCCTTAACGAAGCTGATATAACCCTGCGATCTTGTCCGAACGGGGTAGATGCTATTTGGAAAAATCGGCCGCCCCCACCTAAGAAAGCAGCCTGGCTACACCCTGATAGCCTCAGTGGTGAAGCCTCAGCTGACAAATGTCTACGTATTGGGGCAGTAATTTCAGCACTTGGTGCCAAGGCATCAGTGATCACACTGCCCGATAGTATATGCTGGCTACTCAACATACGCGGTAGTGATGTGCCTCGCACTCCAATCGTACAGTGTTTCGCAGTGATAGCTTCTGACGGGAACGTAACTATATTTTGCGATCCTTTAAAGTTTTCGAAAGTTAATCTAAATCTCAATGTAAATCTTCTGGATTGGGACAATTTCGCGCCTTATTTGCAGTCTTTTGAAGGTAAAATTCTGATAGATCCTTCCTCAATGCCTCATGCTGCAATGGAGGCCCTGGAAATTGGGCCATCTGAAACCGTACGGTCAATTGATCCCTGTGCTTTGCCAAAGGCATGTAAAAATAATGTTGAATTGGCTGGAACTCGGGCTGCGCATTTGCGCGATGGCGCCGCAATGGTAAAGTTTCTAGCCTGGTTTGACACGGCGAATAAATCCAGCCTCAGCGAAATAGATATAGTCAAAAAGCTTGAGGGCTTTCGTGCAGCCACAAAACTGTTGCACGATATCAGTTTCGACACGATCAGCGGCAGTGGCCCACATGGCGCCGTAGTACATTACCGTGTAAACTATGACACTAATCGCAAGCTTGACAGTGATAGTGTCCTGTTGGTTGACAGCGGTGCACAATATCATGACGGCACGACTGATATTACCCGCACCTTGCCCCTCGGCAAACCCAGCCACGAGATGATACAAGCTTTTACACGGGTATTGCAAGGTATGATAGCAATCTCACAGGTACGGTTTCCAAAAGGCCTGACAGGCCGAGACTTGGACGCACTTGCCCGTGTGCCACTCTGGGCCGCTGGGCAAGACTATGACCATGGCACTGGCCATGGTGTTGGAAGCTTCTTGTCCGTGCATGAAGGACCACAGCGGATTTCACGGGCAACTGATGTGGCGCTTGAGCCAGGAATGATCTTATCTAATGAACCCGGGTATTACCGAGCCGGTGCATTTGGGATTCGGACTGAGAATCTCATCTTGGTGCAACCTGCTCCAGAACTTCCAGGTGGAGATAACCGCACCATGCTTGAGTTTGAAACCATTACCTACGCTCCAATTGATTTGCGGTTGATTGACGCGAATATGCTGACGCGGAAAGAGAAAAATTGGCTAAATGCCTATCATCAAGCAGTTTATTCCAAGTTATCTCCAATCTTAGCCGGACCAATAATACATTGGCTGGCACAGGCCACAGCAGAAATTTGACTCCGACATCAGACAATGGAACAGCTTGTTCAACATGAAACACAATATAAAAATTTATGCCCTTACAGGCAATTGGTCCATTAGGGCCGCAGGAGCTGTTATTGCGGAAACACGCGCCGCATTGGAATTGGTGGAGAGTCATTACCCCGCTATAATTTATTTTCCGCGTAATGACATAGCCATGGCCTTTTTAGATTATACTAACAAAACGTCTCATTGCCCACACAAAGGGTATGCTCGCTATTTTTCAATTATCACTAAAAACGAACCAATTGAAAACGTAGCTTGGACTTATGAGTCCCCTAACATAGAAATGGCTATGATCAAAGATCACTTAGCGTTTTATCCAAATGACAAGATCACAATAGAGCACTTATAAGCAGACTCTTAGTTGATATGGTTTATTAAACATGAATTATTTATTTATTTTTAATAATGATCTTGCCGCGCCGCGCGCTTCATCGGTTACCACGTCACCAGCAAGCATACGGGCTATCTCATCAATTCGATCTTCAGGCATCAATTTTACTACAGTTGAGAACGTTACCTCATCTTCAATGCGTTTTTCAACTCGCCAATGTGCGTTTCCAAAAGCGGCCACTTGCGGCGAATGTGTCACCACCAAAACCTGTCCCTCTGCACCCAGTTCTGCCAAACGACGCCCAACCGCATCTGCAGTGGCGCCCCCAACGCCACGATCAATTTCGTCAAAAATTATAGTTCGTTGAGAAGAACCCTGCGAAAGACAAACTTTTAACGCTAAAAGAAAACGGCTCAACTCTCCGCCTGAGGCAATTTTTTCCAGCGGTCCAGTTGGCGCACCTGGATTTGTTGCAACGGTAAAGGCAACTGTATCTGAGCCATTAGGTCCTCCCTCCACCTCAATGATTTCAGTCTTAAATATAGCACGTTCCATCTTCAAAGGTGCAAGCTCTAACGCCATGCCTTTATCCAAAGCGCTAGCACCGACCACCCGGGCCTCATGCAAATTTTGCGCCAGTTTTTTATATGATGAATGCGCTAAATCAAGATCTAACTTTAACGCGTCTAGCCCTGCTGTACCACTGTCCAACGTCTCTAACTTCTGCACCAAGATCCTAGCAATTTTTGGTAATTCATCAGGTGCCACTGCATGTTTGCGCGCCGCAGCACGGATCGCAAATAACCGTTCTTCAGTTTTCTCTAGCTCGGAAGCATTAAAATTCAGCTCGCTCAGGACAGACTCTATCTCTTGCTGCGCTTCTCCAAGACGATTAAGGACATCATCTAGGGCTTCAGAAGCAGGATCTAATTGGCCATCTAATTGTTTAGCTGCTGTCGCAAGCCAACGCGTGGCATCGCTAACTAGCCCCTCCGCCCCCTGAGCAGACAATGCCTCAAGGGCTTTGGCAACATCAATACGAATTTTCACTGCAGCTTGCATCATCCGCCGATGAGCATCTAGCCTATCATCATCCCCCAGTTGTACATCCAGCAGTTGAAGCTCATCAACCGTATGACGAAGATATTCCTCTTCTGTAGCTAGAGTATTAATTTTTTCAGCAAGGGCTATCAACGCTCCTTTGGCCCGTGAAAACTCACGCCAAGCGTCCCTGCAGGCATCCCGCAGGCCAATGGTCATTGCATGCTCATCCAAAAGCGCCATATGGCCTTTAATGTTTAAAAGACCCCGGTCATCGTGTTGGCCATGGAGTTCAAGTAATGTTTCACCAATCTGACGAAGCACCTGCCCAGAACAGCGGCAATCATTTACAAAAGCCGTCTTACGGCCATCTCTAGTAGTAATCCGCCGCAGAATAAGCTCACCCTCTAGTTCGATACCACTGTGGCGCAAGATATCATTAACAGGATGGTCAGTATGGATGTCAAACCAGGCGATCACCTCGCCCTGCTCAGCTCCTTGCCGCACAAGTTCAGCTCGGCCACGCCAGCCCAAAACAAAGCCAAGACAATCCAGTAAAATCGATTTTCCAGCCCCAGTTTCTCCCGTCAACACATTGAGGCCATGTTGAAAATTCAGCTCCAACTGATCGATGATCAGTATGTCACGGACTCTTAACCCCCGCAGCATTTCTGCCTCAATTCAATCACAGCCATTGGCCTTTAATCATCTGCCTATAGATCTGTGCCAACCAATTGTTACCCTTAGTATCCGGGGTCAGACCATTACCATTCAGTAAAATAATACTTTGGTTGTGCCAGTCTGTCGATGCGTACTGACTAGCTAGTACTGCGCCAGCCAATTGAGCTTCCACTTTTAACCCCAGAGAAAGGTAGCTCTCAACCAATCGATAAAGCGCTTCAGGGGTTTGGTGGGTTGTTTGGAAATCTTGAACCACAATGCGAAAGCGATTGATGGCAGAAGTGTAATAGCCTTTTTGTAGATAATATCGGCCAACTTCCATCTCCTTAGCTGCCAAATAATCGAATGCAAGATCGAATTTAATTTTGGCTTCAGCACCATACTCGCTGTCAGGGTAGCGCTCAATCAACAAGCGTAGCTCTTCCAAAGCCTTCAAAGTCAAATCTTGGTCACGCCCTACCTCGGCTATTTGATCGTAATAGCTCAGTGCCAGAATATATTGCGCATAAGCTGCATCTTCAGCAGCTGGATAAAATTCAATATAACGCTGCGCCGAACTACGGCTGTTAGGGTAATCCGTTGCTTTGTGAAAGCTAAACGCTTGCATGATCAAACCACGCTTGGCCCACTCGGAATAAGGATACAAACGCTCAATTTCACCAAAATATTCTGCTGCTTTCTCGTATCGAATGTCATTAAGATTCATCTCTCCAAGATCATAAATCTCCTTAGCAGAGTAGGTTTCAATAGGAGATGTTGACTCCTTTTCAAGTTGACTACATCCCACAATAATAGTTACAAAAATCCAAAGAAGAATGGAGTGTCGAGACCGCATGCTTACCCTCATATTTTATTCTACCATAGCGTTAGCACAGAAAGTTTTTGGGCAAAATGAAAGAGTTTAGTTTTCTGAGAAGAAGATCGCTTCTATGCTAAAATATAGGTGTCTTTTTGCACCAATCCAGCTCCAGGTAACCGCTGGGACATTTCCGGATCACAATCTATCACACAAAACGATTCCGGTTGGCTAAACAACTTGCACAAAAGTTTATTAGTTAATGTATGGCCCGCACAACGGCCTACATAGCGGCCAATGATTGGACCACCAGCAAGTGCCAAATCACCCATAGCATCTAGCATTTTATGGCGCACGGGTTCATCCGCGTAGCGCATACCACCCGGGTTCAAAACCTTAGCCCCATCCACAACCACAGCATTATTAAACGTACCACCAAGCGCCAAACCGTTTGACCACATTAGAGCTACATCAGAATTTCGACAAAATGTTCGGCTGTCACACAGCTCATGCACAAAACTGCCATTCGCAAGATTTAAGGATTTAGATTGTTGACCAATTGCCGCATCTGGAAAATCAATCTCAAATTCCATTTCTATACCTGAAAAAGGCACTAGCGCAGCATACGCTCCGTTTTCTTTGACCTCTACTGTCTCCAGAATTTCCAGCGCATGAACCGGTTTTGATTGTTTAATCAACCCAGTAGCTAAAAATCCGCGTACAAACTCTAGTGCACTGCCATCCATAATTGGAACTTCAGGGCTATTTAGCTCCAAAATTGCATTATTGATACCACAACCAGCAAGTGCGGCCATCACGTGCTCAACCGTAGAAACACCGTTTCCATTTCCATTTACCAGACGGGTACAAAGCGCCGTATGAACAGCAAATTTCCAATTGGCAGATATAAATCCATCGCCGTCCAGAATATCTGTTCTTCTAAACCAAATACCTGTTTCAACTGCAGCTGGTCGCACTCGCAGTGTCACATCTCTACCGCCATGCAAGCCAACTCCAGTAAAAATAATATCTGATCTCAATGTCTTTTGCACATTTGCCCCGATAACCTAATTAAAATGATACAACAATCTACACTACCGCTAGTTTGTGTTCAGCGAAGACACAACTCACTCTTTGCAACCAATTGAAATATCTGTGGGATAGTTTCAGCAAAATAATGCCGTCCAATCAGTATGGGTTGATAGGTTACTAATTTATATAGTAAAAAGGCGCCTTAAGGCGCCTTTTTACATCCAAGGTTTACTAAAATTAGTTTGCCTGTCGGCGTAAAAACGCTGGGATTTCAATTCTTTCATCAGCCTGATTACCAGCTTCATCCGTTTCAAACGCTTGACTACTCACTTGAGGCTCCAATGACACTGATAAACGCTCATTTGCTTCGCTATTGCCTGTCATCCGGTTGATCAAAGAATTGATACCAAATTTACTTTTAGTTGGAGTATCTTGATAGGTCTGAGGTTCGAGTTTAGGCTGTATTTCTATAGTGGGAGCCCGCTCAACAGCTGCCTGCAGCCGCGCCATAGCTTCGGGGCTGGGCGTCCCTGGCTGATACTCGGTTGCCACTAATGGCTCCCCGTCCTCAACTTCTAATGTACTTAACTCTTCAAACTTTGGCTGATAGGCCGGTGTAGGCAATTCTTCTTGTTCATGGTATTTGCCAACCTCAAAGGTTGGCTCTTCAAAATCAACAGACCGCTCTTTCTCAAATGAAAACCGGAGATCATCAGATAATTCAGATCCTACTTTAGATTCCGTCAATCCAGATAGAACCTCATCAGAAGAGGAGGCACGAGACGGCAAAGCTGGTGCCTGGTTCGACTGATCAGCATCGATCCCTGTGGCCACGACAGACACGCGCATTACGCCCTCTAAAGTAGTATCCAAAGTAGAGCCCACGATGATATTAGCATCTGGATCCACTTCTTCGCGAATACGGTTGGCAGCTTCGTCAAGTTCAAATAATGTTAAATCTGCACCACCAGTAATATTAATCAGCACACCTTTCGCTCCGCGAAGGCTAATCTCATCTAACAATGGATTTGACACAGCTTTATCCGCAGCTTGAATAGCCCGGTTCTCGCCACTTGCCTCGCCAGTACCCATCATTGCCTTGCCCATCTCGTCCATTACAGCTCGTACATCTGCAAAATCAAGATTGATCAGGCCAGGACGAACCATCAAATCAGTAACGCCCTTCACACCTTGATACAAAACATCATCAGCCAAGCTAAACGCATCAGTAAAAGTGGTGTTTTCATTAGCAAGCCGGAAAAGGTTTTGGTTTGGAATGATGATAAGTGTGTCTACTACCTTTTGTAAGGCATCCACACCATCCTCAGCCTGCCGCATGCGCTTGCTACCCTCAAACTGGAATGGTTTTGTCACGACGCCAACCGTCAAAACACCCAACTCACGTGCTGCTTGAGCTATTATAGGAGCAGCCCCAGTTCCAGTGCCGCCCCCCATGCCAGCAGTGATGAAGCACATGTGTGCACCTGCCAGTTGGTCCACTATTTGTTCGATACTCTCTTCAGCTGCTGCTGCCCCAACCGTGGCTTTTGCCCCAGCACCTAAGCCTTCTGTGGCTTTGATACCCATTTGGATTTTAGCCGGGGCTCTGGATTGTTGCAAAGCTTGTGCATCAGTGTTTGCCACAACAAATTCGACACCCTCAAGCGCCTTCTCTATCATGTTATCGACCGCATTTCCGCCAGCACCACCCACACCAAATACTGTTATACGTGGTTTCAGCTCATCATGTTCGGGCATGGTTAAATTCAAAGTCATATTTTTTTCCACCTGCTCTAGCCGCACTGCTCTGCGGCGTTTCCTTTTATCTTAACGTGAACTTATTGTCGCGTCACGAAAAAACTCTCTTTTAATACAAAATATAGTCTAAAAAACATTAAAAATACTAAGTTTTGGGACCTGACATAGGTTAAATCTACCAATTATCTCTAAACCATCGTGCTGCACGCCGCACGGGCCGTCCAATCAACTGAGACTGAGGCACCTGAAAGTCCCACCATTCATCTTGCGGATTAGCAGCATTTAGAGCCAATCCCACTACACCCGAAAAAGCCGGGCCAGTTGCAGCCTGTGGTAAACCCTGCAAGCGGATCGGCCGCCCAAGACGGACGTGCTGACCCAAAATTCGGGCCGCCAAGCCATCCAATCCGGGAATTTGGCTTGCACCACCGGTCAGAACAATTTGTTTGCCCGGCAGACTGTCAAACCCCGCCACATCCAACCGATCGCGTACGTCTTCTAAAACCTCTTCCATCCGAGGTCGAATAATCCCAATCAGTTCAGAACGGCTAACCTGGCGGCGATCATGTTCCCAATCACCACTATTGCCGTCAGTTTCGATCATTTCACGGTCATCCATCCCAGTGGCCATTGTACCACCATACAGCGTTTTAATCCGTTCAGCGGCAGCATTTGGGATTTGCAATCCCATCGAAATATCCCTTGTTACGTGATCCCCACCCATGCGCACACTGTCCGCAGAAATTAAGTGTTTTTTGAAAAAGACTGAAACGCCAGTCGCCCCGCCACCCATATCAATACATGCCGCCCCCAGTTCTTGCTCATCTTCCACCAAAGCTGCATGGGCCGATACATAGGCAGAGGAGGCCACACCCGCCAGCTCAACATCGCAGCGTTTCACACAATAATTAAGGTTTTGAATGGCGCGCTCATGCACGGTCAAAACATGGAGATCAACCGATAGTTTTTGACCAATATGGCCGCGCGGATCCGCCATCCACGCGCGATCATCCAGCGTGAAGTTGATCGGCTGCGCATGCAACACAGCGCGATTTTTACCAAAGTCAGGTAGGTCACAGGCTGCAAGCACCCGGCCAATATCATGGGAATGCACGGTCTCATTTTCGGTTGAAACCTCCCCAAACGCGCCATAACTGCGCGGCACTCCGCCAGAGAAGGCGGCAATCACGTGATCCACCCGCACCAGAGCCATTTTCTGCGCGGCCTGAAGGGCCGTACGAATAGCGCGCTCGGTTTCGGCCATAGACTCAATTTCACCAAAGCAAATGCCGCGCGATTTGGTCGTGGCCGCACCTATAACGCGGAAGCCAGATTGCCCGGCCATAGAGCCGATCACTTCGCCTGAGGAAATATTGTTTGGCCCATCAAACCTTAAGATTAGGCAGGCCACTTTTGAGCTACCCACATCCATCACCGCAATCACCCCGCGTTGGATGGCCGCTTTTCGCATTGTGCGCATTGCACGTTGGGTTTTATACAGGTCATTCATTTTGAAATCTCCGAAAATGTAACGCCCTTAACCTGTTTCAGGCCAGCCAGCGCTTGGGGTCGCAGCCGCAAGGTGGGGCGGTGTGGATTGCGGAAATCCATTAATATTAAGTCACGCTTAAACAGGTCCTGCGCTCCACTTAGCACAATCACCTGCGTCAAAACCTGTTCAGGATTGGCCTCTGGAAGAGCAATGGTTTGACCGTTCAACATTACAAAGTTCCAGCGCCGTTCCCCGATCCGCACCAAGCCGCGCAAACGATCCGATATCGACGTAGCAGCAGCCAGCAAAGCACGGGCCTCGCTAAGAAAGGCAATGGCGCCTTCTCCTGCAATCAATGGCAAATGGGCAAAATCAGCGCGCTGAGAGACACGGCGCAACAATTCACCTTCAGGCGAAATCAAATGCAGCCCTTCGACACTGCGCCAAATAAACTCAGGCTGAATTTCCGTCACTTGTACCGACAACAGGCGTCCCGTGGAGGTGATCACAGCGGCGCGCTCAACCGATGGGATCTCTTCGATCCAATCGCGCATGCCCTCAAGATCCAGCTCAAAAGCGCTGATCGGAAACAGGTTGCCAAATTGTGCACGAATTTTCTCCGCCAACAAAGGCGAAGCGCCTTCAATGGTCAGGGTCTGCAATTGATGCACTGGCTGGTTTTGCACCGAGACCTGAGCCTCTTGCAGCAAACCGCGCAGATAGTCGCGATTTGCTGCCTGTGACAGGAATATCCAACCCAGCCCACCTATTGCAACAGCCGGCAAGCCCACCCGCACCAAAGCTCGAAACAAGGGCGTGAGCCAAAGCCGTTGCATCCGGTAACTGAGCAAAGACGGCGCGGGATCAGAGGCATTGGCCACGTCACTGCGACGTACGGAGCCTGCATATTTTGGCGCATGTTTCATCGGTTGCATGAGGCATCCTCCACCAAAAAGCGGCACAGTTCGGGAAACGAAATCCCAACAGCTTCAGCCTGTTCAGGCGACAAGGACGTGGGCGTCATTCCCGGCTGTGTGTTAGTTTCCAGCAAAACCAGCCCTTTAAGGCCACGCGTTTCATCCCAACGAAAGTCTGTGCGGGAGATGCCGCGACAACCCAAAACCGCATGGGCTTTGAGGGCATATTCAAGGCAGGCCTGGAAAATACCATCAGGCAGCTGAGCGGGCACCACATGTTTTGATCCGCCCTCGGTATATTTCGCATCATAGTCATACCAACTGTCCGTCAAAATATCCGTAACTGTCAAAGCCCGGTCGCCCACAACGGTTGTAGTCAGCTCACGACCCGGCGCGAAAGCTTCGATCATCACCATATCAGGCATATCAGTCGACAATTGTGGCGGCGTCTCAGCACCCAGACTCACCAAATAAACCCCGACCGAGGAGCCTTCATTATTGGGCTTTACAACATAAGGCAGCGCCATCGGATGCGTGCCGACAAAATTATCACGCGCCATCAATAGGCTATCCATCACAGGCAGGCCCACGCTACGAAACACGTCTTTGGTTTTTTCTTTGTCCATTGCCAGTGCAGAGCACAAGACACCAGAATGCGTATATGGGAGCTTCATCCATTCCAGCAGCCCCTGCACACAGCCATCTTCCCCCCAACGTCCATGCAGCGCGTTAAACACCACATCAGGTTTGGCAAGAATTAGCGCACGCACGACGTCAGGGCCCGCATCAATTTCGACAACGCTATAGCCAGCCTGCCGCAAAGCGGAGGCGCATTCTTGGCCTGTAGACAGAGACACAGCACGCTCCACGCCGGGTCCGCCCATCAATACAGCCACAGTTCCGGGAGTCCTGCTCGACATACCCACTGCTCTCGCTCAATATTTTGCCCTCTTTGGGGCTCTTGTTGCCGCGTTTTATAACGCTTTTAGTCGTCTTTCGGGTCTCCGACCCTCATTATCTCCCACTCTAACGTCAAACCACTCTTATCGTAAACCTTTTTTCGCACCAATTCACCCAAAGCTTCGAGATCTTTTGCGCTGGCGGTTCCGGTGTTGATCAAAAAATTGGGATGTTTGGGTGACATCTGCGCTCCGCCTAGCTCCAAGCCTCGGCATCCAGCATCATCAATCACCTTCCAAGCCTTCAAATCTTGGCGATCATCTGCGCGTCCGGTCGAGCTGAACCCGGCTGGATTGCGAAACGTACTGCCTGCTGTGCGGTCTTTCGTGGGTTGGGTCTCATCGCGCTTGGCCAATTGATCCGACATTTTCTGATGAAGGGCTTCCGGACTATCGGACCCCAACCTGCGCAGTGTAATCTCAGTGATAAGAACACCCTCCGGCAGGTCACAGGTGCGGTAGCCAAAACCAAGCGTTTCGGCACTATAGGCCACTTGTTCCCCTGCCCGATTCACCCCACGGGCAGATACAAAAGCATCCGCGAAATAGCTGCCGTAGCAACCGGCATTCATCTTTAGCGCGCCGCCCATTGCGCCCGGTATGGTACGCAGAAAGGTTAAATCCAGCCCGGCATCTGCAGCCTTGCTCGCTACATGGCTATCCAAAGCCGCGGCCCCGCACTGTACCAGCTCGCCGTCAACAAAAATCTCATTGAAAGCGCGCCCCAACCGGATCACTACCCCACGAATACCGCCATCACGGACAATCAAGTTTGAGCCAACACCTATCGGAAAAATCATCACATCTAGGGGTAATTCTGTCAAAAACTGGGCCAAGTCAGCCGGATCTGCCGGTTGAAACAAATAATCCGCAGGTCCCCCCACGCGCAGCCAAGTTAGATCCGATAAGGAGCGGTTGGGCGTCAGACGTCCACGGGGAATTGGAATTTGCATTGTGTTAGGCCCTCAACTGATCACCCTTCCTTAAACTGGATCGGAGGTTTTAAGTCAAAGGGCAAGCGCGGCTCCTCCAAATCACTATGTACATTGCGCGCACAAACTGCTCCATCGAATTGGAATAAGGAGATGACATGCAACGCATTTGGTTGAACTTAACGCCTATTCTATTTTTGATCCTCTGGTCTGCGGGTTACGTGATGGCCAAGATCGCTCTGGTGGACGCCGCTCCCATGGCCCTGCTGGCTCTGAGATTTGCCGCCGTGATCGCCATCATGGCGGTGTTATTTGCGATTTTACGCCCACCCTTACCCAAAACCCCAAAGGATTGGTTGCATCTCGGCTTTGTCGGCTTCTTAATACAGACCATGTATTTTGGCATGGCCTATTTTGCTTTTGTGAATGGCGTCGCCGCAGGAACCGCCGCATTGATCTTCTCGTGCAACCCTTGCTGGTTGCTCTTCTAGCGCCACGATGGAGCGGAGAGGCGATCAGCTGGCTTCAGTGGCTGGGCTTGGCCATCGCCATGACGGGAACCTTTGTGGTGATCAACGCCCGGCTTGAAATAGGCCCACCGCCCTTGGTGGGATTCGGCTTTGTAACCTTGGCCTTAGCTGGGATCACGCTGGCCACGTTTTGGGAAAAGCGCTTCGGCCTTTCGCATCACCCAGTCACAGAAAATCTGGTGGGCTATAGTGCAGGACTGCTCGGTTTATTACCATTTATCAACAGCGCAGACATTGCTTTGGTGAATTGGACGCCCTCCTTTTGTTGGGCCTTCGCCTATCTGGTAATCGGAAACTCAGTGATTGCAGTGGGCCTTTTGCTCGCCATGATCCGAGCGGGCGAAGTATCGCGAGTCTCAACCTTGCTATTTTTAGTGCCGCCTTTAGCCGCATTTATCGCATGGATCATATTGGATGAGCACATGCCACTCATGGCTTGGGTAGGGCTGATTATATCTGGTGCAGGAGTCTATTTCGCCACACGCCACAGCAAGGGTCAGCCCTAGATCATCTTGTTTTAGTCGACCCCACCTACCAAGCCATGCGCCCAAGCAGAGATTGACCCTGCGCCCAGGCAGATCAACATATCGCCTGGCTGGCATTGCTCCACCAGAAAAGCTTTCAAAGCCGCCTCATCGGCCACTGGCATAGCATTTTGGTGTCCGTGGCTGGTCAGGCCAGAGATCAAAGCATCACGATCCGTCCCAGCAATCGGCGCTTCGCCTGCGGCAAAAATATTAGTGATCCCCACCACATCCGCGTCATTGAAACAGGTACAGAATTCCTCGAATAGGTCATGCAAACGGCTGTAACGATGCGGTTGATGGATGGCCATAATCCGGCCTGAATGGCTTTGGCGCGCCGCTTTCAAGGCCGCGGCGATTTCCACTGGGTGGTGGGCATAGTCATCAATAATGGTCACCCCATCGATGTCAGCCACTTTGGTAAACCTGCGGTTAACCCCTTTAAAGCTTTGCAAACCAGCACGAATGACATCGCCTGACATGCCCAAATGCAGGGCCACCGACACTGAGGCCAAAGCGTTGGATACATTATGGTCCCCTGGCATTGGCAGAGTGCAGCCTTCGATGACAGTGCCATCGCGCAGCGCCACATCAAAATAGGCCCCACCATGTGCATATCTCAGGTTGACCCCCCGCACATCCGCTTGGGCATTGAAACCATATGTCATTACGCGACGGTCTGTGATCCGCCCCACCAGCGCCCGCACCTCCGGATGATCAGTATTGCAGACTACCAAACCATAAAACGGTACATTATTGACAAACTCAAAAAAACCTTGGCGCAGATTGTCGAAACTGCCCCAATGTTCCATGTGCTCAGGATCTATATTTGTGACCACAGCAATGGTTGCGGGCAAGCGGTTGAAGGTCCCATCACTCTCGTCCGCCTCAACAACCATCCATTCGCCCTGCCCAGTGCGGGCATTTGATTCAAACGCATGGATCACACCACCATTAACTACGGTCGGATCAAAACCACCGGCATGCAAGAGGGTTGAAACCATGGTTGTGGTGGTGGTTTTCCCATGAGTTCCTGCCACAGCCACATTGGATTTGAGGCGCATCAATTCCGCCAGCATCTCCGCACGGCGCACCACGGGCAGTCCGACCTTGCGGGCTTGATCCAGCTCGGGATTACCGGGCTTAATCGCGGTGGAAACCACAACCACCTCAGCCTTGTCCAAATTTTCTGCCTTTTGCCCCAGATAGATTACGGCCCCCATGGCCTCCAACCGGCGCGTGATTTTGGAAGCTTTGAGATCAGAGCCCTGCACCCGATAGCCTTGATCCAAAAGAACCTCTGCTATGCCAGACATGCCAATGCCGCCAATTCCGACGAAATGAATGGCGCCAATATCAACAGGCAATTTGGTTACTTTATTCATCTCAAATCTCTCCAGCCAGCGCCTCGATCATATCAGCAAGATCGGTTGCAGCTTCGGGTTTTGCACAGCCAAGCGCTGCATCCGCCATAGATTGTGTCTGGGCACTATTGGTTAACAATTCTTGAATTTGACCGGCCAAAGCCTTGGGGGTAAACTCAGATTCCAACAACAGCTGCGCCGCACCCGCCTGCACCAATTCGCGGGCATTGGCAGCTTGCTCATCGCGTATGGCCGAAGCAAGGGGGACAAAAATGGCAGGCCGCCCAATAATCGAAAGATCTGCCACGGATGAAGCCCCAGAGCGGCTGATCACCAGCTGCGCTTGGCTCATGCGATCCGGGATATCTGTGAAAAATGGTTGCACATCAGCCCGCACTCCGATCTCTGCATAAGTCTGTTGGACACGAGCACAGTCTTCCTCGCGCGCTTGCTGGCTGATGCGTAGGTTTTGGCGCATAGCGTCAGGCATCAAGCCCACAGCCGCAGGCACCACATCTGACAAAATACGCGCGCCCTGAGATCCACCGATCACCAGTAGATCCATCGGGTAATCACCGGGCGGGATATAGCCGGCACCATGGCGGTCCAAAATCTCTTGGCGTACAGGGTTGCCGATATGATGCCCCGTGAGACCATCCGGCAATTCGGTCGACCAAGTGCCACAGGCAATCTGATTGACCCGTGGTGCAAACAGCTGATTGACCCGCCCCAAAACGCCATTTTGCTCATGCAACATGCAAGGAATACCCAAAGACGTGGCCGCCCCCATGGCGGGAATAGCCGGATAGCCCCCAAAACCTACCACGACATTGGGCCTTGTGCCGCGCATTTTTCTACGTGCAGCGGTCACCCCAATGGCGATGCGAATGGGGACCATAATTTTATTCAAAAGCCCGCGCTGGGCAAAGGTCGCGCTGGGAACTTGCTCAATCTCCACTTCAGACGGAAAGCCCGAGATATAGCGCGCACCACGGGCATCGGTGGACAACACCACCCGCCAGCCGCGTTTAATCATCACTTCCGCCACCGCCTGAGCTGGGAACATATGGCCACCAGTGCCACCGGCCGCCAGTACTAAAAGTGGGTTTTTCTTCATATTAATAACCACGAATTGCTGAGCTGAGCGCACCTTGCGGCCGACTGCGTGTGAAGGCCAAAATCATCCCCAAGGCAATCCCCCCCGCAACCAGCGAAGAGCCGCCATAGCTGACAAACGGCAAGGTCATGCCCTTGGCGGGCAACAGGCGCACCGCCACGCCCATATTGATCATCGCTTGCACGCCGAACATGGCCACAAGACCCGTTCCAGCAAGCCGCACAAACAGGTCGCGCTCCTGCATCAACCGGGTGAGCGTGCGCAAAACAATCACTACGAACAGCGCCAGAATTACCAAAACCATCAGCACGCCATATTCTTCCGCCGCCACCGCAATAATGAAATCTGTATGGGCGTCAGGCAATGACCATTTCACCGAGCCTTCGCCCGCACCGACGCCAAACAAGCCCCCCTCGCGGATGGCATTGGCCGCATAGCCAAGCTGGGTTGTAGGGTCCACATCTCCAGACATGTAACCATCGATACGCCGGGCAAAATGCTCACTATTGTTATAGGCTACAAAGCCCGCAAAAACCGTGGCCGCCGCCATGGACAGAATGAACAAGAGTGGCGCACCTGCACAAAAATACATAACACCCCAAGCAAACATGATCAGGCTAGCCTGTCCAAAATCAGGTTGCAGCGCCAAAAACCCTGCGATTGTCACTGCCACGACAAAGGACACCATCCGTCCCGGTGGGCCATTGGGCTCAAAAGACGCAGAAATCAGCCAAGCCGCAAAAACCACAAAGGACGGCTTGATGAATTCTGAAGGTTGTAGGGAGATAAAGCCAAGCGAATACCAGCGTGTGGCCCCCTTACCGAAATCAGTGCCAAAAATGGGCAACAAGACCAAAGCGAGCATAGCAAATCCAAATGCGACAGTGGCCCAGCGCCGTACGGTGGAAGGCGACATCATCGAGGTGATGGTCATCGCAATCAAAGCCATGGCGCCAAAAACCGCTTGCCGCTCGACATAGTGAAAGGCAGGCAAGCCGTTGCGCTGCGCCAAAGGCGGCGACGCGGCGAGTGCCAAAATCAAACCAAAAATAAACAAAAACAATACGCTTGCCATGGTCCATCGGTCCACCGTTCGCCACCAGCGGGGCAAAATAGGATCGCGGACTTCGACCTGCAAAGGCCCATGTACCATTTCTGTCATTTGTAAATTGCCTGTACTGCGCCCCATTTTTGGGGTCTATGATAAATCATAACCTGACTTGGATAATTTTTCCAGTACCAATTTACTTGCCATTTGGCCCACAACAGGCAAGTCATCGCCCATGGATTACGATACCCTCATTATTGGAGCTGGCGCGGCTGGCATGATGTGCGCCATCCAAGCGCCCGGCCGCTGTTTGGTCATCGACCATGCCAAGGCGGCAGGCGAGAAAATTCGCATCAGCGGCGGTGGACGCTGCAACTTTACTAATATGTATGCCACAGCTGACAACTACATCAGTCGAAATCCACATTTCGTAAAATCCGCTCTGGCGCGCTATACGCAATGGGATTTCATCGACTGGGTGGTCCGCAGCGGCATTGCTTATCATGAGAAAACCTTGGGCCAGCTGTTCTGTGACACCTCCGCCAAAGAGATCATCGCCATGCTGCAAAAGGGCGTGGATGAGGCTGGCACTCACATCCAACTAAACACCTCTGTGCAAAAGGTCTCGGCAATCGACGGCGGCTATGCCGTGGTGCTGAGCTCCACCAAGGGCCATCAAAGCCTAACAACCCGCAATCTAGTTGTCGCTTGCGGTGCGAAGCCGATCCCAAAGATGGGCGCCACCGATTTCGGACTGCGCTTAGCCCAGCAATTCGGGCTTGCGGTTACCGACACTTATGCGGGTTTGGTGCCCTTCACCTTCTCCGGCGCACAGCATGAAGCCTTTAAAGCCATCAGTGGTGTTGCGGCCCCTGCCCGGCTGCAAACCAATGGCACGGCCTTTGATGATGCGATCCTCTTCACCCACCGCGGCCTATCTGGCCCCGCGTCTTTGCAGGTCTCGAGCTATTGGTCCCCCGGCGATGAGATCACAGTTAGATTACTGGAGACGTCCCAGCTGCACGCCACACTTCAGACGGCAAAAGAAACCGAAGGGCGCAAATCGCCTCATACCATCCTCACCCGGCTGTTGCCTGCGCGCTTGGTCCCGCTCCTGCTGAAAAATCTCGACCTCCCTGAGCGGGTTGCCAATATGACAGCTCCGCAAATGGCAAAGCTCACGGAACGGCTGACCCATTGGCAGCTCACCCCCTCGGGCACTGAGGGCTATCGCACAGCTGAGGTGATGGTCGGCGGGGTCGACACCGATGGGCTATCATCTAAAACCATGATGGCCAAATCCCAACCAGGCCTATATTTCATAGGCGAATGTGTCGACGTCACCGGTTGGTTGGGGGGCTATAACTTCCAATGGGCCTGGTCGTCTGGCTGGGTCGCGGGTCAATCGATCAAGGAGAGTCTGTGACCAAGAAACGCTCAATATCAATAGCCCACTAAATCAGATTTCATTGAGCGGCTCTCCCGCAGAGGATCGGGCTCGGCTATCGCGGGCGGTGGTCATCAGCGGTCTGTGAAATCACTCGTGAGACAGTAAGCATTAGGCCTCAACCAACCCCACCACCTGGGCCATGAAGTCCTCACCGCGCTCCTCGAAATTGTCATATTGGTCAAAGCTGGCAGCGGCAGGCGCCAATAGGATCACATCGCCGGGCGAGCTTTGCGCATAGGCGGCCGCCACGGCTTCTTTCATTGTGGTGCAAACCTCGCGGTCCACCTCAAGCTGCATCGCAAAGGCTTCGGCATCCCGGCCAATAACATAGGCTTTGCGCACATTGCCCAAGGTGGATGACAGGCCAGACAGCCCACCTTCCTTTTGCAGCCCGCCGCAGATCCAGCGGATGTTATCAAATGCAGCCAAAGCTTTGGCCGCTGCATCAACGTTGGTTGCTTTGCTGTCATTCACAAATCGCACGCCGCCGATCTCGTGAATCAATTGGCTGCGGTGCGGCAGGCCCGTGAAGCTTCGCAACCCTTCCTCAATCATCCGAGGGGCCACATTCAGCGCCCGCAACACCGCATAGGCGGCACAGGCGTTTTGATGGTTATGCGCCCCCGGCAGACCCTGGATATCGCGCAAATCAATCGAGGCAGCCTGACGTCCCTTGCGACTTTCGGCCAAAAAGCCCTTGCGCGCGGTGACCTGCCAGCCGTTGCCTTTAGGCTTTTGCCCTGAGATCACGCGGATCACCCGATCATCATTGACGTGATCTGAATATTGCGCTGCCAGATATTGGCCTTCCGGTTCATCCACGCCGATCACCGCATGATCTGGACTGCCTTCGGAAAATAAACGGCGTTTGGCGGCGAAATAACCCCCATAGCCCGCATGACGGTCCAGATGGTCAGGCGATAGATTGGTAAAAACTGCAATGTCAGGAGTAAGGCTCCGGGCCAGTTCAGTTTGATAAGAAGACAGCTCCAGCACAATCACATCACCATCTTCAGCCGGATCAAGATCCAACACACCCCGGCCGATATTGCCCGCAAGCTGGCTGCGTTTGCCCGCCACATCCAACAGGTGATGGATCAAAGCGCTGGTGGTCGATTTGCCGTTGGATCCAGTGACGGCCACCACCTTTGGCGGCTGATCAAATCCGTTCCAATCTTGGGTAGCAAAGGAGCAAAAAAACAAGCCTATGTCATTGTCGAGCGGAATGCCGAGGCGCAAAGCCTCCGCAATTGCTGGGTGCGGCTCGGGATAGAGATGCGGGATGCCTGGTGAAGTGATCACCACATCCACGCCCTCAAGCCCGCCGCGCACAGGATTAGCGCAGGTGAGCCCGGCCGCTTCGGCCCGCACCCGGCCCGCTTCCCCGTCGTCCCAACACAACACATTTGCGCCACCCGCCACTAAGGCTTGCGCGGCCACCAATCCTGAACGGCCCATGCCGAGCACAAAGGCGGATCGACCTTGCATTCCTTGAACTGGTATCATGCTGTTTCCTCCAAAAAGCGTTAGGTGACTGGCTGCCGCGTTATCTAACTTTTAAAGTGGCCAGCCCGACCATTGCCAATACAAGGGCAATAATCCAAAACCGGATCACAATCTGGCTTTCAGGATAACCTTTTTTCTCAAAATGGTGGTGGATAGGGGCCATCAGAAACACCCGCTTGCCCGTGCGCTTGAACCAGAAAACCTGGATGATCACACTCAGAGCTTCAGCGACGAACACACCGCCGATGATCATCCATACGATCTCATGCTTGGTCAAAACCGCAATGGCGCCCAAGGCGCCGCCCAAGGCCAAACTGCCTGTATCGCCCATAAATATTGCAGCGGGCGGTGCGTTGTACCACAAAAACCCTAATCCGCCGCCAATCAAGGCCATGCAGAAGACAAACAGCTCACCAGTACCCGGCACATAATGCACATCCAAATATTGGGTGAAATCCACCCGGCCCACCGCATAGGCCAAAACCCCGAGGGCCGCAGCTGCGATCATCACCGGCATAATGGCCAAGCCATCCAAGCCATCAGTGAGGTTTACCGCATTGGCCGTGCCCACAATCACAATCATGGCAAAGGGGAAAAAGAGAAGTCCGAAGGGCACCAACGCATCTTTTAAAATAGGCACAGCTACATGCGTGCTCATCCCATCCGGGTGTAATTTTGCCGCCATAACTGAAGCAGCCAAAGCAATCAAAAAACCAAGACCTAAGCGCAGTTTTCCAGAAACCCCAGCAACCGTTTGCTTGCTCACCTTAGCATAATCGTCAGCAAAGCCTATAGCACCAAAGCCAATGGTCACAAACAACAACACCCAAATATGCATATTATCCAGCCGGGCCCACAAAAGTGTCGACACCACCAAAGCTCCCAAAATCAAAGCCCCGCCCATGGTGGGGGTGCCGGCTTTGGAGAAATGGCCCTCAGGCCCATCAGAGCGAATAGGCTGGCCACGGCCTTGGCGGCGACGCAGCAAATTGATCAAAGGCTTGCCGAAAATAAAGCCAAAAATAAGAGCGGTTAGAAATGCTCCACCGGCGCGAAAGGTGATGTAGCGGAACAGGTTGAAAAAATCACCCCCATCCGAAAGAACTGTCAGCCAATAAAACATCTAATATCTCCTTTAAACTGCGGTTATGAGCGTTGCCCTAAATTGCGGATCAGGTCAACAATCATTGACACGCGGCTGGCCAACGATCCTTTGACCAAAACGATGTCTCCCGCAGAAATCAAATCCCCCAGCCCCACCGAAAACTCCGCCGCAGTTTCAGCCCAACGGCCCCTAATATCCGCCGGCATTGCCTCATAGCAAGCGCGCATCCGAGGGCCTACACAATGTACCACATCGGCAACCAGCAAATGCGGATTCTGTGCCAAAGCCGCATGCAATGCGGTTTCATCTGATCCTAACTCCAACATATCCCCTAAAATAGCAATCTTGCGGTTGGCACCGGGTTGATCGTTGCCCTGCGCAGGTATCACAACCGCTAAAACCTCAAGGGCCGCTGCCATTGAGGTTGGATTGGCATTATAAGCATCATCAATTAGTTCCACATAGGCCTGGGCATCCGCTGGATCGAGCACAACCGTTTCGCGCAAACCACGCCCTGCCGGTGGCTTCCAGCGAAACAGGTCGACCGCAGCGCGCACGGGATCCCCAGCCAAAGCTTCCACCGCGGCCAAAACACCCACCGCATTCTTCGCAAAATGCCGGCCCACGGCGTTGAGCCTTAGAGCGGCTGGGGTGCCGCGCAGACGGGCTTGGATCACCGTAACATCGCGGTGCATCTCCAGAGCCGTTAGGCGGTAGGCATCAGCAGTTTGTCCAAAGCCCACAATAGTGGCCTCACGCGTCAAAGCCGCCTGCACCAAGATATCTATTGTGCTCACATCCGCAGGTAAAATTGCAGCCCCTCCGGGCAACAGCCCGGCCATGATGTCGGATTTTTCATGTGCAATGCCCTCAATCCCCTCAAAAGCCTCCATATGTGCGGGCGCAATGGTGGTGATCATCGCTACATGTGGCTGCACCATACGGCTCAGCGGGGCGATTTCGCCCGGATGGTTCATGCCAATCTCAAAAATGGCGAATTGCGTATCAAAGGGCATGCGCGCCAAAGTCAGCGGCACGCCCCAATGGTTGTTATAACTGGCCACAGAGGCATGGGTGCGCCCCTGATATTGTAGCACAGTTTTGAGCATTTCCTTGGTAGAGGTCTTGCCAACCGATCCGGTGACGGCAATCACCTTGGCATCACTGCGAGCCCGCGCAGCAAGGCCCAAGGCGATCAAGCCCTCCAAAACATCCGGCACAATCAGCAAGGGCGCCTCTTCAGAAACCCCTTCGGGACGATGCGACACCAATGCAGCAGCTGCCCCCTTTGCCAAGGCTTGGGCCACAAAATCGTGACCTTCGCGCTCTGCACTCAGGGCTACGAATAAATCCCCCGGCTGCAATGTGCGAGTGTCAATCGATATCCCCTGCACATCCCAATGTACGCTACATTGACCGCCGGTGGCGGCCATGGCTTCTGAAGCGGTCCATAATGGCATTAATATTCTTCCTCCAGCGCCGCCACGGCAATACTGGCTTGTTCTACATCGTCAAATGGAAATGTATCATCACCAATGATCTGACCGCTTTCATGTCCTTTACCTGCAATGAGCAAAGTGTCCCCGGGTTGCAAGCAATCCACAGCGCGTAAAATAGCCTCAGCCCGATCGGCCACTTCTGTGGCTCTAGCCCCCCCCGCCATCACCATGGCCCGGATCGCCGCCGGGTCTTCACTGCGCGGATTGTCATCAGTTACAAACACAATATCAGCAAATTCCGACGCCGCTTGCCCCATCAATATACGTTTGCCGGGGTCACGATCGCCGCCTGCCCCCAGCACCACCACCAACCGCCCCATCACATGTGGCCGCAGGGCTGTAAGTGCCGTGGTGACTGCATCAGGGGTATGGGCGTAATCGACATAAACGGTTGCACCATTGGCCCGCACAGCGGCCAGTTCCATGCGCCCACGCACCGGACACACAGCTTTAAGACTGGCAAACACCTCTTCAGCCTCGCCGCCTGCTGCCAAAACCATCGCAGTGGCTAGCATCAGGTTTTCGCCCTGAAACCCTCCCACAAGCGGCACTTTGATCTGATGGCTCTTCCCCTGCCAGCAAAATAAAATATGCTGACCAGTGGCATTATATTTTTGAGCCAAGATCTGCAAATCTGCATGGCTGCACCCCACGGTAATAGTGCTTTGCCCGCGCGCAGCACAGCCTTTAAGCAAGTCAGCGGCTTTGGCATCATCCACATTGATTACCGCAATGCCCTGAGGATCCAAAACCCGATCAAACAGCCCCACTTTGGCGGCGAAATATGCCTCAAAAGTGGCGTGATAATCCAAATGGTCTTGGGTGAAATTCGAAAATCCCGCCACGGTGAGCGTAACCCCGTCCAAACGCATTTGATCCAGCCCGTGGCTTGAGGCCTCCATAGCCGCATGGGTCACCCCCGCTTCAGCGGCCTGCGCCAAAGCGCGGTGAAGGGTGATCGGTTCCGGAGTGGTGTGGTCCAGAGGCTCGCTCCAAGCGCCTTCAACGCCTGTGGTGCCCAAATTCACCGCATTCAACCCCATTTGCGTCCAAATCTGCCGACAAAAGGTCGAGACAGAGGTTTTGCCATTGGTGCCCGTCACTGCCATCATGATCTGCGGCTGCGCCCCAAAGAACAAAGCGGCAGCACAGGCCAGCGCTTGGCGTGGATTATCCACCACACAGATCTCCACATCATGCCCAAGGAGTGTTCGCGCGATGAAATCGGCACCTTTAGGATCAGTCAGGATTGCACTGGCCCCTTGGCCCAGTGCAAATTGCGCAAACTCAGCGCCATGCACCCGCGCACCGGGCAAAGCTGCAAAAAGATAACCGGGGCACACCTCACGGCTGTCGACCGCCAAGCCCTTAATTAAAAGGTCAGACGCCCGCGCAGTGGTCAGACCCAAATTTGCAAGTGTTTTGCCCTTAGCCGCCATCAGTCGGACCGCTTTCTAAAATTAGTTACTGGCCAAGGTTAAACCATTTTGACCGGAAGTTTCAATCTCTGGTGCGAGCCCCAAAAGCGGTGCAACCCGGCGGATCACTTCCGCGCCCACAGGAACAGCCGTCCAGCCTGCGGTGCGGCGCGGCTCAAAGCCCGCGCGGTCTTCCGGCTCATCCAGCGTCACGATCAAAACATACTTGGGATTCGCACTCGGGAAGAAGCTGGCAAATGTCGCAAGAACTTTGTCTTTATGATAGCCGCCTTGGTTATTGGGCTTATCGGCCGTGCCGGTTTTGCCCGCCACGGAATAGCCCGGAACTTCACCAAAGCTCGCCGTGCCCTCCGTCACTACATGTCGTAGCATTGTGCGCAGGCGCATGGAGACCTTTTGCGATATGATCCGCTCCCCAATGCGCGGTACTGTTTGCTTCACCACAGTAGGTTTGACCAAAGTTCCACCATTGACTATTGTCGAATAGGCCGAAGCCAAATGCACTGGAGAGGTGGAGATGCCGTGCCCATAAGAAATGGTCATGGTTGAAATCTCAGACCAATTCGATGGGAACTGTGGTTTGCCAGTCGGGCCTTCAACCAACTCAATCGGTGTCGCAGCTAACAGCCCTAAATTCTTTAAAAAGGTTTTTTGATTTTCGCCACCTATCATTTTAGACAGCCGTGCAGTTCCAACGTTGGAAGATTTAACCAAAACGTTTTCCACAGTAAGTTTAGGGCCATAGTTTTTAAAATCCTTTATCGGATACTTACCCCACCTAAAACGCTTTGTGTCAATCATTGTGTCTGCTGTTACCAATCCAAGCTCCATTGCTTGGGCAACAGCAAAAGTTTTAAATACTGATCCTAACTCATAAACACCTTGAACCGCGCGATTGAACAATGGATCGTCAGCTTGATCGCCCTCAGTCAACATATGTGGGCGGTTATTTGGATCAAAGTCTGGCAAACTAGATAAAGCCAAAATCTCACCGGTATGTACTTCCATCAAAACCGCAGATGCAGCTTTGGCATTCATAAGCCGCATGCCGCCATAAAGAACCTCTTCCATGGCCGATTGCACCGACAAATCGATGGACAGCTGCAGCGGCCTTCCGTTGAATTTGGGGTCGCGCAAAAAGCCATCAAAGGCTTTTTCAACTCCAGCAATACCCAAGGTTTCAGCTGAATGCACCCCTTGCTCACCAAAGGTTGTGCCACCCAAAATATGCCCGGCCAATTGACCATTGGGATAAAGCCGCATCTCACGTGGGCCAAACAGGAGGCCCGGATCGCCAATGTCATGCACAGCTTGTTTTTCTTCAGGGCTGATTGCACTTTTAAGCCATAGGAATTTCCGCGCCCCTTTGAGGCGCGCTTCCATTTTTACTGCGTCAATATCAGGAAAAATTTCAGCCAATTGACGCGCCGCTGTAACAGGATTAACAACGTGTTGCGGATGTGCATAAAGCGAATGGGTCTCGATGTTTGTAGCCAAAACACGGTTATTGCGATCAATAATATCTGCCCGGCTTGCCAAAATTTGGGCCGCTGTGGCGCGAGCTTTTGGCTCGCTTGGCGCAGATACGGCCAAAGCCGTCATCCGCATACCAATCACGCCAAAACTGATGATAAAAATACCGCCCATCATTATCAAACGCCGCTGGGTTTTGCGCAAAATGCGCTCATGCTGCATTTCAATCCGTTCCCGGCGATTTGCGTACTCAATCAGATCTGGGTTTTCGCCAGCCGATCTGGCGAAAAATATGCGCGCAAGTGGGCGGAGTGGTTTACGGATCATGGCGATGTATCTCGTTTCATGACTTCGACAGGCTCAGTGATAGGCCCTAAATTCGGTTCCGGATAAGGAATTTGCTCTAAACGTGCAAAATGATCAGAAGTAAGTTGAAGCAACTTTAGGTCCTCAAAATTTGCATTGACCAGCTGCAATAAGCGCCCCGGCCTGTTTAAATAGGCCCATTCCGCCCTTAATACTCGCAAACGGGAATGCGCCAATCCTATATCTTTATTCAGCTTAGATATGTTATCTAATGTATTTTTGGTGGTGTAATTTTCGGTATAGCCCCAAAATGCCAATGCCATGACTGTCACAACTAGACATCCTAAGAATAAATGCTTCATGAAAGCCTCCGATAGGGTAATTGTGGCACACCAAGAGTTTTTGCATCAATTGGCATGGTGGCGGCATCCGTGCGCCAACCGATGCGCAACTTCGCAGAGCGCGAACGGGGGTTAGCCTCCAGCTCTTCTGAAGAGGCTTTTATGGCTTTACGATTTTGCATGGTAAATTGAGCTGGGACCTCTTCAACCAGAGGTGCGTAACGACTGCCAGCTTGCGTACCAGACCGCGCCTGAAAGAACCGCTTCACAATGCGGTCTTCCACAGAGTGAAAGGTTACCACAGCCAAGATACCACCCGGACGTAACACGCGCTCGGCCGCCGCCAAACCTTCGACTAGTTGATCATATTCCTCATTCACTGCAATCCGCAGGGCTTGAAAGCTGCGTGTGGCGGGATGAGACTGACCAGGCTTTGAACGCGGCAGGCAGCGTTCGATGACACTAACCAAATCTAAAGTTCGTTCAAAAGGAGCTTCTTCACGGCGTGAAACAATCATTTTTGCGATTCGGCGGCTCGCACGCTCTTCACCATAATTATATAGAATATCGGCAATTTTCTCTTCGCTGGCTGTGTTTACCAGCTCGGCAGCGGTCGTTTCGCTGTCACCCATACGCATATCAAGAGGCCCGTCTTTTTGAAAAGAAAATCCCCGGTCAGCTTGGTCAATTTGCATGGATGACACGCCAATATCCAACACCACTCCATCAGCGTGCTCGGTTATTTGATCAAGATTGGAAAAGTTATCTTGCACGAGCTTCAGACGATCGCCAAAATCTGAAGCCCAGGTTTCAGCCATGGCAAAAACATTCGGGTCCCGATCAATTCCGATAACCCGATCCGCACCCGCATTCAGCAAATATTTGCTATAACCACCAGCACCAAAGGTGCCGTCAATCCAATGCCCCCGGATTGGGGCGGCAGCAGCAATTAAGGAATTGATAAGAACGGGAATATGCGGGGCAGCAGTTAATCGCATGTCTATTCCTGCCCCATGTTGTCCAAATAGACCAACGGATCAAAATCCTCAGGCAAATCATCAAGCCAGGCCTCAGTTTTAGCCAACTCTTCAGTTTCGTAAGTTTTAGTCTTCCAAATCTGGAACGTATCACCAGCTGCAATGAAGAACGCCTCAGATTCGAGATCAATTTTTGTGCGCAGCTTCGATGGTAAAACCAAACGGCCAGTTTCATCCACTGCTGTTGGAAAGGATTGGCCATGAAACAATCTT
>Ga0114998_10000432_pt1 | contig 30578 bp, 28 predicted proteins | sample ArcticOcean_MG_C_5_FD_87044 | JGI IMG/M metagenome (GOLD analysis project Ga0114998, IMG submission 87044) | Marine microbial communities from western Arctic Ocean - ArcticOcean_MG_CB4_138 | ecosystem: Environmental > Aquatic > Marine > Oceanic | place: Arctic Ocean: Canada Basin | collected... | reverse complement strand
TTCCTGATTTAGATTTACACGATTTTGTTGTTTTTTTCTTATAGATAGGCATTTGTTTGTTATAAAATAAAATAAAATAAATTTACCGTTATCAAATTTATATAATTTAAATACCCAAATTTCAAAAATTTCATCAAGTATTTTATTACTATGTATATCATTATGACCTTGTTGTCGTATTTATTTATGTAATAATATTATATATATAAATATCATGTATGATATAATTATTTTTGGCGGTGGCTTATCAGGATTAACATTAGCACACGAGTTAATAAAAAAAAAGTTTAAAATATTAATTATTGAAAAAGATAATGAATTAGGTGGAATGGTACGCAGTGATACAACGAGAACTAAATTTCCTTCCGAACACTCTTGGAGAGGTTACGCTCCTTTTTATAAGAACACTTTTCAGTTAATGAAAGAGATACCCTATTATGATACAAATGTATTTAATAATTTAAGCATTCCTATAGATTTCCATTTACTATATGATAAAGAATATGGATATAAATCATCATTAACGATTAAAGATAGAATAATTTTATACTATATAGGTGTTAATTATTTATTATCGGATAATAGGAGGGAGTATTATTATTCTTATAATATACAACCATTTCTAAAAAAATATTTATCAAATGAAGGATATAACCATATAATTAATTTTGTAACTGGTCCTGGTTATGGAATGAATAAAAATGAAATATCCATGGGGCATTTATTTCATTTTCCAATACTATCATACGTACAAAAAGAAAAATATACACATAGTCATTCCTCAAATGGCAATAATTATAAACATTATTCGACCGATAATTGGCATGTAATGAATGGTCCTACAAGTGATGTGTGGATTAATCCATGGATTCGCCATTTAAAAGAAAATGGTGTTGATATTTTGACTAATACTGAACTAGTAAAAATAAATTATAAAAAAAATAAAGTAACCTCTGTCGACATTAAACAAAATGGAATGATCAAGCAATTAAAAGCCAACGACTACATATTAGCAATTAATCCATTTAATACAGTCGATATTTTAAGAAATAGTAAAATGGGAGGTTTATATAATAATTTTAAATCATTAACTGCTAAGACAAAAAGTAAGCACATCTCATTCCGTATAGGTATAAATAAAGAAATAAAGTATCCAATTAATAATATTGCTTTTGTTATGAATGATAGTGAATTTAATATTACTTGGTATCCACAAGAAAAACATTGGAAGCAAAAACCACGCATTAAGTCATTATGGAGCGGCACAATAATAGATTTTGAGAAAAAGGGCACCCTGTTTGGTAAAAATGCCGAACATTTAGATAATGCAAAATTAAAAAAGGAAATTACATATCAAATATTACGCTCAAAAAGTTTTAGAAAATTAATATATGATAATAATGGATTTTATATAAACAAAGAAGATATTGACTATATTGAAATATGGTATGAATGGAATTTCATTAATGGTAATCAAGAACAAACAAATAAAAAATGGGTTAATAATATTTATAATGAAAAATTCCGTCCTTCACAAAAAACCAAATATGATAATTTATTTTTATCAGGTGCGCATACTAAGACTACTATAAATATATGGTCTATGGAAGGTGCTATCGAAAGTGGTAAAATAACGGCTAATTATATTTTAGATAAGTATACGAAACCGCGTAGCGAACACTATAAACATAATGACCCCTTCTATATTAAAGTAATTCAATATATCGATAATATTTTATACGCGATGTATGCTCCAAATATAATTAATGTCTTAATCATCGTAATGATAATTTTATTATGTGTATATATTAAAAAAATTTTACGAATGGTCAAAATGGGAGGGTATTATGCATAATCTTTTATTCTCATTAGTGATACATACTATATTTATTCTTTGTTAATAAACAAGAAAGAACCCTAACAAATATTTTATTATTTACAATTATTATTAGTATTGATACATTACTTCATCAAAATATAAATATACGCAATCATAAAGCAACTAATTATTTATAATATGAAATAATTGACCAAAGGTGTAACAAGTGATCTAAATATTATAGGTAAATTAAGTACAAATCTACCAATAATTGATAATAATATACCAAATACCATACCGACTATAATACTATAATTGTTACCATATTTGGAAATAATATTATAAACATTATGGTCCTTGCTATATTAAATTAATATATTATATATATATATATGAAGAAGGACGCCCGCGAAATATGTAAGAAATGCATTAAAAAATGCGAAAAATGTATCAAAGGATGCCGCGCCATAAAGGATGCCAAAATGAAACAAACGATGAAGACCTGCATCAATGCCTGCCAGATTTGTATCGCCTGCTGCGACTGCGTGTGCAAATGCTGTGCGTTGGATTGCCATGAAAAAATACTATCACATGTTAAAAAAGCGTGTAAATCAGCTTGCAAACAATGTGCCTCCGAGTGCGATAACTCCGATATGAAATGTTGCGTAGACTGCGCAAAATGCTGTCGTGCCTGCGCTAAGGAATTATAAATATATGTAATCATAAAGCGACTAATTATTTATAATATTAAATAATTGGTCAAAGGTGGTCCAATAATCTATGTGTAGAATCTCATATAAGGAACCTTTTAGAATGCGACCTTAAAGTAAAGACTATTAAGTATGCTACGGGGGGATCATTATTACCAATTGGAGGTGGATTCATGATTGACCTTTCTTACAACCGTAATAAGTAGATAGCCTCTCATTCATTACCGTAATAGATTTCAACCTATTCCGCCGTCGCCGTGGCGACACGCACAGCTCCTCTTCATTATTCTCCACCCAAAAAGTATCCATAACACCTTTACCTTTGATATCCACGCCATCTCTTGGTACTAAATTCACTATTTTCAGTAATGTAGAAGCCTTTGGACTAAGACGTTCCTGTTGAATACAGTCATACGTTTCTTTGGATATCTGAATCTTCATCGTCTCACTAGTCGATTCCATCCGACTGGCCGTATTGACCGCGTCGCCAAAGAGGCAGTATCTTGGGTTAATTGTACCAACAATACCGGCAACAACTTTACCGGAATGAATTCCACAGCGAATATGAATGGGTACCATCCTTCCATCTCTCAATTCAATGTGAATGGAAGACATCGCCTCAATCAATGCAAGGGCTAATTTTACAACTTCAGTCGCATGATACGCATAATTACGTGGTACTCCACTAACCACCATATAGGAATCGCCAATTGTTTCCATCTTGTATAAAGCGTCGCCCGATTTGGTTACAATGGTATCGAATGCTGTGTACATATCATCCAGCATTTTTACGACACAAAGGGGCGTTGTCTGCGCACACAACTTGGTAAAACCAACGACATCTGTAAATAATATTGAACACATATAGCTTTGGGGAGGGGGTGCTTCACCTGTGTTCAATAAGGTATCCACTACATCCGCTGGTAAAATATCATCTAATAACTCCCTTTGACTGTGTGTTTTTTCGAGAAGTTGTTTTGTCTCATCACACCCTATTTTTAATGCAATTAATGAACAAACAGAGGCAATAAAACCTTCTTCTTCCTTAGTCCAGGGGTCGTCGTTTTCAATCTTTGACGAGTGGTTGTATTTTAGAATAATTCTTCCAATAGTCGCGTCGCCTACGTCATTTGGGTTGAGTAATGGCAGTTCCAGTGGATAAGCGCTTTTAGCGAAACGGTTTGTTTCCACTATCAATGGAGGATTGAATATTTGAATTTGTGCTTCGCATAACTCTGGAAACCGCATGGTCTGTGTTACTGTATGAAGGGAGTAGGTCAAAAAAAATCTTTTCCCCCCAATAGTGTCAATAATATTATGCTCTCTTATATAACGAAGACATCTCAAACGTTTGTGTTTCTTTTTTTGCGCTGTATTATCCTTTTCTAATTTACGAACATGTTCGTTTACTACCGAGAGTTCCTGTGTTTGAGTGGTAAGGATACGCTGTGTTTCTATCAAACATAATGATAACTGTTCAACACCGAGTTCTTTACTTTTGTACGACGATACTCCTGATCCCATCGTAATTATATATACCTTTATCTTTAAGGTATAATTAATAGTTGAGTGGGATTATTATTTGTAGTAAAATAGTTCATTACAATAAATTTTTATAATAATAATATTATATAAATTAAATTTTAAAAATTTTATTTCGTCAAGAGGATTTCATAACCAATATTTTTATAATAAAAAATATCTTTTTGGCGCAATTTGTTTTTCAATACAACATTTAATAACGAAAAAGTTGATTAATAAATGATACTAAATATGTATCATGTTCTAAATTAAATAATTATTTCACGAACCTTTAGGCACCATAGTCAGGTTTACACGCAACGGGGCCGATCCCGCCCCTTGCGTCATCTGCTCGCCAAGATTAGGTGTACTAAGTTGTGGTTGTATCTTATTTAAATTTATGAGGTACTCCAATTCGCTGGGATGAGAGAGAACGACCCCTGCAGCCTCCGCAGCCTCCGCAACCTGATTGTATATGGTATCCTGTTCATCGTCTTGTAAACAGAATTTTGTAATTATTGGTTCTGCACCACCAGTATGTATAAATATTATTTTAGCTTTTCGAAGTTGTCTAAAAATTACATCTACTATATCTTCCCCGGGGCCTGGGCCGGACCATTCAACATTTTCCTCGTCGTATTCATTATCTATATTTAATAATAAAAATGCGTTCGTGCTGGGTGGAATGCATTTGGTGGGGGCGGTGAGGGCGGTGACGCCGGTGGGTGGCTCCAATTGTATAATGGTATAGGGATATTCTACTTCTTCATCCCCCGGACCAGCGCCCAGAATTCTTGGTTCTGACCAATGTCTCACTTCGTGTGGTATTATACTAGTGTCATCATTCTTAACTATATTCGCTAACTTAGCAACTAAAATAATATCATCCGACACAGAAAAAATTGGAAATGGGATAGCAGGTCCCGCGCCACCGATTAAAATTTCTAAATATTGTCTTAAAATTTTTTTCCCTAATCTACTATTTACAAGAACTTTTCTACCAGTGACTGGATTAACAATTTTAGAATACAAATTCATCTATATATATATATAATAAAATAATAAAAGAGTCAAAACTTTTAGATATTTTATGATGTTAGAAGTTTAAGATTTATTATACGCCTGCCAACAAAAAAATATATATATATATATAAATGTATAACAATATAGTAAACCCTTTAAATGGTAAAACATTAAATATTCAAGATATTACTGGTCAAAAATTATTAGGGAAGTATATTTACCAATATAACTCGGAATTAGTAAAGAGCGTTTTGGCGACTATGCGCGGTGGTTCTGAAGCGGCGGCAACCAAAATAGAGGTTTTGGGTGCTGATACCACTCCATTAGATATTGAGGGGACGCTTAATCGTTTTAAAAGAGAGGCAGGAGAAGGGTCCGAAGCAGTGGAAGCGGGTAAAATCATCAATGTTAAATTATTAAAAAAACTATATACTAAAATAGGTGAATATGTTACTACTTTAAATAAAAGCGATCGTGTTGCGTATGAGGAGTGGGTACATAACAAACTAAAGCAAAATCCTGATATTGAATTTGGGGATAATGAAGAGGACTTCTTTAATGACGATGAAATTGAAGAGCAGCGGATTTCGTTTATAAACTCTTTAATCGGGAAAAAATCTGGAGTGAAACCAGATACCGAAGATGATGAACCTGTGACTCATATTTTAAAATCAATTGAACCTGTATCAGGAGATTGTTTTGGGGAATATAAAATTATAAAAACTTTAGGAAAAGGCGCAGAGGGAACAGTATATGAGGTGGAAAAAAAAGGGGCGGCTGCTAAATATGGCAATAAAAAGTTTGCTATGAAAGAGCAAAAAATACCTAAATCATTCAGTAAAACAGAAATGGATATAGAATTAAATAAAATTGGTAAGGAGATAAAAATTGGCACTTTAATGGGTAAAAACGAGTTAAGTCCTAAGATTCACGATAGTTATTTATGTGAAAGTGGAGATCATGTAAAGGTATTTATTGTAATGGACATAATGAATGGTGGGTCTTTAGAAGAATTTTCACAGATAAATCTGATTGATGCGGAATTTATGCAAAAGATTAGAGACAAAGTAAAGAAAATGCATGAATTAAAAATATTTCATACGGATCTTCACGCTGGTAATATATTTGTCCATAAAAAAGACGGAGGAGTTGACGAACCATATATAGGAGATTTTGGAACGAGCGAATTCTTTGATGGTCGAATGAAATTTCTAACTCGGCGTGAAGGAAAGTTATACTTCTTAGACAATTTATTACCAGATCCAACAAAACTAATTGTCAGAACCATGATGGCAATAGAAGTTTTATAGATTGTAAAATTTTATGTAGTCAAGAGGATTTCATAAACAATATTTTAATAATAAAAAATTTTATTATCAATCTATTCAACGAATTTTCTTTTTTGGGCGTAATTGACTTGAATGGCCGCATTTCTTTTTACGACAGTTTGTAGAACGAGGTGGTAGTCTAGCATAACACTTACGACATATCTGTTTGTAGCAATTTGTTTTTCGAGCGAGTTCTGCTAATGTAGGGTCAATTGCCATTATAATGCTTAGTATATATGAACATTATAAAATCAAATTATTTATTTAGAAGTTCTATAAATTTACTATTAAAATTTAAATTATGTCTAGATTTATTACCTCTAAATAATGCTTGTAATTTAATTACGGACTTCATTTTATATAATCTATAATGTAAAATATAATATGTATAAAATAAATGCTGGGATGTTTTCAATTACAAAAAGTTATCATACGTCATTATCGTACTTTTAATAACATTTCTTACATTATTAACATTCACACTATTACCAAACTGTTTATACGCTTGGCGGTCTTCGCTATGAATGATAAAACTGTCCGGGAATGATTGAATCCGTGCACACTCAAGCGGTGTAATTGTCCGTTTTTCACGACCATAAATAGGAATCTGCGACATCGCTACAAGAGTGGGGAAATATTTACTTTTTTTTACTCGGATGCCCGATTGGCGTAATTGAATAAAGTAATTGTAAATAGAGTCATTATCCTTTATTTTACCAACCTGCCACTCAAGTTTGGCATAAATTTCGCGTCTTTTTAGGATAGTTTTATGTTTTTCAGACCACTCGTCCCAATGAGGTTTGTATTTTTCATACAAGGGTTTATTTTTAGTTATATAATCTTGTCGCCAAGTCGCCAAATTTGCAAATTCATCATCGGTATAGACTTTATAAAACTCGTTTGCCATAATCGTCGGGGATATTTTTTCATCATACTCAAATTTCTGAATCATTTCCTCCCAAGCATCCAGTGCCGTTAATACATCGCCTGTTACGAAATATTTTTCGTCAACCTCTTCTTTTTTTTCAAGAAAATTACTAAGAATAATTTCAGTTTTTTCTGGTTCCACCAATTCTATTTCCTTTTCAGTTAGAGATTTATGAGAGCATGCGAAATAGATACGCTCTCGTTGCTGAGGAATACCATATTTGTGTGGCGACATTTTAAATATTTGAACGTTATACCCATTCTCGTCGAGTTTCGCCATGACATATTTAAATACCTCTCCATTACTAACTTTCAAAATATGCTTAACATTTTCCAGAAACATTAACTTAGGTTTATAATCTTTAATCAAACGCATGATTTCATCAAAGAGTAATCCCTTGTCGTGTTTAAAAGTGCTTTTTTTACCTGCATTCGAAAATGGTTGACAAGGAAATCCCGCACACAGAACATCATACTCTGGAATATCTTCGGGTTTTAGTTTTTTAATATCTTCGGTAACTTTGATATTATAATTAGTCTCATAAATTTCTCGGCACGGTTTATCCTTATCGCATGCTAAAACGCATTTTGTATTATAGTCAAGTCCCAATGAATTAAATGCCTGATGAAATCCGCCAATACCACAAAATAAATCGATAAATCTAATTGTTTTTGTATTTTCTAAGTTATTTACAACAGTTTCATTATCAGAAGAATAATTTATTTTAATTTTAACTTTTGGCATATTATATTATTTAATATCAAAACGTTTTTAATTTAAAAAAAATCAAATTATTATAAATTCTTATACCTATTAAATAATATTATAGTGTCAATGTAGTTAATTATAAAATTTTTAAATATTTCCGCCCACTTATACTCGCGTTGTAAATTTCAAACACTGTTTTTGCACTTACCTCCGGGTTAATTTCGCACATACCCTCCCAACATGTCTCCCTTGGATATTGTTTCCATATAAAATCAGGGTGTTCCTCACTTAACCACCCCGAGGTTTGATTATCCAAACTTACCCACCCCCAAATATTTAAATTTTTTAGTGGATATGCATCGCTAGTAATTATGAAATTATAATATGCATTATTTTTATCAGAGAGATTGAGAATTTTGTTTTTAAACTCGTTTGGAGCATTAATACTGCTTTTAACAATAACCTTATTATATGAATAATTCCAAACCGCTGTTCCTTTTGAAATATCTAGTGCAAATGGAATTTTATCGGAGCATATTTTTTTGATCATTTTAAGAAACTCTATCGGACGAGGTTCGTCGGGGTCACAATATTGTCGACCGTTATTACGGTTTCCAAAAAGGCAACTTTTACAATTAATAATGGAATTGTAACTTGCTATAATCATTAGAGATTCAATATCTTTGACTGAAAACAATACATCTTTATTATTATAGTTTATCCGTACAGCGTTTTGGGGATATTTTCTGGTACACGATAAAATTGTAGCCGAATCACAAAATCCCGCCCAATTAGAATCTGATTCATTTGATGCCATTGCTCTAAAATGATGAGTACGTTGATATTCAACTGCTTTTCCACAAAACAAATAATCATATTTTGATAGACCACCTCCTTTAGAATATAGGTTATTTTCTAAACTTGTATGCAGGCATTCTTTCATTGGCCACCAATGATATGTATCAACAGGTCCACCTTCCCAATAAAATATCTCTTTTGTATTTTCCGGAAAAACTTTTGTGGGTCGATGTCTAAAAAGACATTTGAAGAAATTTAAAAGACGCATTTTTATATAGTAATGGTGTTATAATAATTTTTATCAAATTTATAATATGGCCTTATTATATAATGAGTAAAAACTACTGGTCTATTATATTGTCTTCGGATTTACATTTTGGTTATCTCGATTATTTAAAAGATGTGGGTATTAGGTTAGATAAGATTGACCACGTTCATAAAATTATTCAGATGAAAGACGAATACAATGTTCAAATGGTTATTACTGCCGGTGACTTAACTGAAAATGGTTTAGATGGAAGAAGTATTCTATGTTGGAGGAAAAACACTCATGATGAACTGACACCCATGATAGATAAGTGGGTAACTCCTCTTGAAAATGCCGGTATTGATGTACTTCTTACAATAGGTAATCATGATACATATACAGGACAACCCTATGTATATAAACCTGTTTTTGAATATATAAAAAAAAAATATAATGCAACGTGTTATCCACTCGTATATATGGAACATTCCGGTTGTTATACACAAAAAACAAACAATATTTTATTTATTTCATTGGGAATATACCCTAAAAATTTAAAATTTTTAAAAAAAAACTTACCAAAAGATAAAAATGATGCGATAATCATATTCTATCATTATAATACTGTCGATGAGGCATATTCAGATTGGTGGAGTGATGAAGAAAAGGAAAAATTTTACGAGGTTATTAAGGATTATAATATTTTGGCAATAATAAATGGGCATATTCATTTGAGTTATAAAAAAAAATGGAAGGGATTTACAATGTTAAATGGGGGTGGTTCTAAATTAATTCGTATGAATATGGAAGATAATAAATATATCAGTGAAGATTTTATATAATTTAATTATAAATTATTATTTATAAATAAATAGTGTCTCTCGCCTACTACCACTACTCATCAACCAAAGAAATGAGGAACAGGTGGACCGCCCGATGCTGCCCCATATTTTTCGGTAAAAGCGGGAGTTGTTGGAGGGGGAACCATAACATATGGCGCAGCGTTGGTCTTACCTCTGTCTCTGACAAAATCACTCTCACTAAGAAACGCCTGTGCTGCCCCATCATCGGCAAAAGCGGCGGTTGTTGGAACCAAAACATATGTGCCAATTTTGGTATCATCAAGGTGGGATTCGACCGTGCGCAGCGCCTCCACTCGGTCGTCGTATCCAAGAAGTTCGCATGGGACGTCGACGTCGACATGACTTTGACGACCGACGGCCGCGCCCCACTCTTCGTCGGACAAATTAGCTTCGACAAAATCATTCTCACTAGGAAACTCAGGGAATGCGGTTGGCCCTGTTATGCCTTCCATCGCGCGCCGGCGCTCCACTTCAGCGTTCTCCTCCGTCGGAGGCGCGAACGGCATTGGCTTCAATTCGTAAAGATCTCCTCGACGTTGCGACCCTCCATTTAATACGGTTAAATATTTTTTTAAAATATTTCTTCCTAATCTACCATTAATAGATACTTTTCTTCCTGTTTGGGGATTAACAATTTTAGAGTACATTTATATATAGTACATATATATTAATTTAAGAACTATTTATTAATATTAAATAATGTTTATTAATATCTTACTTTTCCTAACAAGTTTATCGTCGCTTTGGAACATTTCTTTAAATACTGGCGGTGCATATAGTTTATCTTTTAAAAATAATATTATTATAACAAATAATTGTCCTCATCTAATTTTATCTGATTATGGTACAACGGTATCTCCTTGCGACCCCAAACTATATTCACCGCCGCGCCAAACCGTTTCTGCTAATAATTCTTATCGGAATTTTAATAATGTTACTAAAACCATTATTAGTTATTATCCCACATCAAATATTCTTCTGCCCATTATTGATGCAGTTTTTATTTCACCAAATACTTTGGATAGCACTTTAATAATGTACTTAAATTTATCAAAAACCACTCGTACTAATTGGATATCCCCTCTTTATGGTGGTACTTGGAATTTCGGATTTGATAAAACAAGAATCTTACGTGTACCACATGATAATGACCTGCAATCGATGTATTTAAGTATTGATGCCGATAGTATATTAGCTAAAGGGACGAGTAGTTATGTATCGTCTTTTTATGACGACTCGAGTAGTTCTAATAAAGGTTTAACAATTGGTTTTCTGGAACACCAAATATGGAAAACAGGTATTGAATATAGTAAAAATCAGATAAATGCAATAGCAGGTATTAACGGAATTCTTATTACACGTGATAGAGAACCCCACGGTGTAGTTAATGTAACACAAACGCCTTTATTATACATTAGTATGGATGATGATTGGCGAACTGGACTAGAGGACTACTCTAAAACGGTCGAACAAATATTACCGTTTAAAATTAATAAAAGTTTGGGAGTATTTACTGGATGGAATAGTTGGGGATTAGCGGTATCTAAAACAGGCACTCCGACAGTAAAAATATTAGAAGGTGTTACAAATGCTTTTAATAATATTACCAGTTTGTCGAATAATAGTACTTATATTACTAGAGATGCGGTCTATTTTTTGAATAATAATCAAACAACTGAGTGGGTGAGTTATGTTCATAGTAAAGATATGAAAGCAGGGACATATAGTTCTCCATTTGTATTGTGGGCACCAATAGTGGACCTTTTATATATAGGATGTGATAGTAACTTGTGCAATAAAACATCGCCACAATGTTATCCTATTTTTGATGTAGTTTTAAAAGATAAAAATAACTTACCTATAAAAATCGTAGAACCTAATAATAAAATTAGGCATATTTTAGATGTAACACATCCTATTACAAAATGTATGTTAGAATATCAGATAAGTAATATTAAACAACAAAAGATGGATTTAGTAAAATACGATTTCTTAAATTTAGCAGCATATGAAGGACAGAGACACAATATGCAATTGGCACCTACGGGATTTTCAGCGTACTATTATGCTTTAAATATGTTATATGAATTGTGGAATAATTCAATAGTATTGGATTTTGGTATCACCCCTCCATTTCCTATTGTAAAAGGTATGAGTACTCGAAGGCACGGATGTGACCAAATGTTCGGAGGGGTTGAATATACCATGAACCAATATGCTGGCGGTTGGTGGTTAAAAAACTTTTACCTATTAGATCCCGATTTAATAAGTCTACAAGAGGATTATTGGTTTACACCCGAGGGAAGTAAAATTACAAAGATATTTTCAGCAGATTCAAAAAGTAGAATATCGAAAGGCGTCGTCTATGGCGGTGAATTTAAAAACGGTGATGACCTAACTAATAAAAGTAATTTAGTACTTTTTAATAAATATTTTGGTAATAGTAAAATTAATAAAATGTGGGGACGATCTAAAACAGGATTATTTAATACTTCATTCAGACCTATTTCTTGGGAGGCAGAAAAAGCGATTATACCTCTTCTTCCTAATATAATACCACCATCAACGTTTATTAGAGATAATGGCGATATAGTTATTTTTAATTTTGGTTTATTTGAAAAAAAATATACAATTGATTTACACGAAACAATGTTGTCGAATATAAGAACCGTCACATGTGAAGACCTCTGGGAAAATAAAAGTACAGTAGTTACTAATTTTAAATTAGCATATTCCGTTAAATCTAAAAGTTCTGCAGTATTAGAATGCCGAAATAATCATTAATATACCATATTGAATTAACTGTTATAGAAAATTATAAATATATCTTGATATATTTTATGTATAAAATCACTTAGAGTATTAACTATTTTATTATTTATAATGAAATTGGGGATATATGGTTTAATTTTATTTAGTATATAGCAGCAAAGAACAACTGTTAACCAAAATATTTGTCGCAGTCTAAATGCAACATAGTCTGTAATCCCCCAATTATTAACCCAACTGCATAATTTAGATGGGTCACCTTTAAAAAAACGGTGCGTATCTAAAATCCCCTCCAACATTCTTTCGGAATAATTGTGTTCCCCTTTAATATTCAACATTTTTTTTAATTTACCATAAGATGTTAAGCGAATAAATAAAATTTTATTATCATCTACCGTTCTTTCCTTAAAAATATATGGGTTAATACCGTCTATATTACCATTATAGCAGAGTTCCCCATTCATAATATAAGGTATAAAGGAACTTGATAAAATGGCCTCTTTAATATCATTATTATTGTTATATGAAGATACTATAACCTCCTTGTTAGTATTTATATTATAGTAATTAATATACAATTTATTATTGAGTTTTTTATATGTGTCTTTGTCTAAATTACTGAAAAATAGATTTAAAATTTTTTTAAATGACTTCAAACAAAAATCATTTTTAAATCCGTTTCTGATATCTTTATAGGAAGTCTTATAGTCATCTAATTTATCAATAATATATAAAAAACTCAACAATGAACCAATGCTAGATCCGGATAATTTATTTATTTTAATAAATCTTTTTTTTTCGAGTTCTTTTAAATATTGCATACACCCTAATAAATAACTGCCATTAAAAGCCCCACTGTCGCATACTAAATTGATGTGTTGGGTTGATAATGGTTCTGGTAAATTTTCCATTAATTCAATAATTTTATAATCCATAAGATAAAATAATATATTAATAGATATTATTTTATTAATTATTCAGCATCGCTTTATTTTTGTCATTAATATTTTCTAAATAATTTTTCATTTTTGAAACCTTTTTAATTATTTTTTTCATACTTTTTATACCCGCCTTACTGCTCTCACCAGTCCTTATTTTAACCTTTAGATTATCAATTTTATTATCCAAACAACCTGTGCATTTTTTAGACTTATTATATATTTCTTTACATTTTTTTTTATTTTTTTTATTACATTTATAATCCTTATTCATAATTGATTTCATACTTTGTGGATTATCAATATTCCAATCTTCTGGATACCAATTTCCAAACTTATCTGTTATAAGGGTTCCATTGTCATGTTTTAATAATGAATCTGGGCACGCCGGTGAGGTATATTTTTTAATATACTTTTTTTTAGTTTTCCCACCTGATTTTTTAGAAATAAAATAATTATAACATCGGGCTTTAGGTTTCTTATTCAATCTTTTTGCAAGAGGATTTGGTACAAATTCTATTCTTTTGTTTAATGGATTTTCCAAAACTTCCGGATTACCGCCTTTTAGAGTGGTAATATATATTTTCAACATATTAAGTCCCTCTTTACTATTTATATTAATATGGCGTTTTTTTATCGGATTCCATATATATTTATACGTATTCATAATTATAATATAAAAAGAAAATAAAATATCCATTAAGATTAATGAACTATCTACATCAACAAAGATATGCTCAACGGATTATAAATATTTCCAGACTATTTTCATCTTATCATCAAAAGAAATTAATAGTGCATAGTTACAATAATTTTAAAACGAAAAAAAAATATAACGACGTGCTTAAAATATATGAAAATTGGTTAACAAGACACAATATTAACTATTAGATTTTATATCCGACATTATAATAAAAAGATTATGATGAGTATAATCTATTTATTAAATAATAAAACTATTAAATATGGGCATATACTTTTACTTAGTATAATAATATTGACTATGTCTTATATAAACCCTTATTTACTAACAATATTTATTATTGATATATATGTCTTATTATCCTTAACCCAATTTAAAATTATTAAACCCAAATATAATTCCAGTAAAACGGGACTTAAAATAAATATTACAGCAGAGGGAATAGAAAAGGATAAGCACGATGTTAAAAGTATTTTTTTAAATTATATGTCTAAATTTGAGTAAATTATTTTTTTAAAACTCTATAAAATAAACCACTTATTCCTCCTGCAGTGCCCGCGCCAGTTACTGCACCAATTACAGCACCACTTAAAATACTACTTAACGTGGTAAAACCAATTACCGCGGTACTTAATCCGACTGCTGCTCCTACTCCAATTGGTCCCCCTACACATGCACCTACTAAAGACGCCGTGATAACTAATACAACCGTATTTTTTGCTTTATTTGATTTCGCGGCGTTTATTAATGACTGATTACCTTTTGTGGTATGACTAATACAATTTTCGGTTTTTATTTCAATTTCTTCTAATGGAATATCTCCTTGGTTAACGATATCTTTTATATCATGAAAGATTTCTTTTAATAACGCCGATTCCTCCGCTAATTTTTCATAATTTTGAATTTCAATATCTTCAAAATCATACTCAAATAAATCAAATGATTTTACTTGACGAAAACTCATCAGTATATACTAAATATATAATTTTATTTAACAGATTTATAAAAAAACAGAAGTGTTTATAAGTTACACTGACATTTACTATTTATAACTTAAATTGCTACTACTTTATTAATACTGATTTTAAGTTGTACATTTTTTTTATTTCGCATTTTAATGAGGTCGGCCAACATAATTAATTTATCACCTATTTTTTTTCCCAAAAGCAGAGGATGTTCTTTATTATACGAATAAACTCTGTTTTCACTATCCACTAAATAATATTCACCTTCGATATTTTCACGTCGAGTTTTAATATATTTATCGGTATCCTTAAATCTTTCCTCATCATCAATTCTCCCATACTTAATAGATTTAATATGTTTCCCACAATATTCTATAGCCGGACTTATAATAGTGCCATCGACATCTTTCACTTTACGGCGTCTGGTGCATTGGTTGCCATCTGCTTTTTTTGCCATACATTGCTTTTTGGGATGCACCAAGTTTTTTTTATATTTTTTTTTAGAAACATTTTTACAATATTGTTTTACTAACTTCTGATAATCTAAATCGGTATTTTTTTGACACAGGTCCTTAAAAACATTTTCTAAGCGTTTATTGATTATATTATTTAAACCATCAACTATAAAATTTTGTTCAGACATTTTAATACATATATTAATGTAAAAATTTTTAAATAAAATTTTTAAAAATATATAAATTATATTACAATTACTTAAAGTATCACAATTAATTCAATAATATGACTTTAAAGACTTTACATTATATATAATATGCGTTTGTGGTGCAATGGTTAGCATACTTGCCTTCCAAGCAAGGGATCGGGGTTCAATTCCCCGCAAACGCAGATGAAAATATAAAATGATTTGCCAATTATTTCATATTTTAAATACGTATACATAATTCTATAGAAACCGATTGAAGCTTCCGATAAATTTGATTTATTTGATAGATATTAGTATTAAGTAATCACTTAATTATGGAGGAATGTGTTATTTGCCTTGAAACTTTAAATGCCTCGGATAGGGCTAATACAATATGTGGGCATGCGTTTCATACGTCTTGTATATTAGAAAATCTAGGAAAAGGAGATAATGGACATAGGTGTCCAATGTGCCGAAATGAGTTGTGCTCAGAACCATTCAAAGAACTTAAAGACGATAATATCCATCAAGGAGATTATATTGAAAGTCTCGAAACCGAATTAGATGACCACAAAGACTGGGTACTATATTTTCATGATCAGGCCGACTATAATTTACAATGCAACCTGAAACTCAAAGAAGATGCGGCACAACTCAGAAAAAAAACATCTAAATTAGAAAAAAATCTAAAAAGTACTCAATTGATGCTTACTCGAACACTGCATAAATTGATACCATTAAGTAGTTATAAAAAACGTCATGTAAAATGCAGTCAATGCAATTGTTTGGGTCACAATAAAAAAACTTGTCAAGTAAATCCAAAAGAAGTAACTTATATAAGTCCTATTATAACTGCTAGAGAATTTCGAGATAAAGAGGAACTGTTTGATGATTTACGCGAAGGGGCATTGCATAAACTTGTAGCAACTCATTTTGCAATGTAAACATTTTTATAATCACTAAATTTTTTATTTAACTCTTATTCCAAAGATAGTAAATTTATTTATGTGATATATGACTTCTAAGTTCACAGCAACTAATAATCTTAGACCGCAACTACGAGAATGGGGGTCATCGTTCCTACCCATCAATACAATGCTCTTGGAATATGGAGTAACGGAGAACCCTTCCGAGTGCGGGCGTGTATAAAGCATGCAAGGAGAGAAAGGCGCCAAACCACTAAACGCGGCGAAAACCAAAATGAAAGGGAAGTAAATAGAAAAATATATTGCGAAACTATTTAATTAATATTATAAATATGATTTAAAAATTAATATAATAATGTATATTAATGTTTTATGCTGTGGTAAAAGGTAGAAAACCAGGAATTTATAATTCGTGGAGCGAATGTGAAAATCAAGTATCGGGATTCAGGGGTTCCCAATTCCAAAAATTTAAAACAAAGGAGGCTGCTGAAAACTGCATGCTAAACTCAAGTGGACGACCTACTAAAGTTACTAAACAAAGTAAAATATCTAATTTTTTCAAAGTAATTCCTTCATCTAATCCTAAAATCACGATTAGTTCTAAAATAAGTAAAGTGTCTCACACTAAAGGCGCGTTTATCCCAGATTACTATGTATATACTGATGGTGCGTGCTCGCATAATGGTCGTAAAAATGCTAAAGCGGGTATAGGTATTTATTTTGCAGACAATGATATACGCAATAAATTTGAGAGAGTTATTGGACGTCAAACTAATAATACTGCTGAATTAACCGCAATAATAAAAACCTATAATCTTATAAAAACTGATCTGGATTTGGGTAAAAAAGTTTGTATAGCCTCTGATTCCCAATACTCGATACGTTGTGCTACTGCGTACGGAAAAAAAATGGCAAAAAACAATTGGAAAAAAGACATCCCTAACAAAGGACTTGTAAAAAAAATATATGAATTATACGGCAACAATCGTAATATCATGTTTAAACATGTTAGAGCACATACTGGTAATACTGATATTCATTCAATTGGTAATGACCACGCTGACCGCCTTGCGAATAAAGCCATTGGTTTAACCAATTGTCCATATCAATAAATCCATCCTTATCAGTATTTTAACAATATTGGTCTGGTGTGATCCCCAATAAACCAGCTGCCACCACATAACCTTGTCCAAATGGACAATGTGTTTCACATATTTTTTTTTTCAACAAATCTAAACTAACCTCATGACATTCATTTCCTCCATCTATACTTCGCGGTCCATCGAAGTCATATACTACTACATCATTTCCACTTTCTACTAATGTTTTAAATTCTAAAAATGATTCCGTTCCATGCATTAACTCATAATATTCAGGTACATAAATTTTTTTTCTTGATTCTACATAATCCAAAGGCACTCCATCGCCAAACAGTGCACAAAATACCCTTTTTCCTCTACTTTTTGGATACCGTCGTTTTCCTTTAGTTTGTTTTTTCCACCAAGAAATATGCTTCCCTCTGTCTACCCCTTCTATTAACTTACCGCTTTGCCAGTAATTTTCAAAACAGTAAAAACCTTTATACCCTCCTTCAATAGGACTCATTGGACTAAAGTCCCGGCGGCGGTTTGATGTTTTACTCTGTGCTGAAGTTACATCCAGAATTACAACTCCTTCAGGACGAGGAGCCCAAGGACCCCTCATTTTTTTTGATGCGATATATACTTTTCCATTAGACATTTAATGGAAATATATTAGTACATTGACTATTACTTTTGATTTAATCAAATTTGTTAAATGAATATTGTTAGTTAATTTCGATGACTTTGGTAACAGTCCCAATACCTTTAGTACGTCCTTCTCTAAAAGTTATCTTACTTCCAACTTCTATATACTCTGGTCTATACTTAAACATGAAACTGGCATTAGTTTCATCTCCTGTTCGTATCAAAGGTTTATCCATATCATAAATTTTTGCAACTTGTCGAACAATTCCGCAATGTATTGTAGGTTCATAATTTTTTTTTATTGTTGTTGGGTGGTGCAGTATTTTTATTTTTGCCTCAAATCTTTGCGCGCATGATGGATAGGAAAAAACCATATGACCCTTTCTTATCCTGTCAATATCGACTTTATCTTTAGAATTAACAAATTTAATATTAAAACAACCACCTTCGCCCGCGGCAAGAATATTAATGTCTTCTTTAAAATTATTATGAATAGACCTTATAGTAATTTTTTTATATTCTTTTCCAAAGGGTCCCAAATAATACACTTTATCTTTAATAAATGTTCCTTCGCGTGCGGTTCCCGTTACAACCAATCCTATACCGGCGAGTTTAAATCGGGTATCAATTACAAATTTTGCGGCAGGATTAGTTGTGCTCCCTCTAATTTTAACAGGTTTTAAATTATAGACGAATTTTTTAAAGACATTCAAGTTTTGCCCTGTAACATTTGATATTTTAAAAATTGGCATTATATTACCGAAGGGATTATATGTTTTTATAAAGGTTGCTATATTAGTCTCATCTATAAATATTATTTCCTTTTTTCCGGCAAATTTATTATTAAATATAACTGTAAGACGTTTTTCAATATTTTTCAATTTTTGTTCGATGGCAACATCTATTTTTGTAATAACAACAAACAATGGTATATTTAAGGAAAGTGCAACAATTAAATGCTCTTTGGTCATACCTATAATTCCTCTGTCGGCACCGATCACAACCATACCATAATCTATAAAATAACCATTTAACCCTGATACCGTAGTTTTTAAATATTTTTCATGACCAGCAAGATCAATAAATGTAAATGTACGGTCATTTTTTTTTACAAAGGAGTGTGAAATACTCGATGTCCTACCTGAAGTTTTTTCATGAGGATGTTTTAATAAATTTTCTCTGGCGGTACCTTTTCCATTATCCATAATATTTTTCGATAATACGCTTATAGTAGTACTTTTACCAGAATCAACATTTCCTATAGATGCTATTCTAACTTCTTGATTAACTGCAGTCATATACATATATTATGTTAGTTATCTTAAAATAAATATTAAATTAGTCGCGATTAAGTTCAGAGGTGTAAACCGGTCGATTTTGTTATTCACCCCTCACGCCTCCTCTTCAGTTTCCTCTTCAGTTTCCTCTTCAGTTTCCTCTTCAGTTTCCTCTTCATCGTCGAACACGCCCAATGCTGCGGCTTGGTCGACCATGTCTCCTAGTTCGATAGCCTTTTCTTCCGCCTCATTTCGCGCCTTCTCTGCTTCCGCAATACTCTTTGATGAGTTTGCTGCGAGCTTCCACGAATGAATCATAGCTTTATTTTTTGCTTTTGTTTCCGCCACTGATTTATCTTTGAATTTTAGCGCCGTTCGTTTGATTTTTCGCGTTTTATCACTCAATTCTCTGAATTGGTCCTCGTTCATCTCGTCGAACGCTGCTCCTTCAAGTTCCTTCTTTTTAGCTACCGCCAGCGCATCTTTTGCTTGTGTTAATTCTTTTTCCAATTCAGCTACTTTGGAGGCGCACGCCTCACTCTGTGCACGAAGCTGTCCAACTATAATAGCCATTTGTTTGTCACCACCATTTAAATAATTTAAATATTTTCTTAAAATCTGTTTACCCAGTTTACCAGTCAAACTGACTTTTTTCCCACTAATAGGATTTACGATTTTTCTATACATGTTATAATATAATATAATATTATTTTTTATACCTAATACAAAAAATAGAACTATTGGTAAATCTATACAATAGAGCATACTTGCTGCAGCAATTGCGTTCGAAAATTCTTAAGGCATATGGGTAATGTATACACCCGACGCAAGCGCGGAGGAGCTGCACTTGGAGATATAAGTATTCTTTAATAATTTTATAATAATTATTTTTCAGGGATTCTCTGTTTTAATATTACCAAGAGTACCCTTAATACCTAATGAATTTTATTGAACCATAATTGATTCTCTAGGTATATGTAAATGTATTAATAAGGGGGGTCTCCACTGCGACTACAGTCCGCGACTCCGCCTCGCATGTCGCGAGCTGCTCGCGGACCAATTGTAACTCCCGCACGCACTCGCCTTCCTTGAGTGAACCGAAAGTCTGATCGTTTTTCTTTCGTATATCAACAGCGTAGGTAAAATATGAATCTCCCCCATCACGGACATTATGTTTGCACCAGAGCTCTATAATTTGGCGTGCAAACATATTAGGACGTAAAGTAAGGTCACTTATTGGTCCGCCCGTAAGAGGGTCTGAATTGTTTATTATATACCAATTTTCTATCTCCTTTCTTTCATATGTGTATCCTAACGCATTTATTACAGGATCATACATCACTTCGTCTGTAATAGCGCACTTAACAAATGTGGGTGCGTCGGCAACCGCCGCCACAAACGCCGCAAACGCCTCAGCCGCCTCCGCCTCCGCTTTCAACTGCATTTTCTTTACGGGTGTCAAGACCATAATGTCACCTGCATTGCCTTCTGCCGTCATTTTAACATGGGAACCGTCTACTAATACTGCTATAAATTCTTCTCCGGTGGAAATTCCAAAAGGAATTTCAACTTTCTCTTCCTCCTCATCTTCAGCAGTACTTGAACCACCCTCTTGTTTTATAGATATTTTATTTAATACATTTAAATAGTTTCTTAAAATTTCCAACCCTTGTGTACTACCGATTTTTAAAACATTTCCGTTACCAGGATTAACAATTTTGGAATACATATATTATATATTAATATAATATTTATGACCCTATTATGATATTATCTAATCTAATAAAAAATCTAAAATATTTTGACAACTTTTTTTTGAAAGTTTTCTGAATTTTTTATCACCGATTGTGGGTATATTCCTTAGAAATTCCAACCGCTCACTCTCATTTACATCTCCCACAATCCTAATACAACCCTCCACTGTTTTAAAATGATTTAGTAAACGTTTTGCCGTTACTAATGAAATATCTGGAATATTATTAAACATCATTAATTGACATACCGATTTTGAAATATTTTTATTTTTTTTTACAACCGCCGTTTGGCATAATGTATCTTCATAAGAATAGTTCTTTTTCATAAACCCTTTACCCTGTTTAGCAATCTTCCTATATAAGGTTTGTAAAAAAAATATAGTTTCGTTTATATCTTTAGTATGAAATACGTGAATATTATCGCGAAGCATCGTATTTACAATAGAAGATACTATAGTTTCCTTTGAAACACGATTATATTTATAAGAAGAGTTATTTTTAGTTATATCACCTTCGACAAGATAGATAATTTTATGTATGGGAAAATTGGCTAACAAACGCGCTTTTTGCTCGCGATGCCTACCATCTTTAATTGAAGCGGCATAATCGGCGATAGTTTTTCGTTCAATTACAACTATATCCTCGTCATTTAACTTAAATAAATAGTCACCCAATGATAAATTGGCAAATGCAATATTTATGTTGGACGTTTCTTTTTGTATACGTTCTCTAATATTTTCTCGATTATCTATTAATAACTCCATAGTTTTTTAAACCAACAAAACTTTAAATTAATAAATTTGATAACTCTTTATTTCTTTACCAAATAAGTACTAATACAAAAAATAAATGATATCTTTAGATTCTATTGAATTTTCATTAAATCACGAGTTACCCCAATTTACTTATGGGAAAACAGAAAAGACTCTCGAAAAACTAAAACAATATATACTCAAGCAATGCGAAAAATATGTACTTGATAATGAAGACAATAAATCAGTGCATACAATTAACATTATTTCTACTAATAATAGTTTAGCCGAAACGATACAGTGGAAAGTGCGAACCCATACTAAGTTTAACGAAATACAGGATATTAATGTTTTTGTTATGTCGAGTAAAAGAGGTGCCGATTTTAATAATTTAGATGCATTATTAGGATATATATGGCGAAACCCAAATGACCTTCCGAATATAATTATAATGTGTTGTCACGCTAAGAGAATTAAAGAGGACTGTATTGAATTAATGAAAGGGTCTAAAAATTTCGTACCACGCCTCAATTTTAATTATGATTTTGATGAACCTGATGCGAATTTGGGGGTAATAAAAAAATTTTTGGATAAGATAGTTTCTAATAAATTGGTTTCATGCATTAATAAAATGCAATTTATCACCGCAACTCCTTTTGAGAGATTTTGGAAAATGCTTAATCAATGTGGTATTAATGAGTTAAAAAATAAAGATACTATTTCCGAAATTCGTTACGAAGAATTACTTGAAAATTATAGACAGTTTACAAGCCATAATATTGTAACTCTTGATAATACTACTGATAATCCACTGGAGTATATTATCAATTGTATTGAACAAAAACTGATAAATCTTTATAAAAGAATTATTGTATTTGCACCAGGTCATTTATATACTAAAAAGGAAGGTGTTGGGTCACATTTAGAAATCACTAACTATTTTAATAATATTGATTTTTGTGTATTAGTCCACAACGGAACATTTAAAGGATTTGTTTTTCCCGATAAAACAAAAATAAGTATTATCGATTTCAATAGTATGCATAGTATACACGGTGAATTACGAGATACTTTACGTAAATGGAACGAGGTATATCCGACTATGTCACTTGCTATTACTGGATATTGGACAATCGAAAGGGGGATTACATTTAATACCGACGGATTTAATTTCACCCATATGATATTGTCCTCTTATCACGGAGATAAAAATAAAATTAATAAACTTATACAACTAATGGGGCGTGGGTCGGGGCATAAAGATTTTGCAGATAAAATTACAGTTATATGTCCGTCTGAAATTAAAAGTACTATAGAAAGTACAGTTGAACGTCTGATTAATTTAAAAAGATCCAACCCGGAAGTTTATAATTATAATGATTTTAGTACAAAATCTAAAAAAGGTGCTATACCGGTTAAAGTTACTTTCAACGATGATTTCGTACGTCAAAGTATATTACTACATAAAAAGAAAGCCGACCGAATACATGCGGAATTGATAATGGGTATCGAAGATGGAGACATTGAAATTAAAGATTATAATAATTCAAATAAATTTAATATACATGATAGAACCCTTAAAACTATGAGAGTGTATACTGAAACTACCGAAAAAAAAAAAAAAAATAGAAGATTTAAACAATTTACAAATGCATTTAATGAGCGACGCGGTGTGGGTCAATCGGGTACTATTAATAATTATTCCTTTGATATTGCACAAGATGAATTTAATGAAGGTGGATTTATAAACCCTGTATCCATTGGATGGATTACGTATCGAATTTAAACTGCTCCAAAAATGTCTTTATTTTTTTTAGGTCTACATCCGTATAATTAGAACACTCCACTCTATGGTCTCGGAGAGTTTGTTGAATTTCCGCTACCAAAAGTTCGTGTTCCGTGGGTGGAGCGGGAGGTGTCGGTGGAGTAGGTGGTGCTGGAGCGGGCGGTGTCGGTGGAGTAGGTGGTGATGGAGCGGGTGGAGTAGTTTTATTGTTAATCAATTGTGTTAACGTTTTTGATAATGTTTCATTTGAAATAATTTTTTTTAATTGCCCATTGCGACCATCTAATCGATAACCCGTTTTACTTTTATATGATTTACTTTCTTTAATAGTTGTCAAAATACTCAACCGCATCTTCAATCCCTCTAGCGACAAAGACCCAAAATTGGTGTCATCCATTAAATCTAATAATTCCGCTTCAGTGCATTTTCTACTTTCAGCCCATATAGTTTCTGATAATTTAGCCCCTTTATTGCCTATATATTTTAGACTTTCTCGCAATACCTTAGGCAGAGAACCGAATTTACTTATAGGGATGTCTTTTAATGGGGTAACGCCCATTACAATATCTAAAATAGGAGATACTCCAAAATTTATTTCACCTCGGCATCCCTTGCCGCGATACATTCCACCACCGGCGCCAAATTCGTGAGAATTAAGTATATTTAAATTACGCCCATTTCTACGAAATTTCCAACCGGTTTCCTCAACGGTATCATGCTCCAATTCTGATGCCAGTACTGTAAATTTAAACGGTAATGAAAATTTATCAACTTTACTAGATTGAGGAACTTTTCCAAATTTTTTATCTGTCCTAGTAATTGATGATGATATTGTCGCATAGGGTACATTATACCTTTCTCCTTGCGAAGTTGTGTGTAACACAATTTCCCCCTCGAATTTATGAGATATCGGTGCCCCAGAATATGCCGTAAAATCTGTAAAATTATCAAAGACGACGCTCTCTTCGCCGCATACCACGGTTATAGTTTTAAAAGTAGAACTTCCAAGAGATTTATACAGGTGAGGTGCTATCTTTTTAAACTGTTCATATTGTTCTTGAGGATCATATTCGCAAACAAATCTTTCCAAAATAACAGTTGTTCCGTGACTTGTTTCCAGATTAATATTTAATTCCTCCAATTCAGAAGGAGTTGCTTTACGTGGCATAACCGTGGGATTGAAATTATTATTACTTTTCATCGTCTCTACATCACTTTTACAGATAACGAACATACCATCTATAGTGGTTACTTCTGTCCGTTTATCAACGATGGCGAATTGTGAAAATTTACCTTCGCAAAACTTACCAGTTTTAGCTACCTTAGTATCTTTATCATTATTAATTTCGTGTTGATTACCGCGTTGATGAGAAGTCAATAAACGCTCAACTGAAGGATAACCATTGCCATCACCGGAAACTTTAATACTATGTGGGTTAAATTCAACCAGCACATTTTTAGCCTCGCCCCAACTTTCCTCACCCGCTTCATTGTCAGTAATTTCGCAAATAATTTTAGATATCGGAATAGTTTCGTGGCGTAAATTTCTAATCGCACCTGAAACTGATTGAGTCATTTGGTACTTTAGGGTCAAATTTTGAAATACTGATTGACTAACAACTTGGGTTGCAGCAATCGCGGTACTCGACGCCGCAGTAGCAGCACCATTAGCAACCGCTGCTGCATTTGTACTGGCAATAACAGTATCAATTGGTAATGGGGCTCGATTTAAAACCCTTACTTCCATTTCTTCCTTTGAAAGACTTTTTGGATTTTTTTTGACCCCAGTTGTACCACCCACAATGTTTATAATTTCAGAAGGCATTTATTAATTCATATAATATAGAATTGATAAATCAAATTTATAATCACCCGACGACGAAATTATTAGAATTTAGATATATTATCTACCTATTGAAAAATAAATGACTAAGACAATACAAAATTTTAATTAATTTGATATTAAATAATCCCCTCTTAATATTAACAGTACCGATGAGTGTAATTATTAAATTGAAATTTTATAGTGACCCCACATATCATACATTAGAAACTATAGCTATAGATACTTCTGAAATACCTAAACCATTTATAAAATGGGTTGGGGGGAAAAGTCAAATTATAAAAGAAATTATAAAAACCTTTCCTTCTGCTCCAATTAAAATAAACAATTATCGTGAAATATTTTTAGGTGGTGGGAGTGTATTATTTGCCGTATTGTATTTAATTAAGGAAAATAAGGTAATTGTTGAAGGCAAACTATATGCATATGATTTTAATCCAATACTTATTCAAGTTTATAAAGATGTTCAGAAAAATAAGGAAAAATTATTTGCGTGTATACAAGAATATATTAATAGTTACAAAGATTTACCTATTTTAGAAAATTCTAACCGTAAACCAAAAACTTTAGATGAAGCAAAAACCTCAAAAGAAAGTTATTATTATTGGTTACGAACACAATTTAATCAAATGCAAAATAATCCTATAAAAAAATCAGCACTGTTTATATTTTTAAATAAAACTTGTTTCAGAGGTGTTTATAGGGAAGGTCCTCATGGATTTAATGTTCCTTATGGTCATTATAAAAAAACCCCGACTATCATCACAAAAGAAACATTAGATAATATAAGTAATTTAATTAAAGATGTAGAATTCACGTGTTGTGATTTTAGAGACAGTATTAATAATGCTCAACCGGGTGATTTTATGTATCTTGACCCACCATATGCCCCTATAAATGAAACGTCATTTGTGGGATATAACAAAAAGGGTTTTGGTCTTCAAGACCATAAAGATTTATTCGCACTTGTTAATAATTTAACGGATAAACAAGTACGCGTATGTATAAGTAATGCTAAAGTACCGTTAGTAATGGATAGTTTTGATAAAAAAAAATATACTATTAGGGAACTAGAATGTAGACGAGCAATTCATTCTAAAAATCCTGGTGCAAAAGCAGTTGAGGTAATTATCACTAACTAATTATAACAATATTGATAGTAACCTATATTTACTATATCTAACATTTTCTCATAATTATTCCATTTAAATTTATGAATGTGAATGAATTTTTTTTTGTCCTTGTAGATGAATAAACATATTATTTCCTTCTTATCCCCTACCTTTTTATATACTTCTCTAAATGGATAATATAATTGTCTAATATTAAAGTCGTCACATTCAACAGATTTGGCCTCCACAATACAAACATAATTATCGGTTTCATAGCATCCATCAGTTTCATATTGAGAACCGGCTATTTTTATCTGATTCGAACTAATAAGCGTATTAAAATTACATCGGTGCCGCCCCCCTAATAGAGGTCCATATTTAATTTTTTCCCCAATAATATGTTCTAAAATATCATTATAATACAGTTTATCTAACATACTTGTCTCGCTATCACCTATATCCAATAGCAAACTATTACTCGTATTATGAATAATATTTGGAACACAATAATATTTATTTAATGGTATATATATATTTTCTTTAATTAAAGCGTAGGTCCCATTTTTTACAGAAATTATACAAATATTATTTTCTTTAAAAATTTCAGGTCGTGAACGACTGCTATCCATTTTACATAATAGTCGCGGTTCAAACTGGTTTTTTCTACCGGTCCATGTTTTTTTACTATCTTTAATCTGCGATGATGTTACGAATGATATAACATTATTAATAATATCTATTTTATTAAATTGAATAATATGTTGCCAAATCTTATTATTATTTTTGTCCTTAATCTGTTTTTTTTCTTGTAATATTTTGTTAACGCTCGTAATTTCTCCAGAATTAATCATTTTAATAACATATATTTTAATAACAGATATTGTATCTGTTATTAAAATCAAATTTACCATTTTACCAATTAACTATTAAATATACAGTCTAATGTTGTATTCCATGTATTTTTACTATGAACATTTCTCATGTACCATTCATGACAATTTATCGACATTTCTGTCCATTTTCCCTTATCAATATTTGTTAATTTTTGCTTTAACTCAACAGGGTTTTGAGCAGTTATATAATGAACATTTTCAATAGGGGGGTCATCATATGATTTAATAGAGACTTCGGGAGTAACAATCGGTACGGTCCCCATTGACATTAATTCAACTTCTCGGTGACATTTGCTACCATATCCTCTTAAACATAATCCAAAACGAGCGGAACGAAGTTTCATTAAATACTCTTTATGGGTAAATTTGTGTTGAGAACCTTTTGTGCAATGAAACTCCTCAATAACAGAACTCCAATTTGTATTGTTTCTAAATTTTTGTTGGACAGGATTTTCAAAATTACCTATAAATATTGAATTACACGTTCGTTCCTCGAAACTTAATATACCATTGTCTTTTAATATTTTTTCCAAGACCATTGGTTTTCTTGGCCAGAAAATCCATGGAACAACTTTCGTATTATTGTTTTTTATAATACGACCTTCTTTTTCAATAGAACCATTTCCTAATAAAAGTAATTGACTACTTTTAGCTGTATTATCATACCACTCCAATGTCGGGCGATCATATAATAATATATTTTGCGTCAACCATATATGACCGATATTTTCAGAAGGAATTACCTCAACATCTTTATTATTATAATGTATAAGTATTAATAATTCCCTATAACTATCATTCGTATGTCTCCATATCCCCCCTAAAGGTTGCTTAGGAGTTCTGATGACCCACTTATTATTAATAATTCTATCTATTATAAGCAATATTTTATACATTTTCGCGTGTTGTAAATGTTTAATAATATGACTATTAAATGTGTTAAAACGTTTATCTAAAAAATGTGTATGAATAAATTTTAAAGGTTTATTTTTATAATACAACTTATCATTAGGACGCGATGTTATATGCTTGCCAATTTGTTCCGAACTTTCATTAGATAAATAATATCGCCAACATTGGAGATTATAATTTTCACCAAATTCAAAATAACTAAATTCTTTTACTAAATCTTCAATAGAAGCTTGATCAAAATATCTTGATGTTTTTGTATAATGAATCCATTTGTCTGGAACCAATTTATTTTTAGTCCAAACAACGCCTCCATTGTAATATCCAGTTTTTTTGACATGATAATTGGTAATAAATTGCGGAGAAACTCCTAAATCCTTAGAAGTATCAATGTCATTAATTTTATCTAATAAAACTATATCGGAATCTAAAAATATCGCATCTGCTTCTTTTAAAAGAGTTTTTCTTAATATTACTGGTTTCATCATTTGGAATTCTTCCCATATATTTAATTCACTCATTTGAACACGGTTAAGTCCGGTATACTTATCTAACTCAATAAACCATTTAATTTTTAGATTTAATTTTGGGGTAAAACTATTTATGGCGTCATGTGTTTTTGTATCTACCATTAAGTAAACTTTCGCCCCTGGGTGATAAATTGAAATACTTAATAAAAGACCAAAAAGTTCATGATGGCATGTAAAGGTTGAAATTGAACAAAATGCAGAAGGTTCCATAATATTAGTTAAATATAAACAAACTCATTAAATAGAAATTAATATATTAGTTTAAATTTTAATATATGATCACTTTGAACTTCAAGAAACATATTTAAAAAAGTTTGGAGAGAAAGTCATTGGACTAATGCAGGTGTAAGCGGGAGGGTGTTGATAATTCGATATAAATAAATATACTCTAAAAAATCCGGTTTATGGTTAAATGATAAAATGTAATGTATAGTCTATGAAATTTGTATAACTGAAATTTCTTTCGTTTTATATCTATATAGTTTTTTTGGATTATATTTCTTCAATGGAAGAAAATCGCAACTTAATGGTCTAAAATTACCAGTTCGAATATCATTATTATCTATCTTTTGACCACAACAATTACATATTAAAATATATCTAAATTTTTTATTTACAATCAAATAATCTAGAAACGAATAAATACTATTTAAATTCCAATGTTGCAGAACATCCTTTACACCTTTGAACATTTAAAACGCCGATTTAATTTATTTTTCATAAAAAACAGAATTTTTATGTATCATGAAAATATCTAAAGAACTATGAATAAACACATAATTTTTTTCTTCTAAATATTGTATAATAGGTGTGCTTGTATTAGTATAATTATTTTCAAATCCAATTACATCTACATAAACTTTATCAAAATTAATAGATTTAATTACTTCAAACTCGGCACCTTCTACATCAATTGATAAGTAATTTATATGTGATATTTTATGACTATCACATATTGTTTCTAATTTTTTAGTTTCCACTTCAATTATTTCTGTAGTTGAACCATGTTGTTTATTTTCTCTTTGTAATCTTTTTGTATGCCTAGGGTCAAAAGTATCTTTAATTCCTGAAATCATTTCAGTATATCCTTTATTACATATAAATTC
>Ga0114998_10000431_pt1 | contig 30611 bp, 23 predicted proteins | sample ArcticOcean_MG_C_5_FD_87044 | JGI IMG/M metagenome (GOLD analysis project Ga0114998, IMG submission 87044) | Marine microbial communities from western Arctic Ocean - ArcticOcean_MG_CB4_138 | ecosystem: Environmental > Aquatic > Marine > Oceanic | place: Arctic Ocean: Canada Basin | collected... | reverse complement strand
GCCATGGCTTTTGCGACCATCACGTAGCCGGCAAGGCTCGCTTGGGAGCTTAACGCGTCCATTTTCTGGCAGCGACTGCTGCGGGGGATCATCTCAATGCTCAAAGCTGATCTGCCTGAGTCTTTAAGCCACTTGATATGCTCTGTGTTGTTGAAAGGATCCAGAAAACTTATACAGCAAACCGATTGCTTGGTTCCTTCAAGCTCTGCTTTACCTAGAGGTTGCACGCTCATGATGAAGTCGGCTCGAGCTAACAGCTCTCGGCGATCCACTACAACCTCGGCTCCGGCGTCTTGATAATCCGAGTCTGGTATATTCACTGAGCTGCCTATGCCGGATTCAATAACGACTTGGGCACCTTCTTTCACATAGGCTTTTGCGTTCGCTGGCAGCAGTGCGCAGCGGCGTTCGTTGTTAATTACTTCTTTTACAAACACTAAAGTGCTCATATTGCTCCTTTTAACTTTACTTACGCATGTCAACGCGAGTTATCCAGCACTAATATTTATAGTCGCTGTCCTTCGTGATACCACAGCTCCGTTTTCTCACCGTTGAGTATTGTGTTGTTTAATGCCAATTATATAGTAGCTAGTGCGACCACGCGCTAATTTGATGGCGACGCTTCGAAAAATCAAGTGATAAAGACAGTAATTCCTCGAAAGATTGGAGGCTTTGCAGTAAATTAGGGTTACTTTTAGCTTAATAGAGTCAAAATTGACCAAATAATAGCGATACACCATTCAATTACGCTATTTCGTTTAAATTAGTTTAATCAGTGAGTCCGCCTTCAGATTTATCAGAGCTCAGCTAAAACCATGAAGATAAAAGATCACTTTAGCCCTGCAGAAATTAAGCAGTTCAGCCGTCGCAGCGATCTGTTGGGCTGGATAGCCGTGGCTACTAATTGGGCAATAATCGCCTTGGCTTTTTTGCTGGTGGCGCGCTGGCCAAATCCCCTAACAATAATATTTTCGATGGTGCTGTTAGGTGGTCGTCATTTGGGCCTAGGTGTTCTCATGCACGAGTGCGGCCATGGCACCCTATTTAGGTCGAAGAAGTTAAATAGACTTGTCGGCACTTGGCTCTGTGCTGCACCGGTTATGTACCGGCTGGATGACTATATGAGCAATCATCTTAGCCATCATAGCAAGGCCGGAACTGACGCAGACCCAGACCTGTATCGCTACCAAGATTATCCCGTAGAGAAAAAGTCGCTGCAACGAAAACTGTTAAGAGATGTTAGCGGGCAAACAACCCTTCACTTCTTAGAGGTTTCTCTAACGCGCAATCAAGTGATTAGTAGGGGTGAAAAAGGTAAAAAGATAGTCGACTATCGCCAACTTATAAGTCGTTTTTATGCCCCCATTATTATGAATTCCTTGCTTTTTCTTTTACTTGCAGGGCTTGGTTTTGCAGAACTTTACCTGCTATGGCTTGCTGCCTACTTCAGTATCTACATGGTTTTCTCACGTATTCGAAATCTTGCTGAACATGCCTGTGTGCCCGATCTTTTTGACCCTGACCCGATGAGGCATACACGCACTATGGTTGCGAACTGGTGGGAGCGACTGACGTTTGCGCCAAACTGTGTAAATTATCATTTAGAACATCATTTGCTATCTTCTGTTCCAAAGTACAGACTCGCGTCATTCCATCTGGCGTTGAAAGAGAAAGGGCTTCTCGACAATGCAGAAATCGAAAGTGGTTACCTCGCCTTTATTAAACGGCTGATAATTCACCCGCAATCAGCTTAACCACTCTTATCTTGAAGGCAAGGCAAGGCAAGGCAAGGCAAGGCAAGGCAAGGCAGGGTGCTGAACTATTAGCGGATCTCCTGAAGAGCTGAAGCTAAGTAGAGTGCAAAAACCAAAACCAACTCAGTCAGAGCTTCTAATTTAAACTGCGGCAACGTCGGGTACGGCAGGTGATTGCGAAATGCAAACCTGAACGATGTACCTGGTTATATATCCTTTTTTCAAGCTTCTTATTGGAACAACTAAACCTCGCAAGCCGATATCGGGTATGTACTTTTCGGGTGCAGTAGAAGAAGTATGGTGCGATTCTAAAATTAATGCGGTTAGCGATAAAGTGTTCGGGACAGCGGGCTTCACTATGGGTATTAATGCTGAATATGTCTGTGTTAAGGCTTCCGGCAGCTTTATAAAAAAATCGAAGAGTCTGATTCACTGTGAGGCAGCCGCTACGCCACTAGGTGCTTGGAATGCATTTCATCAGGTTAGCAAAGCTCAAATCTGGAGAAAAAATCCTGATATTTTGGTGCTTGCGGGCTTATTGGGACATTTGCAATACAGCCCGTGAAACTAGCCGGGCACCAGTTACCGTTATCGACAGGCTGAAAAACTGCCGATGTTAAAGCGAGCAGGAGCCGACGTTGTGATTAATTGTCAGGAGCAAGGCTTTGCCAAGGCCTAATTAAAATACGACGTGATCTTTGATGGGGTTTGAAAAAACCCAAATAGGAAAAGTCTGTAATGTCTGCGTGCAGAAGGACGTTTTGTTTTGGCTAATGTCATTTTACGCCAATGCTTCGCGGAGCATGGACTTCTAAAACAACCGATAAAACTGTGATTTTCACCATGGTAAGTGAGGAAAATCAGAGTTAATCGAAATTGCAGAGCTTTTAAAGGCTGGGAAAATTTTCCCGTCATTGACCTTACATTTGCTCTCGAAGAAACACCGGATGCCCATCGTTATATCGACTCAGGGCGAAGAACAGGCAACACAGCTGCTGCGCAAGCCGGAATTACTTCTGATTAATTCTTTTCTGTGCCGTCCCCATTCATTCCCATGGCTTCATAGCGCCGCCAGCCAGCCAAGATGCCGGCCAAGCCGTGGTTGCCCTCATGGCAGGCGTACTCATAAAGAGGCATATCGGTTCTTCGTATAGGCATCCTTGCAGACCATGGCTGATCCCAAGTTAAAGGGTCTTCAATTGTAAAGTCGTATTCTAGTGTGTTCTCATTTATCCAGCTGAAGCGCTCAGTAAGAGTCATGTTAGGTGACGAGCCTCTAGAATTTTGGTCAAAGTAAAAATGCTGGGTATGAATTAGTAGATCATCACCATCCCAGCTGGCTATTGAATCACCGTCCCATTTTAACTGCTTGGTATGGTGCATACTGTCCAGTCTTATGATTCGCGCACGGTGGATCATCTCATTAACAATCATTATATGATGTTTGGTCTGAATCAGCTGAATATTGTTGTTGTAAGCGCCGGGTATCATTGGCGGCCCAGCGCCGCCACTCATCAAGCAGCGATCGGCTAAAGTTCTTGCTTCGGGACCTTCGCTTAATCTTCTGCGCTGGGCAACCTGTTTCGCTCGAGCCTGTCCGACCTCGTTTCGAGCTGGCATTTTGCCATCGGGTGGGTCATAGATCAGTGAGGTTCGGCGATCATCAATTGTTTCAATGCCTCGTTCATACCAGAATTCATTATAGGAAATTACCCCGGGAGGATAGCCAGCTCCGCCAACAGAATCTACAATTAAGTCTCTGTTTTGGCGACGATTTTCAAACGCTTCCCATTCCTTTGCCTCTGCAACGGTAAGGGTCTCTTTGTTAGCAAGCTCTGGGGGCCGGTTGAGTGGCGTGAGGGTTCGATAGGTGTATGTGCCCTGAAGATCTGGGTGACCATATTCTGTACGTGGGACATTCTGCGCGCTCGAGAACGAGCTCAGCATTGAACAAACGGCAGGGATAAGAAAAAGTCGAGTTACTGGTGTAGCCATTGAAACCTCCATCAGTATCGAGTGTTTTTATTTTCGATGAGGTGAGCAGCAAAGCTAGGCTGATAAAGAGGGATTTGCAAGTAAAAGCTCTCGAGGCGAAAGCATGTCATTACTTATTGGCGCTCTAAAACAGGGTAAATAGTCTCGTAAGAAGTGCGGTAAAGAGGCCGGTAAAGAATGCCGTAAAAACAACTGCCTAATTTTTTAATCTCGATCCATCAACAGCCTGCGGATCTGCTTTAAGCAACTGACTGATTCAAAAAGGCTTTGCTTAGCAGGCCAACCCTAGCGATAAAGGCCAGCCTGTTTACTGTTTTTATTTAAAGCTGTATCTGACACCAATAAATCCCGCTCTCGGTGCAGCCGCGCCTAAAAATCGAGGTATGGTTAGGTTTTCGATGATTGGAACTTCTAGCTCGTTGGGTTCTTCTCCAAGTAAACCAAATGTCTCAAATTCTTCATTAAACAGATTGTTGACCTTAGCGAAAAGCTCAAAATTCTCCGCAATCTTGTATCTGGCGCGAAAGTTGATCACAGCATAGCCTTCAATTTCGGCTAGTTGATTAGATTCATCCCCGCGTAAATTTTGACCGCTGTTGCTAACTAAATCCAAGCCAAGGTTTAAGCCGTTAATAAAAGTATAGTCTGCAACGACTTTGAATTGGTTCTGAGGAATGCCCGGAATAGAATCACCCCTTGATACCAGTATTTCTCCTTCTTCGTTGGCAAACTCGTGATTTGGACTCAATGCCCTAAAGTCATCTTCAAAGGTGGCGTCAACAAAACTGTAAGATGCCATCCAGCTGAGATTTTTCCACTCACCACGTAAGCTAGATTCAAAGCCTTTACGCCGTGTTTTGTCGACATTGGCAAAGAGTCCTGTTGATCTACCTGTGGTTTGGAAAAGGATATCGTCTAGGCTTGTTGTATAATAAATGCCAGCCGAATAAATTAAATCTTGAACTGTGCCTCTAGCGCCAAATTCGAAACTCTCAGCAACTACGTCACTTAACGGAGGGTCTGCCAAAAACGCATTGGGTAGGCGGCACTCAAAATTTACATCATCGGGATCGTCTCCGCGCTTAATTGCAAATTCTACGGCGAGATCAAAAACTCCTTCGTTACAGGCCAGTTCGATTGGTGTTGGTGCTCTGGACGACTCGCTATAAGATCCATAAAGGTTTAATCCCTCATTGGCTTGCCAAGTAATGCCCAAGGACGGATTTAGGCGAGTAAACCGATGGCTGCCATTGAGCTCTGGGCGAAGGCCTGAGCGGTCCCTCAAATCGACATCGGTGCGGTTGCCTCTTGCGGAGAGAGTTATTGCTATAGTGTTGGAAACATCAACTGTGTTGGTAAAGTACAGGCTTGTTGTCTCTGTTTCTGTGTTGATCGATGTTGCGCCTTCGTCGACAAATGTGCCGGTGCCAAGACCTCGAGTTAGTCGGGAAAAGGGATCAATGTGTGATAGTTCCAGTACAGAATTAAAGTTGGATTCACCATTGAAGTAGGAGGCGCCAACTACTAATTGTCCGCTATAGCCAAAGAAATCTCCCAACACCGTGGTTTGAAAAACTAAGCCATTGCTTATCTGGCTTCGATTACTGATATTATTGATCGCCTGGTCTGAAAGTATGCCTGTTCCGGTAAGATCGTTTGAATCAAATCCTTGAAGGTTGAAGCCTTCGTCATCTCCTGCCTGAGCTGCGGCGAGGTTTAAAAAGTTTTCCAACTCATCAGTATTGGAGAACTGATTATCGCAGACATCATCATCGTCAAAATCAATGTCTTCTAGATCGTCTTCTTCCAAACCTTCGATTAAAGTGGCCGAATTACCCAGGTTACAGATGCTGAAATCAGAGCCATCGCCGTTAAAAGCATCAGTATTGTTGTTTCGATGAAACCCGTTTGCGGCAATATTTATGTTTGATGTAATGTCATGACTAATATCAAAATGGGCCATGGACATGTTGTTGGCGGTAATGTCTGGACCAGTGAAGATTGCCTTACGATCCAGCGCAAGTAACTCCTCTGGTGATGAGCCATTACCGGTTAGGTCGGATTCGCCCTGTTGGTAGTTGAATTCAGCCTGGGTGGTTTGTGATCTCCAGGCTAAGCTGCCATAAAAATTAATTGCATTAGAGTCGGACTCATCTCGCCAGCCGTCTTCATCAAAATATTCGACGTTAGCGTAATAAGCAAAACCTTCATCGGGGTTTCCGCTAGAGCGATTAAAATTTCCACCGAATTCTACATTAGCTCTGGTGCGGCCAAATGAGCCGCCTGAGAATTCTAGGTTATTGCCTTGGAAGTTAAAGCCATTTTTCATGTTGATAGCTAGCGAGCCACCGAGACTGTTCTGGCCAAAGAGCGGGTTGGCGCCACCGGACAGAGTGACGCTGTGAATAGCAGATTGCGGCAGCAGATCCCAATTGACCGCGTCGCCAAGTGGCTCATTGATGCGATTGCCATTTTGGTAAACAGCAAGGCCCTGAGCCAGCCCCAACAGAGGCGATGCGGTAAATCCTCGATATTGTAGATCTGCTTGGAGTGGATTGTTCTGGGCATCATTGAGCGATATGCTGGTAAAGCTTTGTTTAAGAAAGTCAGCAATGCTTTGTGAGTTACTGTTTTTAAGGTCGTCTGCGGAACCCGTTTGAATAGGAAAGGGTACTTTGTCTATAGCTACACCTGTGCCGAACGGAACCACTCCGATAACAATGATTTCTTCGGTGGTCTGAGCTATCGCTGTTGCGAGCCCATAACATGAGGCAAGCAAAACAGCTGCTTTTACCGCGGGTCTCGTCATTGATTATTCTCCGTCGCAAAAATGGCAAATGGCGAGCAGTATAGCAGAGCTCAAAATTCACACTAAAAAAATATGTCCTTCAAGGCCGCTATGTTTTTGGCCTGACTGTCGTAGATTGCTTGCTGACGGCCGCTATTTGTTTAGCCTAAGCTGTAAAGTCCCAGCTGTTTGACGCCCAACTCGTAGGACTGTAAATTGACGTCTTTATTTTTTGAGTTTTTGGAGATGAAATGGCTACCGTATTGATTACCGGAACTAACAGAGGCATCGGACTTGAATTTGTCGAACAGTATCTGGCGCAAGGTGATAATGTTATCGCCAGCTGCAGGAACCCGGCAGGCGAAGGGGCGCTTCAAGCACTGGCAGAAAACAACACTCAGTTGCAGTTGGTTCAGCTGGACGTGAGTAGCCAAGCCTCCATGGAGGGTCTGCCTGGCCAGCTAGCAGGAGCCCCAATTGACATCTTCGTTAACAATGCAGGCATTTATGGTCGGCGCGAAGGATTTGGTGAGCTAGAGGCTGAGCCTTGGGCGGAGGTGTTTCACGTAAACTCAGTAGCTCCAGTTATTCTTACGCAGCTTTTGATGGAGAATTTTAATAAAGGAAGTTTGAAGAAGCTGATTTATCTGACCTCGAAAATGGGTTCGATAGGTGACAATCAGGGGGGTGGATCATATGTTTATCGCAGTTCTAAGGCTGCCTTAAATGCGGCAGTGAGGAGCTTGTCGATTGATTTAAAAGATAAAGGCTTCTCAGTAGCCTTGGTGCATCCGGGCTGGGTAAGGACCGACATGGGTGGACCCAATGGATTAATTGATACCAAGACCAGTGTCACCGGCCTCATAAGTGTCATTGAGGCTCTTGATCTGCAAAGCAGTGGTGGCTTCTTTAACTACGATGGCAATGTTATTCCTTGGTAGGAGGCGTCAATAAACGGGCAGTAAACTGTCACTTTAGCGCCTGTGTAAATTAGCCTACATCGAACCAGTATCGCAATTATGCTACTCTTAGCGCCAATTTCGATCTTCCTCGTAGGCTAATGGTTGCTTATTTAATGACGCATTCAATTCAAAACAAAACGCTGTGTATTTTACTTAGCCTTGGTTTGTCACTATTTCCTAGTCTTTCCTTTGGCCACGGTGGTGTCGCTCTGCAGGGAGATATGTGTGTTGTTAATATCAATTTTCTGACAGCTCACTTTACGGTATTCCAACCAGAAACCAGAGAGACCGACGAGTTTTGTGAAGACATCCCAGATGTTGGCCGATCGGTATTCGTGATGGAATATCTTCATGACCTGTTAGAAGAGATGGAAATTGATTTTCGAATTATACGAGACATAAACGATGTTGGTAAATACGCTACGTGGGATGATGTGCTCGACATTGTTGACCTTGACGCGGCCACGGTTTACTACGAAGAACCAAGAGTTGAGCAGGGTGGTTTTTATACTGCCAGCTATACGTTTGAAGACAAAGGCACCTACATAGGGATTGTGAATGCCGCGCATCCAATCGAAGATAGAGACTACAACGCTGTCTTCTATTTTCAAGTGGGTGGCATGGATTGGGGAACACTCCCCTTGTTTGCTGGGCTATTGCTTTTGTTCCAGCTGGGTTACTGGTTTAGTAATGGTGGCTGGGAAAGACGTAAGCTTCGAAAGCAGGGCAAAGTCACAGCCTAGGTTATGGCTATTTTTTTTAGCGTTGATTTATACTCTCGAATAACATTTCATCTTTTTAGCTCAAAGGTTTTAGTCCAAAGGCTCGGGGCCGATAAATTTAATAGATAAGTTGTGTAATTCCATTTAGTCATCCGGAGATTTTGCGTGAGTGCGAAGATTTTGAGGTTGAATAAAGCGGGTGTTCCGATTAGTTGGCTGACTCGTCAAGAAACGGCAACACTTTTAGTTAAAGACCAAGTGATTTGGTCTTTAGGCGACACCGTGATGGAAATCCGCGGTGGCATCAATCGAGGCGGTGTTCAGTCTGTTCTCAAGCTACCCAGCATTATTGCATGTGATGGCAAAGTCCACAAAGATCAATACGACCCCCCTTTAGAAAATAAGTTTCTGTTTCGCCGAGATAAAAATATTTGCCTCTATTGTGGTATTTCTTTTCCTTTGGACGACTTGTCTCGCGATCATGTGCTGCCAATCTCCAAAGGAGGGTTAGATGTCTGGACCAATGTGGTTACCTCTTGTCGTCGCTGTAATAACCGTAAAGCAGACAGAAACCCAGAGGAAGCGCGTATGGAATTGCTCGCGATTCCCTTTGTACCTAATCAGTATGAGTTTCTCTATTTTTCTAATCACAATGTATTGGTGGATCAAATGGAGTTTTTGAGCGCTAGATTTTCCAGTCACACACAGGTTTCCTAGTTAGTGATCTGCTTTCTACCATCGTCGTCGATAGCTATTTCTAGCAGGGGTTATACTGGTTATCCGTGCTAGCATCAGGATTCGCGTAGTTAAGATTTCTTTTTCATGGACAAGCCCTCTAACCAAGCTCGGGATCAAGCTCGGCATCATAAGCCCGTAGCAGGATTTCTGTTATCTGTCGTCGCCGCTGGACTGTGGGGAATATTGCCGATCGCGCTGAAGGAATTGCTGGCGGGGATGGATGCTACCACCATTGTTTGGTATCGGTTTCTTGCTGCCGGATTGGTACTGACAGCTTGGTTGATCTTCAAAGGCAACCTACCCAATATTGTGAAAGCAACGCCCGCGGTTCGTTGGATATTGATTGTCGCGGCACTAGGATTATGTGCTAATTATTCGTTATTCTCACAAAGCCTAAATTATGTGAATGGCGAGACAAGTGAGGCGGTAATTCAGCTAACCACTTTGTTTTTGATTTTGGGTGGCGTTGTATTTTACAAAGAACCTTTCGAGGGTATTCAGAAGTTAGGCACGGCCTTTATAGTTGCCGGATTGCTTCTTTTTTTCCACGATCGGCTTGCCTCTTTTGGTAGTTTGGAGAACCAAGGAACCATCGGTGTGCTGATCGTCTTTGTGGCCGCGGTCACTTGGACAGTCTATGCCCTATTGCAAAAGAAGCTGTTAAAAAGCTTTTCATCCGTTCAAATCCTATTCCTTATCTATGCCTTCTCTGTAGTGGTTATGCTGCCATTTATCTCCCCCGCAAAGCTGTTTCAACTTAGCGGTTTCGAGTTGGCTCTACTAAGTTTTTGCTGTCTCAATACACTAATAGCCTATGGCTGCTTTGCTGAAGCTCTTAACCTTTGGGATGCATCCAAAGTTAGTGCTGTTCTTGCATTGGCTCCGCTTGTCACTATTGGGACTCTAAAATTTATTGTACTCTTTGACCCAAACTATGCGTTTTCTGACCGTTTAACGATTATCTCCCTGCTGGGTGCTTTGTTTTTGGTGGTTGGTTCTGTGCTTGCAGCCTTAATGCCTGTAATCAAGTATAAACTGCGTCAGAGATTTGGCTAGTTAAAGCCTTTCTAAGCTAGCCGAATGCGCGCGCATTGACAGAGTTTGAAAAATGCTAAAAACTTCAGCTTAGTCAAAAATATCATAAAGCGGATTTACCTATGGCCAACAAACCCTCAGTTTTTCTAATTGCCAGTTTTATAGCGTCAATTTACGCCACCTCCTTAGTGGCCGAAGTCTCTCGTTTAGAAATCACTAAGCGAGAAACACTGGCAGGCAGTGAACTGCAGACGAGCTACGATTCGATCACCGGGGTGGTTCATTTTGCTCTAGACCCAAACGATGCGGGCAATCAGGCAATCATTGATATTGCCTACGCACCAATCAACAGTGACGGGTTGGTTGAATTCTCTACCGATTTTAGGATTCTCGTGCCCCAGGGCGCTATCGCCAATGGCACCTTGCTCTACAATGTTAACAATCGCGGTGGTAGTCGTTTTCCCCCTGAAATTTCTCCAGATCACCCACTGAGTAAGATGGGGTTCACCTATCTTGCCACAGGTTGGATAAATGAGATTTCACCTCGCGAAGGGCGGCTGCGACTTCATGCGCCAATAGTAAGTGAATTATCGGCACCGATTGTTGGGCAGGTTCGCTATGAGGTCATTGTTGGGGCTGCAACAGATGAGGTGAACATTGCGGGAGCGAGGCACTTAGCCTATAGGCCGACCGAGGCTGGTTTGAACGCTGCACGACTAACCAGCCGTCAATATCAAAATGAACCTCGTGTTCCAATCGATAGATCGCAATTTGAACTGAAAGTTATGGAAGACGATAGCAATACGCAGCCTACGGTTAACCTTGTTTTGAAGGGTGGTTTTCGGCTAGGCACTATTTATGAGCTCGTCTATGAAGCTCAAGATTCAGTGCTTGCAGGTTCGGGGATGGCAGGTATTCGAGATTTGGTTTCTCTCATTCGACAGCAACCAACTTCGGCTGGCGAGCTAAAGGCATTAAGCCTTCCGGCAATTGAATACACAGTTGCTTGGGGTAATTCTCAAAGTGGCAGGCTTCTGCGGCAGTTTGTTTATGACGGCTTTAATACCGACCTTAACGGAGAAAAAGTATTTGACGGTGTTATTCCGGTGATTGCAGGCAGTGGCCACGGGATGTTCAACAATCGCTTTGCAATGCCAACGCGAACAAATGGCCAGCATTCAAACCATCTCTATCCTAATGACCTGTTTCCGTTTACTTATGGGCCAAGCAGTGACCCTTTTACCGGCCGAACTGACAGCATATTGGGCAAGTCACTTAGTCTCGGCACAGCACCAAAAATCATGCACATTCAGACCTCCAATGAGTATTGGGTTCGTGGAGGCTCATTGCCTCATACCAATCCGCAGGGAAACGAGGACGCTGTAATTCCCGATGATGTGCGTTTCTATACCATTGGTGGTTCTCAGCACGGTTCAGGCAATGGCATTCCTCGTGCCGCTACAAATGGCCAGTTACCTCCTAACCCCAATATGTGGGCACCATTTTCTTACTCGATGATTGTTGCGATGCATAAATGGGTATCTCAGGGTGTCGAGCCGCCAGCCTCTCGATACCCTAAAATTGCTGATAAAAGTCTGGTTGTTTCTCATGAAAATGAGGCAATTAATAAAGCCGCCTGGAGGCCTTTGATCGGGGTAAATCATCCCGAGGCGATGTACAAACCGGCTTACGTAAACTACGGCGCGCTGTGGCAGACTCAGCGAATCATAAGTGAGCATCCTCAAGTGAGCGAGAGTCTTTATGGGGCATTAGTGCCGGCGGTTAATGATGACAATAACGATTTCTCCACCAGCACAATATTGCCTCCGATGACGCAGGTGCCTATTGCCACATTTGTTTCTTGGAACTTAAGATCCTTCGCCAGTGGCTCAGAAAAATCTTTAGCCAGATTGTCAGGAGGTTATATTCCGTTTGCCGCGAATTCGCACGCCGCGAATCAGATGGATGACTTGCGCAGCACAATTACTGGTTTATATGACTCCTATGAGGACTACTTAAATCAATATGAGGAAGCTACCGACGGCCTCATAAGCGAGCGCTATCTATTGTCAGAATTCAAAGAGACGATCATGACTATTGCTCGATCAAATAAGGAGGTGTTCGCACAGTAACAAACAGATAGTTTTTTTTCTAGGAAGTGACTCGATAGTTAAAAAAATTGATGTGTCATCTTTTGGAACAATGTGCATAAAACCATCATGGGAGTTATTGGTCTCAATGTAGAAGGGATTTTGAGTTAGTACGACCCCGGAGTCCGTTGTTTTGGTGGCAGGTAATTGTCTAGTGACTTGAAAGCTTGGTAGTTCAATAAGCTCTATTTACCCATGTTTGAATTGTTCTAATCTGTCATGGCTGTAAGTGCTTAGGCCGCGGCACAACATGTGGTGGAGGGATTCATTGGCAGTCTTGATAATCAATATAATGATGGCGATTAGGGTGTATATCGGTAGAGTCAGGGGTGTTTTTTTGTTGCCCCGCGTCAATACCCCACTGATAGAATTTCCGTGATTCTCGGTTAACGGCGTAAAGGGGGTCGGACGTAAAGTCTTCAAGTATGCTACTCAAATGATTAGGAGATCTGAATACCACTTTCGGCTTCATCGTCTCCGGGTCAATTTTGTAAACAATGGGTTGACTGTTGGGGCGATATTCAGCAACCGACGCCCAAATAAATTGACCATCGAAATCAATACCTCCGGTGTGGTACATAGTGTCTTCGCCTAAAATTAAAACATCAAGTAGGCTGCCATCCTGAGTGAACTTAAATAGGTGGCCTTCACCAGCGCTGGGAGTGCGATCGAAGCTGCTTTGAGGATCGTTTATTCTTATAGGTGGGACGATGGTCTCGACCGAGGACATAAAAAAGTAATCGCCAATTTCTACTAAGGAACTGAGCGACAGAAGCATGCTCGGCCGTTTGGAATAGCCTCAGGTTGAGTAAGCCTCCCCAGAGGGTGGCTATAATAAGCAAGCGCAAGGTCGAATAACTCTTATGCACGATGGTTGATTTTAAGCTAAAGGCTCAACTAAAAGAGCTAAGCTAACAAATATAGGTGAGATTTTTTAGGACCATTCTCGGGCCGCAATAGAATTAGTCTCCGGGGATTTTAAATTCGATTTTGGCAAGGCGTGGCAAAATGCACTGGTGTTCTGCAGTATCAAAGCTCGCGTCTTCTGGGTTTAATCCCCCATTCAAATTCACAAAGCTAACATCAGCATCTGTGCCTAAACAGACAATTTTTTCCCGACTAACACCCTCTTTAACAAGCCCACCCCAGGCAATGTTTGGAATTACTTCACCTGTGGCTTTGGCAAGAGGTACTAGCATAGGGTGTCGTGGGATGGTGCCGCCGCCAATAAATTCATTGTTATGAATATAAATTTTTTCCGGATACGGGTCGTAGGTAGGATCGGCAACTTTACGCCCGCTTAAGACATAGCTGTAGATCATGATATTGACGTTCTCATTGTCGGTGAATTGATTCTCGAATACTTCGATGTTGTCGTTGGCAAGGATTATAAGGCCAGTACCAGCAGGAACGTTGGCTACGATGTTGCCAATTGGCGCGAAGTTTTCTGTATTGTTTTCAAAAATTAGATTGTTATAAACTCGAGTTGATTGACCGCCCTGAACGGGTAAATTTGGAAGATCGAAGACCAGAATGCCACCAGTATTATTGGTAGCAATGTTGTTATATACATCAGCATAAGTTGAGTTTTCTATCTCAATACCGGCGACGTTGTATTCGGCACGAGAATTGCGGACAATTATTTGGCTGGATTGACCAACGTAGATACCCGCATCGGATGCACCTATGGCAACTGAGTCTTCGATGAGTATATTTTTTGATTGAACTGGATAGATACCATAGGCGCCATTCTTTGAATTTGGGCCATTGGTCCATTCAGTTCGAATTCGGCGCAAAGTTACATTGGTACTTTGGTTGATTTTAAGTGCGTCACCAATGGTGTCCTCAATAGCCATGTCTTCCATGATAAAGTCATCGGCTGAGACCAGTAGGCCTTCAGCACCTTGGACTTGGTTTTTGAACGAAAGTATTGTCTCATCAATGCCTGCGCCCCGAAGGGTAACCCCGGATACGTTAAGTGACAGGCTGCGAGTGAATTCATGTATCCCGGCGGGAATTTCTATAACATCTCCAGGTTGGGCCTCAATAAGTTGCGTTTGTAAAATTTCTTCAAAGCTAAGGATTTCTGCAGTCTGAGTTTTAGGGTCGTCTGTGCTACAAGACGCTAAAAATGCCAGTAACAATATGCCTAGTGTTAATTTAACTCGCAGTGATACTCCTAAAAGTAATCTATCTACTAACGATACATTGGGGTTAGTCGTTGAATATTTCGATTCGCGTTTGGCTGCGTGAAAATTACTCATAGATTTTCTCTCAGTATTCGTTTGGTTTAAAGGGATACGAATTTACTATTTGGAACATCTTTGCGAACTTTATCATAGTCGAAAATTTGCCCGTTCATGGCAATATAAGCACCCGGAGGCTTTGTTTGAACTGCAGTTAAGGCGCAGCCGATGTTGAACATAGCATCAGAAGATTTGAACAGTGCAGGGGCGAGTGCCCCTGTCAAAACGATTGTTTTACCATAAATTTCTTTTAAACTTTCAGCAGTCTTCACCATGGTATCGGTACCGTGGGTGATGACAATCATTGTTGCATCCGTTTCAGATATAGTCTTTCTCAAAATCTCTCGGTCGTTGTCTGTCATTTCCAAACTGTCTTTTTGCATAAGTGAAGTGACATCGAATTCTATGTTCAAACTAAGATCAGCGAGCACCTCTGATATGTTTGGTGGGCCTACCTCATAAGTGCTTTTTGCATCAAAGTAAACTTTATCAATTGTGCCGCCGACGGTGAATATCTTTACTTTAATCATTTTTTCAAAGTCCTTTTCATAGTTGGTTGCAGAATTTTGTATCCTTTAGGGCGGAGCGATGTCTTGGTGGTGGGTATATTTAGTTGACTGTAGTGTTTTTGGTTATTTATCTGCTTGTGTGCTTATTACTTTTCAGCTTCCTACTTTACCTATCTGCCACTTCAAACATCCAGGTGTCTCCTCGGCTGACTTGCTCGTTTGAGGTCACCGCTTCTCCCCCCAGATATTTTCGGCTTAATTCGTTCAAAACTGGAACCACAACTGGATCATCCATTATGCGGACTAGTTTCTGTTCATAGAGCTTGCCATCAATACGCAACATTATTCGATTATCATCCTCGAGATAGTGAGGCCATTGCTTCCATATTGCTGCATAGCCTTGGTTCATGTAGCCACTAACGATAAACATTCTACCCTGGTGGCTAGCTACCCACACTGTTCTGGAACTCAGCGGATCCAACGTTTGAAATTCTATGGTGTCGAGTTCTTTTAAAAAACTCCAGTCTGAAGGCGCTGGGGTTAGCTCGCCAGTTTTAAATGGCCCGCCGGATATTATCTCCAAAGGTCCATCGCTAAAACGCATGCCAAATAGAAATAGTCCTAAGGCGACTGTGATAAAAAGGATGAAAATGCCAAACCCTTGGTAGATTTTTTTCATTGAAGCGCCTTTACAAATTATCGATTAAAAGAGAATTTATGTCATGAAAGGATGGTAATTGAGTTTTTAGGCTTCTTTGGAGTGTTAAAAGTGATCCAGTACCAAACATCTAGCGTTTTTAAAAGTAGACCAAACGTTTTGGTCAAGCTTTGAAGCTCTTAAGACCGCTGATCCTAAATTGTTCCTTAGTTGTAGCAAGACTTTGTACACAATACTCTGTTCGTGTAGGGGATGTTCTTATCAGCTTGTTGTAGGTAGGAGCATTCATTTTTTGGTAGAATATCTACTAATCCACTCGCAATCCACTCGCAATCCACTCGGTATTACTCTCCGTTGTATCCAACTCTTCAGCTTTCTCCAATCCGTTAGACTGATTTAGCCGAACTTATCGAAATAAAACTTCACTTTTTATAGCGCATCTCATCAAGGGTTTTTCTGATTTCCTGAAGTAGTGGCAGCTGCTTTTCAATTTTAGCGCTGTCGAGTAGCTGCAACAATTCACCGAATACTGGCATAGTGCATAGGATTGCTTGTTCTAGCTGATTGCGGCCCTTCTCGGTGATGGTGACTCTTTTCTTGCGACCACTATTTGGGTCAGGTTCAACCTTGATTAGTTGCTTGGCAGCTAGTTTTTTCAAAGTATTGGTCATAGCCCCAGCGGTTACTTGGAAGGCCGTAGCAAGCCTGCCAGGTGTAGCTTCGCTGTCGACTTTGATAAACCAATTCAAAACACTGAACTGGGCGTTAGTTAGCCCAAACGGTAATCCTTTTTCAAACATTGCGCCGCTTAGCTGAGAAATGATGCTGATTTCGTTGAAATAGCTAAAAAGCACTTCAGCTTCGGGCTCCTGATCGAAACTACTCAACGTCTTTGACATTACTTGTAACCTTTTTCATTCTGCTGCGTTTAATACTTTAGCAATAAACATTTTATCGTTAAACAATTTAGTGATAAAGTATTATCTCAATACGAAGGAGTGAAAACAATGAAATATTTAAAATGGATCTTTGGTCTTGTATTAGCGATTATTTTGCTGCCGATAGCTGTCATTCAAGTCGCTTCCGAGCGAATCGAGGTGGTCGAGCTCCACACTATCGATGAGGCTGGCGAGCTTGTAACAACTCGCTTGTGGGTAGTGGACGATGAAGGTTTTCAGTACTTGAGAGTTGGCGCGGATGGTTCTGGGTGGTTTAGTCGCATCGAAGCCAACGGCGATTTTGAAGTGACTCGCAGTGGCGCTCGTGACATCTATACAACCGTCTTGCGCCAAGATAAAAGCGACCTAGTGAATGAGTTGATGCGAGCTAAGTACACTTGGGGCGACTCGGTTATTGGTATGTTGACAGGATCTCGTGAGGGATCTGTCCCGATCGAGTTACACCCTAAAGTACAATGAGCATTCCGGGTTTAAATACCAAGCCGGCTTAAGGTGTTTACCAGTTCTCAAACAAGTTGCTCTGCTATGGGGCGGGTAGCAGAAAAAACTGGCTTCACGGGCGATGACATTCTCCAGCATGGTGTTGTTAGAGGTATCGAAGATTGGGTTGAGTATATCTTCGAATTTATTCTGAAGCAGCTTTGTCTGGCCTGACCTACTGTGACTAGGTCGAGCGAAGTTTTTTGCTCAAGTTGTTTAATAAGTTCTTAAATCAGTTCGTTAGCGCGATCATTACTCATGGTTTTCTCTATATCAGTGTAATGTGGTTCTAGCGCCTATGGTGTTGATCTTACTTGCAAATACGCTAGGGGCCGAAAATCCTTGCGACTCGTTTGCAGCAACTAGGCGACACAAATTGTTTAATGGACGATTGGGCTGAGCTTAACGAGACGTTTAAGCTATTTCGCAAAAGTAAGCATTCTATCGTCTCGTATGCAGAAATCGTTGGAAGTGCTAATTGAAAAAAACAGATTAAACATGCCGAGATTACTCGGTTCCACTTTAAGAAATGCAAATATAAGATGATCACCTTCTGCAGTCTTAACCCACTCACCTTGTGCGGGCCCGGCATCATCATCTCTTCGCTTTGTGCCCATTACTGAGAAGCTAGCTGATCTGTAAAGCGCCTGTGGAGATCGGCAGTATTCGGTGATCACATCATATGGCTGGTAATTTCTAATCCAGTTTTCGAGCCCGAGCATCGCGCTCCCGGCTGAAAACAGCGCAGTGAAGAATTTGGCCCAACGGATATGGCAATTTCAGCAAGGTCACGCCGGATGCCTTGTATGTATTTGAACGCTTACCCATCAATAAGCTGTTGTCCTTTTTTGATCAATTCAGCCTAAGTGCAACAGGCTAAGGTTAAGGGGGCACTCGTTAACGAAAAAAATATCTCCCCCGTCTCGTTCAATTGCCCTAACGCTTATGCTCTTTTTGCTGTCATGGCAAACATTTATAGCTGCAGATGTATCAGCTAATTAATAACTTTACCGCATCATCGAGACCGCGTGCTAATTCTTCATTAGAAATGTGGCCTAGCTCGCTATATAAGTTCTCGCAAAATTGTAAAATTAAAAGGTTGGTTTTAACGTTACTGGCAAAAAAGGCGGCAGATGCAGCGGCTCGTGCTAATACTGCTGCTCCGCAACGCCCAGGGAGGATGTTTGCAGTATCAGCAGGGATTTGCTTTGAAGTACTTTTGGATCAACACAAAAACATCAATCAAACAGGTTCTAATACGCTGGGGTGTAAGTCCCATTGTGTTCGTCGTAGGAATGATAATGGCGTCGGCGCCTAATTTGTCTTAAAACTGCTTGGCAAATTCGGGCTGGACGAGTTTGGCTTCTAGATCGATGCTATACATCGGGTGTTCATGGTCAGATAAATCCAGTTTTTTGAAATGTCGCTTCTGCAGCGCTATGTTGGCGTAAGCGACCAATTTTTTGTTAATGGATAGACTTTTGCTACTTGCCGCGAACCCAATGGCTTTACTAGTTTCTTGCTACATTGATGGGTGAATTAAAATGATTATGGATGGCGTATTGTTGTTGTAATTTGAGCTCGGCACAAATACTCTCATAAACAGGGCGGATAACCGATAAATCAGCAAAAGCTCAGCAAAAGCTCAGCAAAAGAAAAGCCCAAGAATAATAATCATAAACAGGAGTCAGTTATGTGCGACGAAGATACGCAACACGATGTAGAGGAATTTTTAGGTAAGCCCAAAGGGATGGGACGCCGCGATTTTAGTAGAATGACAGCTACAGTTGGGCTGGCAATGATGTTGCCACCGGTGGCTAATGCTCAGTCCGTCACAGAATCTGACGTTAACGTAACTACCCCAGACGGTGTGTCCGACTGTTATTTTGTCCACCCTTCGTCAGGATCGCATGCCGCTGTTATTATTTGGCCAGATATACTGGGTCTGCGCCCAGCGTTTCGTGATATGGGCAGGCGCTTGGCTCAGTCAGGTTACTCAGTTTTAGTGGTCAATCCCTTCTACAGAGATGCTAAAGCACCTGTTATCGGTGAAGGTGCTAGTTTTGGCCAGCCTGAAACCCGTGCCATAGTTTTGCCTATGGCTCGAAATCTTAATGCCGAAACCCATTACACTGATGCTAGGGCTATGGTGGATTTTCTAGATCGCCAGCCGGCGGTTGACACGTCACGACGCATCGGCACCACTGGTTACTGCATGGGCGGGCCTATGGTAATGCGCACAGTTGCGGCGGTACCAGATCGACTGGGGGCAGGAGGCACGTTCCATGGAGGAGGTATTGCCAATGATCAAGATAACAGTCCGCATTTGCTAATACCTCAGACTCAGTCTGCAATGTTGCACTGTGTGGCCGCTAACGATGATGCGAGCGACCCAGCGGCAAAAGAGACTTTGAGGGCTGCCTACGCCGCGGCAAATTTATCTGCGGAAATAGAGGTCTATGCAGATACCCTGCACGGCTGGTGCCCGCCGGATTCTCAGGTGTACAACGAAGAGCAGGCTGAACGAGCATGGAGTCGACTGCTTAACCTATTTGCCAATAACTTGGCTTAAATCCCTCTCTCTATTCATTAAAGCCCTCTCATGGAGGGCCTTAACACCTTTAACTGAATGGTCTTGAGGCTACTGGTTAGGTTTTGCCTGCTGACATCGATCAATCAGGCTTTTTTTCATTTTTTAACCTTCACTTAGCCTGCTTCTAGCCCTGGCAATGACCTAACTCTCCTAAAGTTTTGTTGGCTGATCAAGCCAAGCAAATCCAAACTATTTGTTCTTCACCTCGCATATGGGGCGATTCATCATAGATACCAAGGGTTTTAGTGAACTGATGGACAAAAAGGCACGTAAACTCCGTATAAGCGTAGAAATAAAAACTTAGCTAGTGCAATCTAAAATTTACGTTGTCCTCAAACACCTACAAAAACGGAAAAGCATACTAAAAACATAGGCTTCTAGGCCTTAGGAAATTAAAGTGAAATTTATCACTCGACACCCGGTATTTTTAATCACGATCGTCGGCGCACTAGGGTTGGCCTATATGGTATTCGCCAAAGTAGCAGAGGAACCTGCCGCACGAGGTGGTTTTAGAGGCGGTTTTGGCGAGGCCCCAGTGGTTGGTCTGAGCTCGGTTGAGCAGCGCCTTATCGCCGATCAAATTGAGTCAGTAGGGACTTCTGTTGCTAACGAGTCCGTAGATTTAGCAGCTAAGGTCTCGGAAACTGTTTCTACCATTAATTTCGAAGACGGCGATTTCGTAGAGCGCGGACAGGTATTGGTAGAACTGGTCAACGCCGATGAAGCCAGCCGTCTAGCCGAAGCTCAAGCGACCGTTGATGATGCCATCCGTCAATTCGACCGCATTAAAAACCTCTCATCACAGAACTTGGTTGCAGATAATGAGCAAGATCAGGCAAGAACTAATTTAGATACAGCGAGGGCGCGCTTGGAAGGTGTTTTAGTTGCGATGGACGATCGTCTAGTCCGAGCTCCTTTTAGTGGGTATCTTGGCTTTAGAAATATTAGTGAAGGCACGTTGCTTACCTCCGGAATGGTTATCACTACGCTGGATGATGTGTCAGTAATCAAACTAGATTTCACCATCCCTGAAATATATTTCGCCGAAGTGAAAGTAGGGCAGGTCATTCAATCCAATAGCATTGTTTATGGAAAAAAAATATTTGAAGGCACAGTGAGTGTTGTCGGATCGCGAATTGATCCGGTAACACGAGGAGTTTCAGTGCGCGCGACGATTGATAACAGCGCCATGCTACTTCGCCCAGGGATGTTGATGACAGTTTCGCTGGCGTTAAACGAAAAATTTGCATTAGTTGTCCCGGAACGGGCTCTAATTGCATCCCAGGGTCGGCAGTATGTGTTTGTCGTTGACAGTGAAAATAAAGTTGCTAGAACAGAAGTAGAATTAGGTCGCCGCAGAGACGGCTTTGTAGAGGTTATATCCGGTCTTGAGCAAGGACAAGAAGTAGTCAGTGAAGGTACGGTAAAAGTTAGGCCAGGGCAAACGGTTCAGCCTCAGGGTCGAGAGCCAAATCCAAGTGTTGCTCCGAAAGGACGTCCGCCTGATCCGCTTGGAACTTAGGAGAAGAGTTAGTCACTATGATCACCTTTTTCATTTTATGGTTTCCCTGTTGTCACAACACAATTTGAGCATCTAAATAATGATTCTTTCGGATATTTCAGTAAAACGGCCAGTCTTTGCAACCGTACTAAGTTTAATGCTCGTTGCCTTTGGCATTATGTCTTTTAATGAACTACCCCTGCGCGAATATCCTGACACTAGCCCTCCTATAGTTTCTATAAGTACTACCTACCCCGGTGCATCCGCTCAAATAGTGGAAACTCAGATTACCGAAATCATTGAAGATCAGATTAACGGAATAGATGGCATTGATGCCATCAACTCATCCAGCAACGATGGCAGTTCTCGAATCTCTGTGGAATTTGCGGTGGGAACTAATATTGAAGTTGCCGCGAACGATATCCGCGACAAAATTTCACGGGTTATTCGCTCACTGCCTGAAGATGTAGATCCGCCTCAGATCGCGAAAGCGGATAGCGATGCTAGACCTATCCAATACTTCAATCTGGTAAGTAGCCAGATGTCTTATTTAGAGCTCAATGATTATGCTAACCGCTATATTGTCGACCAGTTTGCTGTTCTTGACGGGGTGTCCAATGTAAGTGTAAGTGGTAACGGCGGTTTTGCGATGCGAGTCTGGTTAGACCGCGTTGCTCTAGCGGCACGTGGATTGACTGTCACCGATGTTGAAAATGCTCTTCGCCGTGAGAACGTCGAACTTCCTGCTGGCAGAATAGAATCTGTTAATATGGAATTTGCGGTGCGTGTTGAACGAATCTTTCAATCTGCTGATGACTTTTCTGGTCTAGTTATAGCTCGGGGAGAGGATAATTTTTTAGTCACCTTGGGCGAAGTAGCACGAGTTGAGTTGGGCTCGGCAAACGAGCGCTCAATCTACAAAGGCAATGGGGTCGAGGCGGTGGGTCTCGGAATTGTCAAACAATCTACTGCCAATAGCTTACAAGTTCTCAGGAGCACTGAGGCTTTGGCAGAAAGAATAAAGCCTACACTGCCTGGTCACATGGAACTGGTAGTGTCTTCCAGCGATGCAGAATTTATAGAAAACGCGATTTCCTCAGTTTATACAACCATATTTATGACCATGGTGTTGGTGAGCTTAGTTATTTATATGTTCCTTGGCTCGGTCCGAGTCATGTTAATCCCCGTTGTTACAATCCCAGTTTGTTTGATGGCGACATTTATTATTTTGTCAGCATTCGGTCTCTCTATAAATCTAATAACACTATTAGGACTTGTTCTGTGTGTTGGTCTTGTTGTCGATGATTCGATTGTAGTGCTGGAAAACATTCAGCGCCGGGTGGAGGGGGGGGAGCCACCTTTGCTCGCAGCATATAATGGGTCAAGACAGGTAGCCTTTGCGGTTATTGCGACTACCGCTGTTCTCATGGCGGTGTTTGTGCCGGTGGTATTCCTAGAGGGAAATCTAGGTATTTTATTCTATGAGTTGGCGGTTACGATATGTGGAGCCGTGGTCATATCCAGCGTATTGGCGCTGTCTTTAACGCCAATGATGAGTTCGAAATTACTTAATAATCATGCTCATGAAAGCTGGCTCACTCATCATGTTGATATCTTCTTTCGGTGGCTTCAACGCGGCTACCACGAAGCCCTAACAAAATGCCTTCGCTACAGCTGGGTGGTTGCCAGTTCACTTGTACTTGTAATGGCGGCAATCTTTATGCTGTTTCAACAGTTGCCGTCAGCGTTTGCCCCTTCAGAAGATCAAGGTGTAATTTTCGCGCGTATAGCGGGTCCCGAAGGTGCAAACCTAAATTATATGGAAGATCAGGTTAATGCTATTCAAGATTCAGTAATGGATTATGTTGACGCTGGCGAAGTTCAAAATATCGTGACTATGACCCCTGGCTGGGGGGGCGGCGGCGGGGTCAACAGCGGCATGACTATTATTTCTTTGCCGTCTTGGGAAGATCGGACCAAACAAACCTCCGAAGTGATGAGTGAATTAAATAAGGAGTGGGCAGAGATTCCCGGCGTCAGAGCATTTATGTTTATGCGTTCAGGTCTTGGTCGCGGCGGCGGTGGAGACCCGGTTCAATTTGTTATCGGTGGCCGAAGCTATGACGAGTTAGTTCAGTGGCGAGACCTGTTGATGGAGAGAGCTAGAGAAAGCGGAATATTTACTCGCATTGATTCTGACTTCAATGAGACTAAGCCTAGCCTTTCAATCACGGTGGATAAAATTCGGGCGGCAGATTTAGGTGTGTCGATCCAGTCAATTGGCCGTACGCTGCAAGCTATGATGAGCGAAAGTCGGGTGACGACATTTGCCAGTGCGGGAGAAGAATACGATGTTATTTTGCAAGCGGAAGAAGAGCAGCGCGCAAGTCCAGATGATCTGACAAATATCTATGTTCGTTCCGATACCTCGGGTCAGCTTATTCCTCTGTCCAATGTGATTAGCGTTGAAAACACGGCCGGTCCAACGTCACTGCGCCGTTACAATCGGATCCGATCAATTACTATCTCCGCGGGCTTGGTGCCAGGGGCAGGTTTAGATTCTGCGCTGGCGTTCTTAGAGAATGTAGTTGCCACCGAATTGCCTGAATACGCGCAAATTGATTACAAAGGAGAATCGTTGGATTTAAAGAGCTCTTCAGGTGGCATCGCCACCATATTCCTTTTAGCGTTGTTGGTGGTATTTTTAGTATTGGCAGCTCAGTTTGAGAGTTTTGTTCACCCGCTGATTATTATGACCACCGTGCCGTTGGCTATCTTAGGCGCTTTGATAGGCTTATTGCTCACCGACAGCTCATTGAATATTTACTCAAATATTGGTTTGGTTATTCTCGTTGGCATCGCCAGTAAGAACGGCATTCTTATTGTGGAATTTGCCAATCAGCTTCGTGATGAAGGGCGGGAATTTGGCCAGGCCTTGGTTGAGGCCTGCGATCTTCGCTTGCGCCCGGTACTGATGACCGCTATTTCGACCTTAATGGGTGCGATACCATTGATTCTTGCAACCGGTGCCGGATCCGAAAGCCGTATACTTCTAGGTACGGTGATTTTCTCAGGCGTACTGATGACAACCATTACGACCCTGTTTGTAGTGCCCGTGGTTTATAACTTAATTGCCCGCAATACCGGCTCTCCAGAAGCCGTGTCTAGAATACTGGAGACCTTGCAAAAAACTGAATCTGAATCGAAACCAGCGGCAGAGAAATTGGCGTAACGGTTAAGGGAAACCGCTGCTTTTCGCTCTTTCAATGGAAAAGCGGAGGCCTGATAGAATTACCCTAGTAGAATTTGATCTATTCGGGTTTAGCCATTGCGGGCTGGCGGTCGACGAGCCCGAGTTAGCCGTGCTAATGCTAGCCGAGCTTGCCTGAGGCGAGTCTGCCTTAATCTGCTGAGGTCTTTGCCTTGGTTGCTAGTTGTGGACCTATCAGGCGGACTGAGTTCGAGTTTGCATCAGAGGTGAGGGCTTTGCCGAAGTTTTTTTGCTCCTGCCATCAGCCGTCCACCGCCCGCCTTAGATTTAGGAGGGAGTCGATCGGGCTATATTGCGGATGCTACGTGAAACGTCCACCAATGATCAGGACGGGGCGCGTCAGAGTCTGGAGTGGGATTAATCGCTGCGCCTCCAAATGTCTGCAGCTTGGCAACTCTTGCGCTCCATGCAGTATCCATTCGAGCAGGATCCGTTTCTCGATTCAAAACAACAGGGTAAACGATGCCATCTAGGCGTAGCCTTGCGTGTTCGTTGGCTTCAACCTTTCCTGCCCAGTATTTCCGTGCGCAAACCGAACAGCTAAGAAAAAGCTCGCCCTGTGGGGTAGACATGCAGTTTAAATTAATTGAATGAGGACGAATGCCGGCATAGATTTGGATTTGGCATAAAGGTTCTGAGTTGGCGAAAGTCCAATCATTTACTGGCTCCGGCGCTATTTCTCCGAATAGAAAGCCGCCAGGGGTGCGCTCACAGGGGCATATGCTGGAATAAAGAGTAAATCCGAGTGCCAACGCGATAATGGCCGCGACACTCGCTGAGATAGCAATGATGATGGTTTTATTGACGGGTGATTCAACTATTGATTCAGACATGAGGTTTCCAACCATTTTGGGTGAGGTGATAGGTTACAGCAGTTGGATTCGATAAAAAATATTTTTGGAATAATCTTGAACAGGATCCTATTCATTTGAGAGGGGTCGAGGTCGTACTATATTTGTTCGGTCTCTAGCCTGAATAAGGCTTGTAAAATACGTCGCCACTGGACGTATTGTTCATCCATGGTTCCACTTACGCCATTAACCTGTTCGCTCAACTCTAGAATAGCGGGCGCCAACTCTCTATTAAAGCCGGCGGCGAGCTCGCGGAATTCCTGTTCATAGATTTTGCTCCAACGATATCGATCGTAGCGCTGTGTAAGAGATGTAAAAGAACGTGACGTTCCATAATTATTTAGGTCATAGTCCTCAAGACGTGTGGATAGCCTTTGCGTTTCGTCGATTTGGTCGTGGGAATAGCGGCGCCAGATGACATAAGAAGGCTGCATTTCAGTATAGAGTGCCTCGTAATATTCATCGACCGTGTCAATAAATCCTAAATGTCTTTCCCGCATATCATCGACTCGTGCCAACATCGGGTCTGCCTCAGCTAAGAGACTTGTGACAGTCAGCAACCCCTCAGCATCGGTAGCAAGGGTGTGGGCGAATGTTTCTGGTGACAAATCACTTGCGTAGACCATTTGGGAAACTCGCTTTATATTGACGAGTTCGGCGCTATTTAGTAATTCACGGGCTGCCAGTAAGTCATTGGCAATCTGATCGTACAAGTCTTGGAAAGGATCTACAAAGCCATTAGGATTAAAAGGACTTCCGGTAGTGAATCGAGTCGATTCTGGGAAATCTGAAAGGGTTGTAGTGTCGGCATAGGTTTTATTAAGCCATTGCCGGCCCGAGCTATCTGTCGCTACGATGGCTATTTCTAATCGTTCGCCATCAGAATGCAGAACCGTGCCATCAACTTGAATATCCACCGAAGGATCCGGTTGTGGTAAGACTCTAACGGCGCCCCAGTGGTCAGCCTCTAATAGAGTGTTTCGGAGAACGTAGGGGAGATACTTAACTTCGTTTTCACGTATCTCCGTGTAGACCCATTCCTCAAAACGCTCACGGTCTTCGTTATCTAACTCGTTATCAAAAACTTGTATTCCAATTTCTAGCTGAACAGAGTCCAGCGGCACTTGATTAGCGATAAGTAGTTCTACTGCTCCGACAGATGGCAATAAAACAGCCACCGGTGGCGGTGGCGGAGATTGGGCACAGGAACTCACAAAGGCCAGAATAACGCTGGCCGCGATGCATCTTGTCGGGGGTTTATTAAACAGTGCCATAGAAAATCGTTATTCCAGCTCGGTTCCTTGGCTGCAGACATTGCCACGGCTCAAAGTTTGAATGCATTTGTACTGGTTTGGTGCGGCATCATATCGATTAAAAGCCTGTCTTAAGTTAAAAGGGGCAGAACCTTTGCTTCTGACTCCAGTTACCATCTGCAACAACTCTCTATCTGAAGAAACCGTAAACCGGTGTGTGATCGTGATGTCACCTGGCAGGGTGATTACAAACAGCAAGCGCTGGTTTTCCCAGCTACAGACTTCAGAGCCGTGGACGCTGGTAAACACTTCTTGGCTGCCATTATCAACCCCACACACAAGTGGTGCCTCGCCTTCTCTCTCAATTCTGACTTGGTAACGATCCTGCACAATCGTTAAAAGGTTCTGACGGCTTATGTATTCGGCCAATCTCGCAAGATCGACGACACTCGAGCGCCGCCCGCTATTGAGATTTATGTTGCCGATAGAAACTGCTGGTCCCCCGCCTGAGCGTGTTCCTGATCGTTGGTTGTTAGCCTGCTCCTGCCTCAGTCGCATCATGCGATTAAGTTCGTCTTGCCAGCTGTCACTGCGACGAAAGTCTTTCTCCCAAGATCCTGAGAAGTTCATTCGCAGCGGCGTCTCTAAATCTAAGAAAGGTAGATCACCCGAGCCTTGTTCAGAGCCCCGGCCTGTCGCTTGTCCAGAACTTTGGGCATAGCCAGATGGGAGCCAGATGCTCAACAAAAAAAACACAGTAAAGACCCCCCTTGTGCTTTTCCAAGCAAGAGCTGGTCTTAAACGTTTGGTTCGAGCGCCGCTAAGGATGCTTGCCATCATAAGTGCTTATACGAGCAAAGGTTGGTAATTATGTGAATACTTCTAGTAGATTATCGTAAGAATAAACAAGGTGACACTTTAAACTACTTGAATGCCATTAGACATTCAGATTATTGGGGCCTGTCGAGTTGGACAATCTATCCATAGACTTTTATCCTCGATTCATGAATCAGGTCGACTAAATTGTCATAGAAGGTAACCACTATGTTTAAAAAAATCTCTAATGGGCTGCTACTAATTACTTTCTCGATTGCCAGTGCCACACTGAATGCTAGCGAAGATCCTCAGCAGCTAGTTAACCAGTTTTGGCAGGCAGCAAACCATGCAGACCGAGAGTTAAGCGCGGAGGCTTTGATAGCGGCTTCTCCAGATGTGCAAACTCTCTATGGGTGGATGCGAGACGGCCCTAGCTTTGATAAAACAGCCCCAGTGGGCGAGCTTGCGAGGGAGCGATTCAGTGAGGATGGTACTCGGTTTCCTTATGTTTTTTTAATTCCGCAGTCCTATGATGCAAACCAGCCTTATCCGGTGGAGTTTATGCTGCATGGCGGCGTAGGTCGCTCTGAATGGGAGGCAGAAGAGACATTATGGCGACGCGGCTACGACAGCTTAAAAAAAGAAGATCGAATTACAGTGGTTCCAGCGGCTTGGAAGGACGCCTATTGGTGGCAGTCAATGCAAGCGGACAACCTGCCTGCGCTGCTCAACCTGCTTAAGCAAAATTACAATGTGGATGAAAACCGAGTGAGTTTAACCGGCGTCTCAGACGGTGGCACAGGGGCTTACTTTTTTGCGTTTAAACAGCCAACCCAGTGGGCATCATTCTTGCCCTATATCGGTCATCCCGGAGTGCTGCGTAATGCGAACAGCGGTGGTGGTTATCGTCTCTATTTCGAGAATTTGCTCAACAAACCGCTTTACATCGTTAATGGTGAAGTTGATCGGCTTTATCCTGCAGAATCGGTTAAGCCCTTTATTGCGCTGCTGGCAGAAACCGGTATCAACCATACTTTCAGAGTAATTGAAGATGGAGGGCATAATACTAATTGGTTGCCCGAGGAAACCCCTCTGATCGAAGCATTTAAAGTAAAAAACCCTCGTGATCCGTTCCCCGATCATCTGGAATGGGTGGCGGACCGCACAGATCGTTACAACAGAAACCACTGGCTGGTAGTCAACAAGAGGTCAAAGCAGGGATCGCCGGCGATTATGTCGGTGACTCGAACCAACAACAGTTTTGCCGTTAACGCTGACGGTGCCGAGGAGTTTTCGTTGCTGCTTAACCCTGAGGAGGTGAATTTTAATGAAAATATTACTGTTACAGTCAATGGAGACGTCGTTTTTAAAGATCGAGTTTCCCTTGATGCCAAGACATTACTAGAGTGGGCTGGAAAAGATTTAGATCGCAGTCTCTTGGTATTGGCTGAGCTAAAAATATCCTTGCCGGTGGAGTAACTGCGCGGGGGGGCACAAACCAGTTAAATCATCATGCGGCTGGTCAACAGGGAGCTCGCTAGCACCTTGCACTATGTTAGTGCTCCGATGGCCATTGGAGGGAGAGATTCATTTGAACGCACAGTAACTTGAAGGTTCTTTCAATGCAGCTCTATTGCATTCAGCAGACCAAATTGTATTAATTTATCTTTAGATACAGATAACTTAAGGCGCAGCCCGGTTCGCCGAAGTCTACTTTAAGGGATTAGGCTCTTTTAAAAAGCTAGATGATCTTTTTATTGCTCATTGGGCAGTTTATGATCGGCTAGATCTTCAAGCACTCGATTTGGTAGATTTTGATCCAGTATCACTCTCGGAAAAATTTGAACACGTTGGAGTTGTTGAGGGGTGGAATTCTCGAAAAGGGATATTTCCAAAAGAATATTATTCAAGTATAAGAAAACAAGGGTCCAAAAATGTTTAGTTAGAATAATGTGACAACGAAGCGTGTTAATCAAAAAAAAGCAAGTAAAGAGCGAGCCGAAACGGCACTGTATACCACTACTCAGTGCATTTAGTCGCCCGAAAGGGCAGAATCAATGAGAAGAGAAACCCAAAAAATGAAACTTACACTAATCAATTTGGTGATGCTGATGCTCGTAATAGGATCTGGCCAGGCGTTAGCTCAAACTCCGCCATTTGTGCCATTAGAATTTGAAGTGCCTACTGTTTTTGAAAACGACTTTTTTCGGATTCGAACGCTAACGGTAAATGATGTCGTCAAAGATTATGATGCGGTTATGTCCAGCGTAGATCATTTACAAGGGGTGTTTGGTCCCAACTCTACTTGGCCTGAGGCCGGTCTCACTTTTGAGCAAGATCTGATTGATTTAGGATGGCACCAGAAGGAATTTCAGAATCGTTCTACCTTTGCCTATACCGTAGTTTCATTAGATGAAAAGCGAGTTCTTGGATGCATCTACATTGACCCAACTAACAAGGGTGATTTTGATGCGGAGATTATAATGTGGGTTCGCTCTGATGTCGTTGAAAATGGATACGATGCCCTCCTGTTTAAAACGGTGAATGATTGGGTTTCAGAGACTTGGCCATTTCAAAATCCAGGGTACCCTGGCAGAACCACAAATTGGGAACAATGGCTGGCGTTGTAAGCGGGACCCTGTCAAGCCAGACGGGTCTATAAACAAATCAAATAACGCTAAGCCTGAGCCTCTGCAATTCAAGACTTGATGAAGTATTGGGGCTATGAACATTACTGAAGAATTTTTGATAGGCATCGCCAGTATTTCCATTGCGCTGATTGGCTTTAGCGAGGACTGGAACAGCTCTTTGTTATTGGAGCGAAGGCAAATAAATGCCCTCTGAAATGCTTCAGCTAACAACCCTGACCGAACCCAGCATGATTTCACCTTTGGAGGCGTTCGTGCCAAGCATTCTCGGTCTTTCGATTCAAAATCCGTAAGTGCTGTGGTGGGCTCCAAATGCACTGCGATTATCTTTCCATTTGCCCTTAGTCTTACCCTGCAGCATTGTTTTGAGCGGGCACACCTCCCATCTCTTGTTTTCTATTCTGGTGAAGATTCTGCATAGCAGTCAAATGAAAAAGGCAGTGCCATAGGCTGCTACTATCAAGGCTGCTGCATGCTTCGATATCCTCCCACCGCTGTACATACTTCCATGGTACCCATAACCCATAACCCATAACCCATAACCCATAACCCATAACCCATATCGCGCAATAAACAAATTTAGCTACTATTATTCTAAAGCCGGCGAAATGGCTGAGTTGCCCTAGAACTAAAATAAACTGGGAAATAATGGGAACAAGAAATTTCGTATTTTACGCAATAT
>Ga0114998_10000423_pt1 | contig 31031 bp, 7 predicted proteins | sample ArcticOcean_MG_C_5_FD_87044 | JGI IMG/M metagenome (GOLD analysis project Ga0114998, IMG submission 87044) | Marine microbial communities from western Arctic Ocean - ArcticOcean_MG_CB4_138 | ecosystem: Environmental > Aquatic > Marine > Oceanic | place: Arctic Ocean: Canada Basin | collected... | reverse complement strand
GAGAATAATGCTTTATCGGGTGAAAATTTAAATTACTTCAACAACTATGAAAATGATGAAGTAAGAAATTTAATCCTTGGTACTCAAGATGATGCGTATAATGATGGAACTTCATTGGGTATTGATAAAAAAGGTCGAGCTTCATCTTATGCACCGGATGCTGATAACCCATTTGAGTATGATACAATGATGGGGTATAATTCATTAGCTAATGATTCTCAACCCCCTGCTCCTCAGCAAAATGTTCAAGATAAACTTGACGAATTATCAATGATACCTACAGGTTCTAATGGTCAACCAGAACCTGCTATGGGTTCTGCGCCAATGGAGGGTGGTCCAACATCTACACAATCAGGACCGAGAACCCAAGAAACTGAAAGACCTTCTTTTAGATCTTGGTATGCTCAAAATGCATCTAATTTCCAAGGTAAATCTCAAAGTGAAATACAAGAGATATATAACTCTATTGGAGATGATGAGTTTAGATATGGTGGATCTTTAAGGCAAGCTGGAGACGGTTGGTTTGATGATGCTTTAAACTACACACAAACTGCATTAAGTACAGCAGGTTTAACTCCAGCATTTGGCATTATTCCTGATGCTATAAATACAGTTGTATCAGGAGCAAGAGTAGCAGGAGATTATATTACGGGCTCAGATCCAACAAAAAATTGGACAAGTTTAGCACTTAATGCAGGATCAATGGTACCTGTTGTTGGACAAGCTTCCGGGGTAGCGTCTATAGCAAATGATGTTAATAATTACGCAAATGATGCGACTAGTGTTCCACAAAACACAACAAGTCAAGGTCCTATGTTTACAGAAAATTATAATTATAATAATGATGCTCAATCTAATGTTTTAAGGCAAGGTGGAGCATTGCCTAAAGCACAAATAGGAAATCAAGGAGGCAGTGCAGACTGGGAAGAAATGTTTCCTAATATATATAATCTTGATGATAACAACTCAAATGAAGAAAGGCGTATTAATCCAGCAATAGAATTACAACAAGGGGAACAACCTGAACAATCTATTACTGCGTATCCTACAAATAATGTTCAAGAAGAAACAGATGAGTTTGGAAGAACATTTGCTCAACGGATGAGAGAAGAAGGTGAAGCATATACATCTGGTCAATTAAATCCATCAAATATGCAGGAACCATCTGATATGGATTTATTGGGTGATTATGGTATTATTCCAGAAGGTGCAACTGGTTCAAATGGTATAGATCAAATGGGTGATCTGGAAGGAATTCAGGATATTGAACTTGAAGATGATATTGTTGAAGATGATATTAAATACAAAGACCCTAAAGTAAAAAGAAAAAATAAAATACAAGGTGGTTTTAATCGTATGATGGATAGCAATCAGATGAATAAGTTTACTGCTGGATCTACGGCTGCCGTTAATATAGCTAAAGATGTTATTAACCCATGGTTTGATGATAAAAAAGTAGATGAAGCTATAGTAAAAAATAGAAATAATAGTGTGGCAGATGTGGCATACGGTACAAAAGAAGATCCTTCTGGAAATAGGGGAAACTTTACTTTTGATGGCCATTTTAGACCGGATGATCAAGTGGCACCAACAGGTACAGCTCAAGTGGGTACAGAAATAACACCGGCTGTTATTAGCCAAAGTTTTATGGATGAAATGTCTGAAGAACAAAGAGCTGAAGTTATGCGTGCACAAGAATTAAGAATACAAGATGCAGTTGCAAGAGAAAATTATGATGACTTAGGTGCAGCGCAACAAACTTTAATGGACATAAAATCGGGTATGTCTTCAGCGTATGATTTGTATGGCCAAGCATATGATGTAGCAGAAGAATATGGGCTTGATGGGTTTTTAAGACAAGCAGATCCAATTGCTAAAACATCAGATTTATTTGATGATATAAGTATACCGTCAAATTTGGTGGCTGAATTCCTTGAATGGAAAGGAGGTTTAGGCGATAATGAATTTAATTTTAGTGATGCTATGCCGGGTTATGAAGGTAATTTTAGTGGTGCTAATCATAATGGAACTCCAACAAAAAATCCAGCTAATGTGCTTGGTGTAGAAGGGTTTTGGAACGAGTTAGCTGTAAATATTATCTTAGATCCAACATCTTATGTAGGTGCAGGAATAGTTAGAAATCTTACTCAAAAACTAGGTAAAAGGGCTCCAAAATGGGCTTTTGAATTTGCTGATGATATTGTTAAACAAAATTCATTAAAGCAAATAACTCAAGGTAATATAGAGGATGGAGTTGTTATTGGTTTGGGTGGTCTGGGAGTAAGTGACAACGATGACTACTTTAAATTAGATGATAAAAAACAGGGAGGTGAAACAGCAAACGTTGATTCCACTATATTAGCTAAACTAATTGCAGCGGGAGCTGATATTGAAATACTATAATTATGGCAAAAATTAAAATAAATAAATTACCAAAAGGGTTTAAATTAGTTAACGGCAAAGTTGTTGAAGATAAATTTATGCGTGATGGAGGTAATTTAAGCACCGGAGATCAAGCAGATTATGGTTTAGTTACAACTCCACAAGAGTATTATAGAAATACAAACTTTAATAATACTGACGATAAAGATGTAAGATATAGTCTATCAAGTGTACCAAGAGAAAATGCTAATATAGAAGCAGAGGGAGGGGAGACTGTGCTAACAGATTTAACTAATGATGGAACATTCGGTTTATATGATATTAGAGGTCCTAGACACTCTAGTGGGGGAGTTCCAATGTTTTTACCTGAGCAATCTTTTATTTATTCTGACACAAATAAAATGAAGTTTACTAAGGATGAATTAGCTGAGTTTGGTATTAGCACTAAAAATAAAATGACTCCGGCTAAGTTATCTAAGAAGTATGAATTAAATGATTATTATGCTCTTTTAGAATCTCCTTATGCGGATGTTATACAATCTACTACTGCTGAGCTTATGTTAAAAAAGAATATGATGAATCTTTCTAAAGTAGCATTTGGTCAAGAGTCAAAAAAGAAATTTGAAGAAGGTGTCCCATTAGCTGCTCACCCTTATTTAGTCCAACAAGGAATTGACCCTATAGAATTTACTGCAAAAATGGAAAAAATAACTATGCAAGAAGCTCAAATGAAAGCTTTGGCTAATATGCCTCCTGAACAATTAGAGCAAATGATGATGCTTCAGCAAATGATGTCTCAAGTAGACCAGCAAGGTCAGCAAGGTCAGCAGCAACAACCAATGCAACAACCAATGCAGCAAGAAATGGCTATGCAAGAACAAGCAATGGCTAGATTTGGTGGTGAAAGGAGACTTAGAAAAGCTCAACGAGGTAATGAAACAGGATCTGACTATGCTAAAAGAAAGGGTCAATCTTGGCCAGAAGGTGTTGAAGATCCTACATATGATGAAACAAATGAAGTTTGGGTATTTGAAAGTGGCGCTCCATCTTTAACTAAAGCAGAAGCTATGCAAATGGCTATGGCTGCTAAAAATGGTGCTCCTGTACCTGAAGCATATCGAGTACAATCTGCACCGACAACAGATGAGTCTACTGTAGAAGATGTAGATGTATTAGCAGGAGCTGATTTAACTGCTGAAGAAGAAATAGAATGGAGAAGAATATTAGAAGAAGATCCTAATGCAACAATTGAAACATCTGTAGATGCTGACGGAAATGAAACAATTACTTTAAATAGAGGATATGAGCCCGATGTTGCAAATGAGAATACTCAAGCAGAAAATATGCAATACTCGGATACTAATGCTAATACTGTAAATATATTTAGCGATGAGCAATTAGCTAATCAACAAGCTATTGCAGACAATGAGGCATATGAATCTGTAGGTGCTGGATTAGGACTTACAAGACCTGAAGACCAGTCTTCAGCTGGTAGTGGGTATGGATCAGAAGATATGTTTACAGATGAAGCTCAAGCAAGATGGATGGATGTATGGGGTGATGTTGCAAGTCAAATTCCAGGCTTTGATTATAATAGTAGTGATAAAGATATGTGGAAGCAATTTCAAACATTAGCTGAAAGTACAAGAAAAGAAGAATATGAAGCTGCCGGATTACCATATATTCCACATTTTGACGGCACTGACGGTACAAAAGGAGCCGATGGTAATTTTGGATTACATACATTTAATGCGCAAAGACTAAGAGGAAAAGAAACGGAAGCTATGAGTGCTCCATATATTCCAAAAGTTGAAACAGAAGAATGTCCTTGTGGACAAGACGCAGAAGGAAACTGTCTAGAGTGCGAAGAGCCAGGGGAAATACCTGTTGTACCACCAAGAGAATATACACCTGCTGATCCAGAATTTTTTCTACAAGATTTAAATACATTGGGACTAAATTTTAATGATCCTTTATATCTGCCATGGCAACCAGATGCACAACAAATAAATGTAAATCCTACATTTGATAGTTGGACTGGAGCAGTTAATGCAAATAATGCAACTGCCGGAACAATAGCCGCAGCTTTAGGTGCAGTGGGAGGAGTAAACGCTGTGGCTGGTTCTAATGTTCAAGGTCAAGCTATGGATGAAAATGCTGGTGCAATTAGAAGTACAAATAAAGATAATGTAAGAATAGCTAATAATGCTGATCTCCAACAAAATCAGTTTGACCGGGCAATTAATACTGAAAATGACAGAAGAAATGTTGAAGTTTATGATAACACCAATAAAACTTTACAAGCACATAACAATTTTAATAATTGGAAAATGAACGAGCGTGTAAAAGCACAAAATAATGCATTAAATAATAGGGCATGGGCTGATGCTGAAAATTGGAACCATGATTATTTTAATATTGATCCTTCATCAGGGGGATTAATACATAAAGTAGGATCTAGACCATTTGAAAAAACTGGTACACAAGGAGATAGATCAGAAGCATGGTTTAATAATTTAGCTGAATTTCAAAATAATACACAAGGAATGGAGGTTACTGATAGTATGTGGGATTCATATAACAATTATATAAACGGTACTGGAAGTAACACAAACAGTGTACCAGATATAACACAGCGTCCTGGTCCTTCAGCAAGAAGAGGTAGGGAAACAAAAATCAAACGGATGGCAGTTCCGTTCTATACAGGCAAGATGGGTGGTTAAACTTTAAAAGTGTTTACATTTAACTTGTTAAACTTAATAAATTTTAGTAATTTTATATTATGGCAACATACGTACCAGGATCAGAAACATATTTACCGGACATTAAACCGTTTACACCAGACTATAAATTTTTGTCTGCGGCTCTTGATGAAAGAGAAGATAAATATAATAGTAATTGGAAAGAAACCAATGACATATATAATAAGGTTGTATATGCTGATTTAACACGTGAAGACACTAATAGCCAAAGAGAACAGTACGCTAATAATCTTGCGCCTGCACTAGAAAAAATTGCAGGTATGGATTTATCCCTTGCTCAAAATGTTCAATCAGCTAAGGCTGTTTTTGCACCGTTTTTTGAGGATGAGTTAATTATTAAAGATATGGTTAAAACTGCTAATTATAAAAAGCAGATGGGTCATGCAAACCGATTACTACAATCTCCTGATGCTAACGTAAGAAACCAATACGCAAAAGAAAGCGTTGCCGCACTGCAGTATAGAATGGAGGATTTTGCAAACATGTCTCCTGATGAAGCTCTTAATGCTCCCATGTACAAGTATGTACCGCAAGCAGACTTACATGCACTTACTGAAGAAATTTTAAGTGGCATGGATCCACCATTAAGTATAGAAATGGACCGCATTAGTGAAGATGGGCAATTTGTTATTACTCAAAAAAATGGCGAACCTTTAGTGGGACCTGTACTACAGCTTATAAGAAAGCAGTTACAATTAGATCCAAGAGTTATACAATGGTATCAGACTAAAGCATATGTAGCAGGTAGAGACTTTGCTTCATCAGCTGTACAAAGTGGTAAATTTTCTTCTATACAAGAAGGACAAAATGCTTGGGCATCAGAAACAATTAGCAGAATTCAACAAAATAACGATATACTATTTGCTGAAGGAACCGCTGATCTTAGTAAATTAAAAAATATAAATGTTAGGTGGGGTAATTACAAAAGACAAAATGGAATTATTCCTGGTTCTGATAAAGATAAAATATTAAAAACTAACCAAGGTAATTATGAAAAAACTAAACTTGAATTAGAAGAAAATATAGCAATTAAAAATCTCATTAATACTCCATCAAATGATGCAAATACTACATTAAATAGAGCATACGAATTATTAATGATGACTACTTTAAATAATGATATGATTGCGGAAGCCCAAAATTATAGCATGCGAGATTTTAAAACATCTATAGAAGTAAGAAAGGCAACAATAGATGAACAATTTAAAATGGACCTTGCTAAAATATCAGCAAATGCTCAGAATAGACGTAATCTAGCATTGGATCTTCAGAAGCAAAAACGTTTAAATGATATTGAACTTAGTATATTAGAAGGGGATATAGTTAATCCAAATAATCCTGTTCAACAGGCTTTATCTGAAAGTTCGTTTATTATAGGTGAGTCAGGAACATCATCATTTGCTGTAGATGAAGACGGTGAAATTACTGCAGATACAGATTTGTATCTTGAAAATGCTGATCAATATAATTCATATAATCAAACTCTTCAGACTAAAAAAATAGATGCTATATTAACGTCATTAGTGCAGCAAAATCCATGGGGAGCAGCAAGTTCAATTGAAAATTCTAATGGATCAACTGGTACTGAGTACTCTGGAGAATGGTCAATTGATGCAGGTAATGGGGAAACTTTTACTGGAAGTATAGAAGATATCAGATCTTTTTTAAGTGCAACAGAAGAAGTTGAGGGTGGGACTGCTACTGAACAGCTTCTTTCTAATCCTAATTATAGCAATGGTGAAATTATTAATAGATTATTTGAAGAAAGAAGAGAAATTATGACGGGTGCAAATGACGAAGGCACATTAAATATTCTTTCTGATTATCCGGGAATAACTGATAATCCAGAATTTCATACACTAGTTCAAGATTTTAGAGGTATTAATGAACAACAAGATGCTGTAAATCTTTCATATGAAACAACTCTTGGTATTATTAATGATGCAAGTGCAATAACTGCACCTAATGCGTTAAGTGATGCTAATGTTGAAAATCTACATACTAATGGAGGTTTTCCTAATATAATGGGAGTTACTGAAACTGGCTTACCGTATAAATTAAGTAAAGAACAGTACATTGATCAAGCATTAAATTTGGTTAATGAAGGTCGAATAAAAAATGTAGATTTAGAATGGACTAATGATACTGGTACTTCTGATGAAAATTATTTAACACATTCATATGAATTAAAAGTGACGGGAAATGGACGCAATACAGTAACATCATATCACTATAACCCTGATGGTAGTCCCAAAATGGTAATAGATGAAAAAGCTGTTACTGCAGAAGCAGGGATGGTATATGATGCATTTAATAATGCATTAAATAATGGTCTTACAAATAGAACTCCGGGTGTTCAGTCATCAACATTTGAAAGTGTTTTAGCAGGTATGGATGATGTTAATGCTAATTTAGAAACAGGTATAACATATACAGGTTCATATAGTCCTAATATCCAAGGTAATGACGGTGAGGCAATTTTAGCACAACTTATTAATCAAAAAAATTCACTTGATAAAAGTGGTATAAAATTTCAAGTATATACAGGTGCGTTTGAAGATATAGATTTTGAGGCTCCATCATCTGAATTAGGGGAGAAATTTTTAGAGTCATATTTATTAGATGTGCATACTTATTCAAATCCTAAAGCAGGAGGATCAACACCAACAAAAAAACCCATCTCTTCATTAGGTTATTCTCCTTTATTAGGTGATCCGGAAGATGGACAGAAAAATACTGCTGGATATCAAATACTTACAATAAGCGATGAATATTTAAATTCAAAACTTAAAGGAGCTCTTGATGATGAGGGTGTTCCTTCGTATAGCGGTTATAGTCAAGATGAAAAAGATTTACTTCAGAAAGGAATTACAATTATTTTTGATCAGTCAGATGATATAAATCCAAGAGCAATTTCAACTCAATGGGGAAATAAAATAGTGTCACAAATTCTAGCAAGCTCAAATAAACAAGTTATATACAACATGAACGATGATAGTGGCGAAGGTATTGGTAGATATACTATTTCACAAAGTACTCCTAAACAATATACATTTAGTTATCAGTTTAGAACCTACAATGAGGGAGGCACATATACCACGAGTGATATTTTATCCAGAACATTAAATTTATCTGAACCTGGATTTAGTGAATTAGATGATATGAAAAATCAATTTGATGAGCAATATAAAATAAAGGGTCTTCAAAATACATTGGCTGCACAGAAAGATGTTGCTGTTAATGGTGAACGTTAAAATTAATTTACCTATTACTAATAGATGGAAGAACAACTAAAAAATACAAGCCTTGGTGAAGTTATTGAACAGAATCAAACTCCTCCAGTAGTAATAGATAAGGAAGTTCCTTATGTACCTATTGAAGAAGTATTTAATACACCTGAATATGATGCTTATATAGATACAGCAGATGTTAATGAGATATTAAATCTCGATGCATTTGAATCTGATATAAATAAGTATGGTGTAGCTGCTATGGCTAATTTAGGCGTTGCTCAACCTGGTCTTGCAACAGATACTTTTAATCCTGTTTTACAGCAAAACCCTCCTTCTCTTGGGGCACCCAATTCATTTAATAGAGGTATAAATGATGCATTTAATAAAGCAGAAAGAGATGCTTCTATACCAGATGCCCCCGGTACAATTCAAGTAGATCCTATAGTTTCAAATATTAGGCAAACAAATTTTCTTAGATATTATAATCATCCTGAATATGCAAATTTAGGTTTTTCTCCTTTTGCAAATACAGAACAATATTATAATACAAATTCTACAGTATGGGATGATTATTCTAGAATGTGGGGTCAATTTAGTGGTCTTGCAGGAACAGGATTTATGAGTGGTTACAGATCTATAGGTGATGCTTTTTCTGGTAATTTGTTTGCACCAGATTATGAATCTGCTAATGAATTTGAAGATGCTATGGCTATAGGTAATTCCTCTAGAGAGGGTAAAATGGCTTGGACAAATAACTTATTATTAAATTCCGGATATACTTTTGGTATTATAGCTAGTGTAGCTGTAGAAGAAGTTGTAATGGCAATTGGTGCAGGAATTACAGCAGCTCCAACCGGTGGAGCAAGTGTTGTAGGATTTGGTGCTAAGACTGCACAAAATGTTGGTAGAGTTGCATCAGCTGTTTCTAATACATTTTCATTAGGAAGAGCGGCTAAGTACACAAGAGATTTAATTCGTTCAATGAATAATGTTGAAAGAGCAAAAGATTTATATAATGCCTCTAAAGGTGTAACAAATTTTACTACTAAAATGTTTTTTCCTGAAACCGTTGCTGCAATTAGGTCTTTTAAGACTGCGCAAAATGGTGTACAGAATTTAACTAATATGGCTAAAACGGCTAGAACATTTGGTGGTTTTTATAGAGATGCGCGATCTTTAAATTATGCATTAGCTGAATCTAAATTAGAATCAGGCTTAGTGTATAATGAAAGGATTAGACAAAATATAGCTACACAAGTTGCTAAAAACAATGGTGGAAATGTTACTGCTGAGCAGATGCAGGGCATTGAAGAAAACGCCCAAGAAGCAGGATTTAACACATTAGTAAGAAACGCACCTCTTATATTTTTATCTAATCAAATTGTATTAGGTAATGCATTTGGTGGTTTTAGTAAATCTTTTGCGCGGATGGCTAATGATCAGGTTAAAGGTATTGGAAGAAGAATTATACAAAAAACAAAATCTGTTGGAGCAGATGGCAAGCTAGCTAAAGATGTTTTTGCAGATGCTGGTGGAGGTCTTAAAGGATTATTAAAACGTACAAAATCTTTAGGTGTAAAAGGTAATGCAAAAGGTTTATTAAGTGCAAGTGTAAGATATTTTGCAGCAAATTTAGCAGAAGGTTTACAGGAAGTTTCTCAAGAAGCTATATCCCATGGAACAAATCATTATTATGATGCTGTATTTAAAGATCCGTTATCAGGAGGTGTAGATCTATACCATCAATCTGTTAATTCTGCAATGGGTTCGCAAATGAATTCTCAAGGTTTAGATGTATTTATGTCCGGATTTTTAATGGGCGGTGTAGTTTCTGGACCACAAAAATTATTTTTTCAAGGTTTGCCTGCTACATATAATTTCTTTAAAGGAAAAGGTGCATTTGGTGCAGAAGGAGCGGCAGTAATAAAAGAACAAAAAGAAAACAAAAAAGCTTATGTAGATGCTGTTGTGTCAGCATATAATAAAACTTGGAATCAACAAGTTGATGATCCAGGATCTATGTTTGATCCACAAAAATTAAATTTTTTAATTCAAAAAGAAGTTGCTGCAGATAAGAAAATTTCAGCATATCAAAATGATGTTTTTGGATTTATTGATGCAACAGACTTTGGTAAGTTTCAACAAATATATACAGTGCTTAGCACGGGTGGAGCTGCTGCATTTGAAAATCAATTAAAATCATATAGAAATCTTTCTGATGAAGATTTATCTAACGCATTTCCTTCTGATAAAAAAGATATTAAAAATGGAAAACTAAGGGAACGTTTTCAAACCATGATTACACAGATTGGAAATACAGAAGATGTTTTTGAGCAAACTAAAGATAAATTTCCAAACCCATTTGATTCTACACAATTTAAAAAGGGTACTAGAGAATATCAAGCTGAAGTAATAAAACAACAATCTTGGGAGCATGTAAGATATCTATATATGTTTACTAAGGATGGCTTTGATAGAGCTATAGAAAGGTCTAATAGTATATATGAAGGTCTAGCTTCTGATCCCATATTTGATAAAATGGCTGCAAGTGACCTCACTGTTTTATTAGATCCGGATAGTATAGAAAATGAATTGCGTCTTTTACAGATTGAAATTGATGGATTAAATTTAGACAAAAAAGCAAATAAAGATCTTATATCAGAAAAAGAATCCAAGCACAATAAGCTTGAAGAAATTATGAAAGTTCTTGAAGATCCTAAAAATCAAGCATCAGATGGATCTTACGATAGAAGGTCTATGAAAGCACTTCAACGTGTATTTACAAGTTATGTAAAATCATTAGCAAATACCAATAATTCTTTTGTAAGTAAAGAAAACATTGACGAAGCTTTAAAAAAGATGGTTGACTATAAAGCATTAAAAGGAAGAGCTAAAGTCTACGATAAAGCCATTGAATATTTATCTAATCCAGAAAAATTTAACGATGTCCTTCAAAGACAATACGAAGTTCATGATGCAGCATTTAATAATATAAAAACTAATTTTAAAGAAGTAATAGAGAATTATCTTGAAACTAATGAAAAAAACGAACTGCTTAATCAAATATCAAGCATTGAGGGTTTTGAAGTTATTCCCGATCCTGCTGAAGCAAAAATGTTTTTGGCAACGGGTAATATAGAATTTTTAAGAACATTTTATATTGAGCAATTAGGACAAATTACTAAAGCAAATAATCCTATTTTATTTGATATTATTGAAAATTTAAAATATGTATACAGCGAAGGTCAAACTAAAAAAACTGAAGAACCAGTAACAAAAACTGACGCTGAAGTAAATAAAAAAAATAGAGATGAAGTAAATGATTTATTAAAATCTGTAGGAATAAATAAAGATACCCCCGCTTCTGTTTCAAAAAAATATGAAGAACTTTTAGTAAAGCTATATAAAAAATATTCGGCAGAGCAAACAAATAAAAACGAACTTCCTATAAAATTTGACAAGTGGGTTAATGGTGAACAGGCTGAAAATTTTAGAAATGCTTTTAATGCTTTAAAAGCAATATGGGTGGCTAATGATTTATTAATAAATCCCAACAAGCCGCTTACTGAAAAAGAAATATTAAATGATAATACATTTATTAAATGGTTGTTATCTGAAGATGGATTAACAAATGATAAAGTAAATGCTATTTTAATTAAACTTGAGATACCTTTATCTGATGTTACGGGTCAAATTGAAAAAATGGGTGAAGAAGGATCTGCTTTTCAAGGTAGCTTAACAATAAAAGTTGTTGTACCTGGAGTAAAGTTTTCAATTACCGAAGAGGTTTCTATTGATCGTGATGGCCAAAAAAGTTTTCTCTATAAAATAATTGATTCTAAAACTAAAGAAGAAGTAGAGGATTCATTAGTAACTCCTTATGGTAGTGAATATAATGCATTTTTAAATATTGCCGAAGCCAAAACTATATTGGGAAATCTTGAACAAGATCTTGGTGATTCAGAAGCATTTATTTTTGATGATACAGAATTAAGCTACGGCACTTTAGTGTACCGAAATGGTACAGAATATGTAGTTTTAAGTAAATCAAATGCTATTATTAAAGGAAAAAATTTAACATTAATTCCTTCAGATAAAATTAAGTTATCTTTTAAAGACAAAAAAGAATTTTTAATATCAGTTCCAAAAGGTGGGTTTGCTGACTTTTATAGTCTGCAAGAATTAAACTTTACAAAATTACCTGCTAGTGTATCTAGATTAGATGTTTTTGAAATGATCACTCCGTACCCATATACTAACAGTGATGAATCAAAGCAATTGGCCGATGAAAGATATAAGGCAATTTTATCAGTTTTATCTATTGAAGACATAGCAAAACTTGATCTTATTATTGCTCTTGATCCTAATGCTGGAATAAATAAAGGTAAGTATGGATTTAAAGTTGGGCAAGAAAAAAATCCTTACATAAATAAGATTCATTCTAAATATGAAATTGGTTTATCAACTAACGATGAGGATATTCGAGCTAAAATAAATGCTATATTAGAATTAAGAGGCTTAGAAAAAAGTGCAAGTGGCAGTGGTATATTTGCCTTTATAAATGTAGATAGTTTTAGTTTTACAGATAATAATAATAATTCTGTGGAGCCATCTAGCTTTACGGAAGATGATATATCTAATTTAATAAGACTACCTGAGTACTTATCTAGTAAACTTAGTCCCCAAGAAATACTAGCTTTAACAAAGAAAAACTTTGCAACTAATAAAGCTTTGGTTAATGCGTTAGATGCGTTCTTCTCATTGGACTCTGAAGTCGCCTGGTCTAGCATACCAGGTAACGTAACAATTATACCTGTTAGTAAATTACCAAATGATATTAATCTTAATATGAGACTTGGTTTAACTAAATATGATAATTCATCAACCAGATCTCTTAATGATTTAGATTATAGTACTGTTGATAATGCAGGTAATTACCTAATTTATAAGCTTGAGCAAAAAGGAGGATTACGAACAATGTCTGCTGAAACTAATTTAACCGGTCAGAAAAGGAGAGAACTAATTGATAATACCGAAGCTGCATTAAAATCACAAGGTATATATGATACTCTTCAAGGAGGAACTGATGCATACAAAGCGGTTGTATTGTTACCTAATGGTTCATATGCATTAGTTAATTTAAAATCTAAGTCTCAAGATTTAGAAACACTTTTTGTTGATGTTATTAATCAAGCTCAATTAGTTATTGGACAACAACCAAAAACTACGGATGGTCTTGCTAAAGGATCAAAAGAATTAAATGATTTACGTGTGTGGAATGAAGAGTTGAGGTCTCGTTTATGGATTAGCGCTACTCCAGGATATAATGTTTCTTTACAGGTAAGTCCTTGGGGTAAAATAGAACTTCAATTAAATAAAGGGAAATTAGCAGGAGGTACTAGGATTGCAACAGTACGGTTAGATAAGAAAAGTATTTTAGATACTGATTTAACTATTGAAGCAAAAACTAAAAATTTATTAGATTTATTTAATGACTCACCTAAAGTACAAGCAACAGGTGTAACATTAAAAGCTAAAAACTTTAGAGTATCGTTTGCAAGAGATGCTACAATAGAACAGTTGTTGGCAAATACAAGTACCAATGTAGTAAAAGAAGTAAATTATGCGGGTGGCATTTCTTTATCTGCAAGCTCATCGAGTATACAAGCAGCTAATAATGCTAATCAAGTTGCAGCACCTATTACTGATGATTACGCAGTAGTTTCAAAAGAAGAAGATTCGTATGTTCCAACAGCAGAAAATACTGACAACAGTATTTTAGATATATCAAATGAAGAATTTATTCTTTTGCAACAAAATAATTTTAAAAATATACCACCAGCTTTTTTACAACATATTGCAAATAAAATAATAACACAAGGAAAAGAACAACTTACTGCTAGAGAACTTATTGTTTATAATAGTCAAACTATTTCTGTTGCAGCTTTAATTTCTATGAGTCCGCTTATGCCAACGGTTGATATTGCAGAACCTGTTGTTAGGTCTCCATTAGCTGATGTTAAATTAAAAATAAAGTTATTAAAAACAGAACTTCAGAAAGGAAAAAAAGGCAGAAATAAATTAAAAGCATTATCAGATAGTAAAGAATTTCAAGATTTATTAGAAAAAAAGGATAGTTTATCAAACGAAGCTAATAAAATTTTAGCTGCTATGACTACGCAAGATATTCAGGATATAAACATATTTATATCTTGGGCTGCAGATAACTTACCTGAGTTTATTACTATTCAAGATATTGCTTTACTTGGAGATAACTTAAAAGCAGGAGGAGTTAGAGTTGGCGCTTTTGTTTTAGATTTAAATGATATAGCGGGTGGCAGAAGCGTCAGTGGTACATTATATACTGGGGCGGCATCACCTTATAGATACCATGAAGCTTTTCATGGAGTTTTTAGAATGCTGTTGACTGATGAGGAAATGATAAAATATTTATCAATTGCTGAAAAAGAAGTTAAAGCTAAACTGCGAGCTGAGGGTAAAAACTTTAAAAAAGAATTAGAAAGGTTTAGAAATTCATCTGATACATATTCAAATATGTCTTTAGATAGATTAAAGCAGGAGTATTATGAGGAGTATTTAGCTGACGAATTTGAAAAATTTAAACTTAATCCTCAAAATAGCAATGCATCTTCTGAAATAAAATCTTTATTTACGAAAATTCTTGAATGGATAAAATCTGTTTTTAGTTCTTATAATAGTAGAGAGCTGCAAACTTTATTTGAAAATATTGATTCTGGAAAATATACTAATGCCAGTTTAGTCAAAAATTATTTTACTAATATGGCAGATGCTGGCGGTGTAATAACAGCCAATGCTATAATACCTTATAATGAAAAAGAAGAGCAGTCTGAAATAATTAATAGTGAAGGTGAGATATCCTATAAAACTAGAGTTGGATTTCTATATTTAGATAGTGTTATTGCTGAACCATTAATTGCGTCTATAGCTGCTATGTATTTACAGAGGGTAGCTAATAATGTAGATCCGACTATTACTAGATCTTACATTCTTGAAAATTTAATGTATGATTTTTATGATTTATATGATTCATCAGAACGAATTAATGAAAATAAATCTACAGAGCAAAAGGCAATAATGGATCAAGTTTCTTTAGCTATTGAGGAATATCCAGAAATAATAAAAAATCAAGTTTATGATTATCTTAATGTTATTGATGGTCAAGTGGAGGAAGAAGAATATAATAATGAATACTTTGAAGATAAAGTAGGTCTTCGTGGATCAGATCAATGGAATACAGATGCATCTATGGTGGGTGGAATTAACTCTACGCCTAAGATGATAAGAGCTTATATTGCCAGTACTACATCAGCAGAAACAGATTTCTTTGGAAATACTGAACTTATAGATGGAGAACCTTTAATTATACCTGTAAATTTTTCAGAGGTATATAACGGCTTGCTAAAATCAGTTAAGAACATTGAGAACCCGCGAGCTATGCTGCAAAATATGTATTTCTTTGGATTACAAAATCTTGAGACTGGTGCAGTAGTAAGCAGGTTTTTATCTGATATAGGTGTTTCTGAAGAAAGTTTGTTGATGGATAGTGCACTTCCTTTAGAATTAAAAAACCCACAATTATTTCAAGCATTTACAAAAGCATTTGAAAATTTTAGGGTTGATTATTTATTTACCCAAAGAGACACTATGGGTAATGTGCTTATGTATTCCGCAGCTCAAAGAGATGACATCAATTCTCAAATAGATAGATGGTCTCAAGCATGGACTCAAGCAGAAAAAAAGCTTGCCTCTGATGAAGCAGTTAAAAATAAATTAGAACAACTTCTTGACGATTTCCAAAATGAATTAAGTATAAATCAAAAAGAAATTAAAGATGATGAATTAACTATATCATCTCAAAAATACGCAGAAGATATTTTTAATTTAACAGGAATTAAATTAAGCAGTCAGTTTGTATCATTTAGTATGATTGTAAATAGAGATCTTGATTATTTAACACCAAAACAAAAAGCATTGTTAAATGCTAATGTAGGAGAATCAGGAATTTTAAGATCAGATATTTCTGAGATGTTGGGGTTAATTCAAACTAGTAGTGATATATTTAGTGAGGGTGACTCCGGTATGAACTCTAGACTTAGAAGATTGGCAATAGATAATGCACCTTTTGATGAAACAATTGGATTGTCTGTATTTAAAAATGCTGAAGGAAATCTAGTATATGCTCACCAAAAACCTACATATCATTTAAAAGAAGTTCAAAAATTAAATGATGTAGCATACTTAGAAGAATTAAAGAAAAATAATCCATATTTAGAAAATAATTATCTTTTAAATAGTGAAGCTTTTATTCAATTATCTGCAGATCATAGACAAAGAATATTAAGAATTGCTGGTTCAGCAGTAGGTCAGATAAATGAAACCGAAGAAGATATTAATAATAATATTTCCGGAGTATCAGCAAGATCTACTTACGGAAACTTTACACCTCAAGAATTTGCATTAAGTCTAATAAATTCATACACATCGTTAGTTAATACTAAATCAGGAAAGGTAGATTATGTAGAATATTATAATCAAGCAACAGAAAGAGATGTGAAAGTTGCTTTATCACCTAGTTTACTAAGAGTTTTAGAAGCATCTAATACCGGTGACTTAATGTATATGCCTATTGTTAAAGCTGTAGAGCAAGATAGATCAACTGGAGACATTGTATTAACTGATGAGATAATAAATATTTTTGCTACATCTATTGAAACAGAGTACGATCGTATTAGAAGAGAAAGCAATGACGAAACTAAAACTAAAAGAGATATAGTAGGTTATAATATGGAGGAGTATGATGAAAATACTGGTGAAAAAATATTAGGCCGAGCATATCAGCTTCATAATTCTACATTATTATTAGATCCTACTATAAAAAAACAACTTGAAGAAATTGCAAGTAGAGAAGATGCTAAATCTTTAAAGGAGGCATTATTAGAATTACAGATATCTCCTCTAGATTTTAATCTTAATCTTAGATCTATACTAGAAGCTCAGTATGATGAATTTGTAAATGAGTTATCAGATTTAAATATTCAATCTGAAATAAGCAGAAGTATAAAAGATGGATTAGAAGACATTGGTAAATTTTCTGATTCTGCAACAATGTTAAATTTAGTTAGTTTAGATACAGGAAAGTGGGTTAGTCAAGATTATAATTTAAAACAAATATTTTTTAATGATTGGGTTAACACTAAAGCAATAAATGAAATTCTTTTAGGAGATCAAGCTATTACATTAAAAAATGGTGTAGATGCTATAAAAAGAGCTAAATCACAAAATGCTGCAACAATTAGTGCATATAGTGCAATAACTGCACCTAAACTAGGAGTCATGCATCCTAACGACGCAATAGCCGCATATCCTTTTGAAGAGCCTTTAGGTACATCATCTTTAACAGGTGAAGACATAGAAGAGGCAGATGCTATATTATATTATACAATAAAAGGATTAAGATATAGTGAGTTTGGTTTTGGCACACTAACGCCAATGCAAGCTGATTTACTTGATAGACTTCAAGCAGGTGAAGAAATAACCGAGGAAGAAATTTTTGGAGAAAATGGCTATGTAGCAAATGATAATATGCTTAATTCTAGAAAACTAGTATATGCAGATGGTACTACATTTATTAAAATGTCTGCGTTTCCTTTAATACCTCAATTTACTTCCAATAACATTACACCTAAAGCTCTACCTGGGGAAATGCAACTGCCTGCTGTTTGGGTTGCTAAACCTAATAGAGCGGTCCTTCACAACCTACGAGTAAAACTAGAAAGACAAGAATCAGAAAATGATGTAATAGCAATTGCGGCTCCTTTATCAGCATTTAAAATGCTTAAGCAAGATGTTACAGGTTTAAGTGATCTTGAAAATGAAAGACCTTTTACAAACGAGTCTACCATATTGAGTGCTAAAAATTTAGGTTTGCAAGTAGTTCAGCCATCTAATAAAACAGAGATAATTGATCCTACACAAATTAAAAATATTATTACATCAGAGCAAAAAGATGATGTATTTGTTAAAGCTTTAAATATGACTGTAGGTCAAATTAAAACTGAATACAATAAAGCTACATCTGCTAGAGTAGTATTAAAATTTAAGAACAAAAGAAATCTTATTTTTACTTTTGATTCAGCTATGGACGAGATAAAAATCTCTAAGGCATCGGGTAAGATTACACCAAATTTATTGGCGTTTTTAAAGTATGCTCAAAGTGGATTAAAAGCATCACAAGCAAGTAGCAATTTATTAGAGTTTTTTAGTGACAAAAATGGGGAACAACAATATGATTTAAATAATCCCATTACTGTAAATAAATTTGAATCTTTATTTTTAAGCTACTTGAGTAAAGGCACATTGGCTGAAAAATTACCGGGTCATTCCCTTGCTTTAGTTTCTGATTTTGGAAATTATGTATACAGACGAGTATATAGTTTTGATGAAAATGGTTTACCAGAAAGATCAGAAATAATTAGACAAAAAAATTGGGAAAGGTACGAAAGTAAAAGATATACTATAACAGAACCGAGCGGATATGATCGTGATGCACAACCTAGTTGGAAGGGTTACAATGTTCCTGCAGAAGGAATAGTAATATTAGATCGTTTAAGGACTAATGTAAAAGAGTTTGACTCTCAGGGTGTGTTTACTGGAGAAAGACACACAGAAGGCTTAATGCCAGCTCACTTTAAAGAGGTGATGAGTCTTATTGAAAATACTAATCAACCTATACCGGAAGTTATTTCTAAGATGTTTGCAATACGTATTCCGTCTCAGGATAATCATTCTACTATGAATGTTAAAATGGTGGACTTTTTACCTGCTGTATATGGTTCTGTTGGAATGTTTGCTAAAGAATTAATTGAAATATCTGGAGCTGACTTTGATATTGACAAAGTATATGCGCAGATTAAAGAATGGTATGTAAAAAATAATAAGTTTTATGAATATGGAAAAGCTACCACTGAGAAAGATGCTTATCTTTCTTATATAACATATATAGAATCTAAAATTAATAAAAAAGGTTCTATATATAATGAGGCTTTAGCTTCTTCTGCTGCAGAAATTGATAATTCTGTTGATGATATTGAGTATAAAAAAGCAATTGAAGATGGTCTTTCTAAAAAGTCTGTTATGTCATTGCAAGTTTTAGGTTTACCTATAACTAAAAAAGATTACTTACTGTACAGAGCTAAACATGGTGAACCATATGAAGCTCCTTATAACAATAATATTTTAGACTATAAGTATGCGCTAATGGGAAACACAGGAGTAACGGAATCTATAGATGGTAATCCAGCTATTTCCTATACTCCTGCTAGCTTAGATATATTAAACGATTTATGGTCTGAATTAAGTAATGATCTTAGTGGTTCCGCATACTTAAGAGAAAGATCAAGAGAAGATAATATTGATATAGATAATATTTTAGGTAAAATAAAAGCTTTTAAAGCAAACAAAGGTGCAGCAATTGGAGCAATAGTTTCTCCTAACCAATCTTTGAGTCTTTTAACTGAATATGAAGTTGATATTAAACCTGATGGTCCGGATATTGTAATTAATGGTATAAGGTTTAATACGTTCAAACATTTTAGAGAGCAATTAGAAAATGGAGAACTAGGTAATAGAAAGCAAGATATTATTTCTTCTCTAATTACTATGGCAACGGATAACGCAAAAGAAAGATTAGTTGCTAAATTAGGATTAAATAAAGAAGCATTAGCCTTAGTTGCAAATTTAACTGGATTAGGAGTACCTATCAGAACTTCTATACTACTTATAAATAACCCAGAAATTCAATCTATTTATAATCAAGCTATAAATAAAAAAGAAAAGTTTGACCCTGGAGTTGAAACATTAACTAGAAATAAAATTAATGAAATAGTTGAAAAACTAAAAGGAACAAATGAGCCGGATAGCAAATTAGATATACCATCTGTAACCGATGAATTATTATTTAGTTCTTTAGATTCTGAAATTAGTGATCTTGAACTTCTATCTATATTAAATACATTTTATGAATCAGTTAAAGTAGCTAGATTTACAGCAAACATGAGATCTATTTCAGATCTAACAAGTGGATTAGGAAAAGACATTGCAGCTTTAAATTATAAAAAAGATCAAATTAATAAGTTGTTTTCTAAAAAAGCAATGATGGATTTATCTCCTATATATAAAGGTAAAACTTGGCAATCAACATACTTAGACATTTTTAATCAGGTATATGATCAACTTTTACCTGCTACATTTTTAAGTGCTAGTCCACAGTTTACTGATATAATGGCTTCAGTGCTAAGTAGTATTGATGTAGATAATATGGAGTTTACATCTGAAACTCAGTCTAAAATATCTAGAGATTTGTTATCTTACATAACAATAAAGGCATATCAACATAATAATGGAAATGGTACATCTGCTTCAGTTGCTGATTTAAATAACAATTTTATATATCCGTCTGATCAAGAATCAATCAATGATCTTATTGATAATTTAAGAGAAACGGAAGTAGGTAAAAATAATTTTTTCTTAGATGTGTTTACTATTAGCACTCCTTCTTCAGATAAAAATAATAAAACCGGTTTAAATCTTATAGAATCTAATACGTATAGAAGTTTAAACGGTCAACAAAAAATAGATTTACAAACATCTTTTGCTAAAATTTATGGATCTTTAGAAACTAGAAATGCTGCTTTATCAATTATTAATTATATGATGGTAAAAGATGGATTGCAATTAGCTTATGGAACTTTGCTTGATGCAATAAGTCCATTTACTATGAGTGCTTATCTTGATCATATTGCAACTGCAAATGAAGCGTTACGTGATGCATCAGATGAAAAAATGAACTCTGCATTTGGGGTTACATTTAATGAAATGAAAGAGGAGTTTATTAAAGGTTATTTAGTATCTAATGTAAATAATTCTTTGCTAATGACTTTCTACAAAGGGTTTGAACAATCTTTACCAAAAGGTGTTACTATAAAAAATGGTATCCTAAGTATAGACTATGATAAAAGTAGTAGATCAAAAGGTAAAGAATTTTTGCGAGTTAGGACATCTGAAATTGGAATAGCGGGTGAGTATGTATCATATAAAACATACATGCGAGATGATATACTTAATGATACTGATATTAAAACTACAGACGAAATAGGGGTGTATATTGAAGTAGATACTCGCGGATCTAACCAACAAAATGGAATTGGTTTTATGTTTGGAGAAAGACCTACTTATGCAGAAGTCAGAAAGTATAGCAAAATTAATCAAGAAGATCCTAATATAGATAATCTTGATATTGATCAAATGAATCTAGATAATTTTCATGCAAGTATAGAAGCTCAAATGCAAGATAGTGAAGATATTAATGTAGTTGTTGGAACTCCTGCTGATGGAGGTACTAAAGTTATATTTGAAGGAGGTAAGATTGTTCCAGCTAAAACTCAACCAGCTAGTGAGGAAACTTTAAATACGGAAAATTTTGATGCTAGTATTGAAATTTCTAATATTGAATTAGAAGGTGCAGCTGAATTACAAGCTGAACTTTTAAATAATCAAAATGATTCTTTAATAAATGACTTAGCAGATCCTGTTAATCCAGTACTAGCAGAGTTTTGGGATAAAGAAATAGAAAATAATCCGGAGCGTAAAGCTAAATTAGATGCTGCAGGTATAGGAACATATAGCCTTATGTTAGCTGAATTTAATAATAGATACATAAATTATGTATCTTTCATGCGAGCTAATTTTACTGAAGAGCAAATGGAAGAGGTTGAAGGGTCTGATGAAGAAATGTATATTGAAATGATTTATTGTATAATATAATATAACTATGGCAAGATGTCCTAATAAAAATACTCCAGAGTATGCAGCTCTGCAAGCAGTATATAAAACTGAACTAAGAACTAATAACATTATTAATTCTTGGCAAAATTCTTATAGCACTGAAGTATTTCCAACAGTTGTAGAAGCTGAAAAATTTATTAAAAATAATAAAATTGCATTTGCGTTAAAGCAAAAAGAATTTGGAGTAAGTGTTATTCAGAATTTAAGAAGAAAAAAATTAATTCATCTGCACGAAGGTAATTATGTTATTAATAATTCATTTAATAACAATATGGTGTACGATGAGTCAGCTTTATCACAAAATCATAGAAGAGTTCTTCAATATTTAAAGATTAATAATATTCCTTTAGATAGTGTTAAAATAACAAGAACACCTAAAACATTTAAAATTGAAATTCTTGACAATATTTTTACACCACGAGATGTAATACCATCGTCAAGAGCTTGGGATACCCCTCGATCACGTGATGTTGTTTCACATCTTGCAAAAATGTTTCCTCAAGTTAGAATTAAAATGCTATCTATGAGTGAAGCAAAAAAAATTCATGATGATATACCCAAATGGAAAAAAACATCTGCTCCATTCTCGGATGTAAAATCTTTTTTTGTTAATGGTACAGCATATTTAATTCGAGGTAAAGTAACAAATGAAACTGCCATTGAAGAAATATTGCATCCATTTATTGATTCAATTAAAGTACAAAATGAAACTTTATTCAATAATTTACTTGATGAAGCAAAAGTAAACTTTCCAGAAATGGTTCAACAAATTACTAATGCTTATAATAAAGATAGAAATTTTAATGAACTTGATAGAGAATTAGAAATAGTTACCCAAGCTTTAACTAGACATTTTAATAATGAGTATGATAATTCGCAACCTACTAGATCTTTTTTAAATTTAATTAAAGAAGCATTAGAATGGTTAAAAACAGTTATTAATGATTTAAATGAGTATATAACAGGAAAACCTTTATCTGCAACTAGTATAAATGAAAATGCAACTTTTACAGATATTGCAAAACTTTTAAATACTTCAGATATAGAATTTTTTCTTTCTATACCGGCTAGTCCTAAAGTTAGATATTCTTTATCTCCCTCAAAACAAAAAATTGTTGATGGATTACTTGAAAGATCAAATGGTATTCAAGCTGAAATAATTAAAAAAATGTTTCACCTAGCATCTATAAATAAAAAATCTGTAGATAGCTTATCTGTTAATCTTAAAAATGCAGAAGAGACGGGTACTATAGTAGTACTTAATGAGGAGGACCATACGTATATAGACATAACTAATAATAAAGTTTATACATCTGCAACAACTGCTATTAAAGGGCAGCTTACAAATAAAGAAGGCGAAGCAATAATTGCTAGAGACAACGCAATAAGTGGTCTTAAAGGAAAAGAACTGGCTGCTAAAAAGAAAGAGTGGGATCAAAAAATTAAAGATGGTAAATTAGCTGATGTCGAAAAATTAGCTGAAGTACAACTTAACCTAGACTTAGGTAATGATATAGATATGATTGTAGATGCAATAGTTTCTATGGAATCATTTGAAAGTGTATCATCTAAAATGGCTATATTAGATGTTAAACAAAGCAGAGAAGCTTTTGATACTATGGCTATTGTAGTACAAGGTCTTATGCCTCAAGGTAGTATTGCTGTTTCTCAAATTGTAGTATTTGATCCAGATACTAAAATTGCAGGTACTGCTGATTTAGTTATTATAGATAGAAATGGTAAGCTTAGAATTCTTGATTTAAAAACAAGTAAAAATTCTATAGAAAAGAAATTTTCATTAACTAAAAAAGAAGGACGAAGAGGATTGGGAACTTATGAGTTTCAAAAATGGAGTTTACCTAATGACAGTTTGTTAAAACAAAAAGGAGTGGACAAGCTCAGCACTAAAGGTCAACATAATCTTCAAGTAAATCTATACAGGAGAATGTTTGAGAATATGGGATATTCTGTGTATGATGGTGATTTTTCTGCATCAACATTCCACGTTCAAGTTGATATAGAAGGAAGAGGTAGGGACCAAAAATATAAAGGTACTTTTAAATTTGAAGGAAGTGTTGATCATACAGAAACTAGACCATCTGAAAATGGGGTTTATGTTGACATGCTTATCCCATCAACAAAAGTAAATATTAATAAAGAAAAATTAGATGCTAAAATATCTGACAAAGAAGAATCTCCTTATATAGGTAGAGACGATAAGTTGGCTAATGAGCCTTTGGAAGATGTTATACCAGATGTAGTCGAGCCATCTCCTTTTCCTGAAAAGAATACAATATTTAGTGCAATACAAGCGTATTCTGATGCTCTTGACGAAACACAACGGAAAAATCTTAATGAAAATAAGATATTTACCAATAGAACTTTTGAACAAAGAACTGATGATAAAGCTAAAGAGCAAGCCTACATAGCAAGCGGTATGAATAGGGGGCCTTTAGAACAGTCAAAGGTATATACCGGATTACTGCGTAAGTCTTTAGAAAGAGTTAGAGACTTTACTGCATATATTTCTGATCCAAAAAATATAAACAATCCGGAATATATAGGGTATGTATTAAATTTTAATAGATTTATTGCTGCATTTGTTCCTTTGTATGCTATTGAAGGTTCTTCTGATTTAAATGCTACACAAAAACAATTAGTTTTAAATTTACAAATAGAAGTAAATAAATTAGTGGGAGGTGTAAGTTTAAATGCTGGAAAGGAAGGGCTTATTAATGACGCAATTTTTAATTATGTAAAAGAAGTTGTTAAAAATACATCTAATAGACAATATGGTGTAGAAGGAAGTGGGTATTCTGAAGATGATTTAATAAAAGAATTAACTCAGGTTGATGATATTAGTACTACAGATTTTGCAACTAGAGATTTAGCTACATCTCCTGACTTATTGCTTGCATTAGTAGATAAAATATATAAGAAACAAAAGCAAATTCTTTTAGATAGGATAAATTTTAGAGAAAATGTGATACGTAATGCAGGAAATAAATTGCAAAAACTATCGCCAATATCTAATAAAAATCAAATTTATAATTTTATGCTTATCTATGATTCAGAAGGCAATAGAACAGGACAGTATGTTAAACCCATTGGAAGTAAGTATTATACATTACATCAAGAATTAAGAGATGCTACCACTGATTCTAATGGTGTGCCACTGCAATATAGAGACATAACAGATTTAGCTAATGCATCTCAAGAAGATATAGATTATAACATAGATCTGGCAAATAAGAAAAGAGCATTTACAGAATTTTCACAAGCAGAAAGATCTGATGATAATGGTAAAAGAATAGACGGTAAATATCATAGATATAATGATGAATTTATAGAAGCAAGAAATAAGTTTGAAGTATGGATCAACAATGACACATATGGTCAATGGTATAAACGAAATAGAGTTGATGAAGTTGAGTATGCTAAATATGAAGCTAAATATTATAATTTTGTTGAATACAATAGAGCTTTACGAGGAGCGGGTAATGAACCTACAGGTGTTGTTATTAAAAGGGAAGCTGGTAGATTTGTAAAAGCAGAATATAAAGAAATAAATCAATTTACACTTGATGAAAACGGTAATGCAGAAAGCACCGGAGACATGCGAAGTGAAAAGTATAAAGCAATCTTTGATCCTAATAAAACAGATGCTTTATCTATTGCTCAAAAAGAATTCTATGAATTATTTGTTAATCAGTATGAAGGTGAACTACTTCCTAAAATTAACGGAAATGTTCTAAATCAAATGACTGGACAAATTCCATTAATAAAAGATAATTTATTAAATGATTTAAAAAATAAACCTAACATTGTAACTAAGATGTATGCAAATACAGTTAGGTCAGTAAAGAATTTTACAACAGAAACAGCAACTCAAAAAACAGTTTTGCTTGATGAAGAAGGCAACTTTGTTAGTGCAATGCCTGTATTTTTTGTAGGTTCACCAAGAATTGAAGGTGCTTTAGAAGAAGCACAAGCTGAATTAGTTATATTAAATGAAAAATATAATGCTAATAAAATTAACCCAATAACTTATAAAAAAGAAAGTGCTGAATTATCAGGTAAAATTGCAAAACTTAGATCTCAACCTGCAGTAGGTGAATTAAGTTATGATTTAGCAACTAGCTTAATAAAGTTTAGTGCTATGGCTGAGCATTTTGAAGTTATGGGAGAAATTGAAGATACTCTTACTGCAATAACAAGGGTAGTAGAAAATAGAACATATGAGCCATCTGCTGTTGGAACTTCTTTAGTAGGTCGTGCATCTGGTAAAATTAAAAATAGCATACTTAGTGCTACAGTAGGATTAAAAAAAGATTCAGGCGGCCCGGATAATACTATAAGAAGACTTAGAAAGTATTTATCAATGGTCTATTATGACAATGAATTAATTACTAAAGGTGCTGTAGATAAAATAGCCGATAAGCTAATATCTGCATCATCTTTAGCTTATGTTGGATTTAACCCTTTTGGTAATTTCAATAACTACCTTATGGGTAGAATTAATAATAATATTGAAATGCTAGGTTCTAGATTTTATTCTAAAAAGAATTTCTTTAGAGCTAGCACAGAGTATAATACAGTTGCATTACCTGGTATAATAATGAGAACGGGTGTTGGTGTACAAGATATTGCTGATATAGCTACACTTGGTTTAGCTAATATTGGTAAATCTGATTATGATCCTGATTTACCTAATAATAAATACGAAGCTTTTGTTGAACTATATAGAATGATGGATGATTCCACAGATATACGTGAGTCAGGAAGAAGCAATGATGATAAAAGCATATGGGAAAGATTTAAAGCTTGGGGATATGTAATGCAAGATGCAGCAGAGTATAATGTTCAAACAAAAGTTGGTATCGCTTTGTTAATGGATACAAATATTCTTAATGATTTAACCGGTGAAACAATGTCTTTGTACGATGCATTTAACTATAATGGTAAAACTCACGAGCTTGATCTAATAGATGGTTTTACAACTATTATAAATAAAAATGGTACTAGAGAAGAATATAATGAAAATTATAGGTTTGGATTAAGAAATAAAATTAGAGAAGTTAATAAGCAGATTCACGGTAACTATGCTAGAGAAGATAGAATGGTTATTCAATCTCATACTCTTGGTGCTCTGGCAGTGCAGTTTAAAAAATGGGTGGCACCGGCAATTAGAGCAAGATTTCAAGTAGAATATTTTGACGAAAATTTAGGTTGGATGGAAGGTAGATATAAATCTGCTTGGAAATTTGCTGCTTTTGCTAAAAAACAAATTTTTGAGGGTCAGAGGGATATGAAAAAAATGACAGATGATTTCTTAAAAGCATATGGAGCTGATGGTAAAGGAGGAAATTTAGATCAAAAAGCTCAGAATAAACTATTTGGGTTTTATAGAACTATGGGTGAAATAGGAATTATTATGACTGTATCGTTAGTTAATTCATTACTACAAGCTATACTATCTGGAGATGATGATGATAGTGATATTGAAAGAAGAATTAAAAATCTAACTACATATCAGTCAGATAGATTATATAAAGAATTAATTTTATTTATGCCTATTACTCCTGATTCATGGACTCAAATATATCAAATGACTAAATCTCCTTTAGCGGCAACAAAAATGCTAGGTAATTTAGGTGAGGCTATTAACTTAACTATATGGACTGGGCCGTATAGAATTATTAAAGGTAAAAAAGGATTTTATGCTGATTCAGATTTTGTATATCAGAATAAACCTAATAAAGGAAACCTTAAAGTTGCTAAAGCATGGAAAGATGCATTACCTATTTTATATTCAATTCAAAAATGGGATGGCTTTATTAAAGATCAAGATTTCCATATTGATTAAAAAAAACCCCAAGCAAATCATAAGAAATGCTTGGGGTTAATTTTATAACTCTGTTACAGCGCAGCTCCCTCCGGAGCAAGCTAACTCACCAGATAGATCGGTGTTGTCTTCCATTTCAATTACTTTAGATAAATCTATTTTATTTAAACTTTCTAACATTTCAAAATATTTTTCTTTAGTTATGTCTTCAAACGGTGCTTGAACATATGTTCCTCCATCATAAGGCAATACAGAAAGACCATTATAATGTGATTTATTATCCCACATCCATGCGCCAACTTGATCCCATTCTTCTTTTTTAATTGAAACCGTTGCTGATACATTATGAGTATTTGAACCTGTTCTATGACCGGGTTTTACCCATTCCGTAGCTACTTTTTTAACTCTAGTTAGCATATCAATTACATTTTCTGTACGCAATATAGAGCCGGGTTCAGCAGCTTGAGGAATGCTAATAATAGCAGTGTCCTGCGCTCTAAAATAATCATCTTCTAATATTTCAGGATGGTTAGCAAGCAAATAAGCATAAATAGATTCATTCTTACCAACGCGAAGCCTGCGTACATAAAAATCATTATGCCATGCATGTATACCAGATGAAGTTCCTAGTACAAGAGAAGTGGTCCCAGCAGGCTTAACCGTTGTTGTTCTAGCCGCTTTGTTTATTCCTATTAATTTAGCTATTCTAGCGTTTTCTTTATTTACGAATTTTGCTGCTATAGCCATGTTTAAAGATAAAACTTTTGCAGATGCAATACCGGTCATTGATACTCCAATTAAAGCATCTTTTTTAGTTGTTTCTTTCCATATTTCTCTGAGATAATGAAAGTCTGTATAACTAGCTTGAATAGTACCTATAAAGGAGGCAGCTTTAACTCTTAAATTTAAATCATCCTGGTCTTTAAGATCGCTAACATTAACTTCACATAAATTGCAAAATTGAAATGGTCTTAATGCAATTTCACAACAAGGATTAGTTCCCCAATCTTTATCATTACTAAGATAAATTCCAGGTTCTCCTGCATTTGATAATTCAATTCTTTTCCATAAATCCATAAAGAAATCCTTAGTTATCTTATGTCTTATTAATACAGCAGAATTATTAGCTCTACCTCTTTGTGGATTTTTTTCCCACCATGATCCCGATTTACAAGAAATCATTTTATCATCTGTTGCAGAAAATAAACATATTAAAGCCGATCTTCTTATGCCACCTGCTAATACTGAATCAGCAATATGACATACAATATCGTGAACCTCCAAAGATGATAATTTTTCACCATCTACTTTATTAGAAAGAATACCTTCTATTTTTATTATGCATTCTTTAAGTGGTTGAGGACCAGGAGCTTTACCTCCAGATGTAACTAAAGCAGCACCTTTAGGTCTAATATCTGAAAAATCAAATTTAACTTTTGATGTTTTTTTATTACCTAAGTATGACTTAACTAAAACTTTTACGGCATCTGCCCATCCTTCTATTGAATCTCCAACAACAAATCTACGTGATCTATTTTCGTAAGGCTTTAAAACTCTTGGTATTAGATCTATGTGATGCGGTTGTACTGAGTAACCAACACCACATCCTGACAACAGAAGAAACATAGTTTCACTAAAACCATCAATATGATCTATGGGTAAGTATGCACAATTATATAATCTATTTGGTGATAATTCAATTGGTCTTCCTGAAAATTGAAGTGACCTCATAGAAGGTAATATTTTTTTATCATATACTAATTTGTAATTTTCATTTATTTCATCTTCTAAAAATGGAAATTTTTTGATATGCATTTTTTTATTTCTATCAATTAATTCCACCCAAGTTTCTCTTCTACTTAGCTCTGGCACATACTTAGCATATTTCATGTGCACTGTTAGATCAGATAATATTTCTTTGTCTAGTTTCATTTGTTATTGTTTAAATTATTAGAGGATATAAAAGCTGTATCTCCGTTAAGAAATACAGCTTATATCAATTTAAGAAATTTTTGTTAAATTAAAAAATTATGGGACCATATTCGTATAACTAATTGTAAAAAATATAAACCCTATTTCCAGTCCATAAACTGATCGGTATTTATCATCTTCACATAAGACATTACAGTTAATAATTTTTAAGCCAAATAGAGTCTCTGTAGGTAAGAATTCTATGCTTATTTTATTTTTAAATATTAAAGGATTTACTTTTTCCATAAATGAATTTTTTGTATATTATTATAGTATACCGCATGTAGATTACAAATATACTAGTTTTATATAGATGTTAAAAAAATTAAGTGATATATTAAATTATTATGATTCTGAAATAGTTGAGTTATTATTGGGTGCAATTTGGCTTGTATTTTTTCCAATAATATGGACTGGTCAATATGGTGTTAATGTAACACTTTTAATTATAAGTATTTTGCTTGGTTCTTCATTAATAAAAGGAACATGTGCAAGGTGTTTAAAAACTAAAAAAACTTTAGCATACGGATCTTTTTTATTTTCAATAGCTATTATAGTATTATTATGTTTAAATAAAGGCATATCTACACCTTCTAATTGGCTTTGGACGCTGCCTTTATTAATGTCTATTATAAATCTTTCTGCTGTGACATCTCAATATTATAGAAAACAAAAATAAACATGAATCATTATGATAACATTACCACTGTTGTAGTAACAATGATTGCTGTTTTGTTTTCTGCAGGTGCATGGAAATTTTACGAACGTAAAATTAAATTAAAAACTAAATTAGAAACATTGGATAGAACTGATCAAAATATGTACAGAGATGATTTGCGTGAAAGAGTGAAAAGATTAGAAAAATTATTATTGTCTAGTTCTGAAGAAAAAGATATAATGCGTGATCAAATATTATCTTTAACAAAAGAAGTCAGTGCACTTCATGTTAAAGTT
>Ga0114998_10000422_pt1 | contig 31063 bp, 27 predicted proteins | sample ArcticOcean_MG_C_5_FD_87044 | JGI IMG/M metagenome (GOLD analysis project Ga0114998, IMG submission 87044) | Marine microbial communities from western Arctic Ocean - ArcticOcean_MG_CB4_138 | ecosystem: Environmental > Aquatic > Marine > Oceanic | place: Arctic Ocean: Canada Basin | collected... | reverse complement strand
CAATTTTTACGGCAAGCAGGTGGCAGTCTAATTATGTTTGCTGATCTTCCAAGGGAGTTTGGAGAAACCGTTGCCGTGGAATTTCTGGGTAGACAGGCATCATTCTCAAAAAGTATCGCATTACTGTCGCTAGCCAATAGCGTCCCTATTTTGCCCCTTGTCTGCTTTGATCGAGGCGGTAGATGCCAATTAGAAATTGGTAGGCAAATCGAACCTCGAATCGGTAAAGGGGAAAGCAGGGCTGACGCCATAGTTCGTATGACTCAATTACAGATAGATTTTTTTGAATATTTTTTCAATCGCCATAAGGAGCAGTGGCGCTATCTTTATCTTCTGCCTGAGTATTTTGCTGAGGGCTCTCTGAGATCAAAAAAATCACTTCACTAATTTCAAAAGGAAAAGTTTATGAACAAGGATGTTCAGGTGCCTGTACTTTCGAATGTGTTGTTAATCTTGGCAGATTATACAAGCTATAGTCTTAAAGATACTGCCGGCCTAAAAGACCTATTGTTGTCCGACCTCGTGTCCGACTCACTCTCGGTACTAGAAATAATCTATGAACTAGAAGAAAAATATCAGGTCACTATCAGTGCAAATAATTTTAAGAATTTGCATACTATTTCAGATCTAGTATTTGCCCTTGACGAAGAACTCAAGTCAGCCGCTTGATGGAAGCTGACAGCGATGAACGACACGAGTTGTTTCGACCGGAAGTACTTATTTACCGTCGCGAAAAAACAATAAGCAGTGCGGTAATAAGCCAGTCCTCCGCAGTTAAGATTATGGTCTGGGGTAGCATCGGCTTGATGTGCTTCGCGCTATTGGTTTTGTGCTTAATTCGTTATAAAGAAACGGAGTCCGCCCGTGGCATGCTGCAGCATACAGCCCCCTCGCAGCAAATAAAGTCTCCAAACAGCGCCGTAGTTGCTTTAGTCACTGTCACTGAAGGCGAGCTTGTTGATAAAGGCCAGACGCTAATGAGGCTGTCTACAGTGATTTTAAACGGTAGCGGTGAAAGCCGCCAATCATCAACTATTAGGAGGCTTAGACTTAAAGAAGAAAGTTTAGAGATGCAGCTCGACATGGATGAGCGCCTATACAAAGCTGAATCTGAGCGGCACAGTCTAAGTATTGCTTCACTAGCCTTCACTATTTCCGGGCTCGAGTTGGAAGCCGACTTATTGGCGAAGCAGGAGGCGCTAAGTCGCAGTAATATTCAAGCCTTGGCTCATTTGCTAAACAACTCCAACATATCACAGTCGCAATTCGATAGAGAGCTTCTCAAGCACTTGGGCATTGAGCGAGAAAAAAACTCTGTGGAGAGTAGAATCTACGCTGCAAAATCAGAGCTTGAAGATGGCACATTGCAACTAGGATTGCTTGTTCTCGACTATGAGGATAAGCAATTTAAAGTTGCCAATGAAGCTCGGCAATTAGCAAATGAAATAATAGACCTTCATCAGGGGACCTCCATATCAATACAGGCTTTAGAGTCAGGTGTAGTGGCGAGCCTTGCAGTAGAGACCGGCTCGTCAGTATCTGCCGGTCAAATATTATTGACCATTTTACCGAATCAGCAGTCGCTGCAAGCAACCATATTTGTTCCCTCTCGGCTGATTGGGCGAATACAAGAAGAACAAGAATTACTGTTGGAGTTTGATGCATTTCCAATCTCCAAATTTGGTTATACGACGGCATCCGTAGTTATGATAAGTACAGGGCCATTGGATCCTCGAGAAACATTACTGCCAGTGCCTGGCTTGAATGAGCCGGTGTTCAAAGTTATCGCAGAGTTAGAAAAGTACTACGTGGAAGGTCCTGAGACATTCCCCCTTGTTAGTGGCATACAGTTTTCTGCAGATTTTGTGATGGAGGATCTCTCCCTGCTGGAATTTATTTTCAAGCCGGTGTTAAAGCTCAAAGGGAAAATATTATGATTGGACTGTTTGCTCCACGGCACTATTTGCCAATGATTTTCCAGTCAGAGACTAGCGAGTGCGGGCTGGCGTGTATCGCAATGATATCTGGCTACCTAGGGCGGAAAACAGGATTAAGAGAGCTGCGGGAGATTTATCAAATATCGGCGGCAGGGTCATCGATAAAAGACCTTATGACGGCGGCTAAACGCCTAGGGCTGCGATGTCGGCCTTTAAAGTTAGAGTTGAGTGACCTCAAGCAGCTCGAATTACCTGTTGTTCTACATTGGGACTTAGATCACTTCGTGATTTTGAAGAAAATAACCAATCGCGCTTTAGTCCTACATGACCCGGCTGCTGGGGTCAGAACCTATTCGATGAGGGAGGTCGGAATTCATTTTACCGGGATTGCGATAGAGGTCAGAAAAGCGAAGGGTTTTTCCCCACAAAAACAACACAAAAAATTCACGTTAGGGCAGTTGTTTGAACCTGGCATAGGTTTTTATAAGGTCATAGTTCAAGTTTTCGTGATGTCCGTATTGATTCAATTACTATCAATACTGGCACCGCTTTATCTGCAGTTAGTCATAGATCAGGGGCTGAGCCTCAGAGACGAAGACTTGGTCCTGTTATTGGCTGCATTGTTCTTGTTAGTGATGCTCGCAAAAACTGTAGTGGGTTACTTTCGAAGCATTATTTTACTTCAGTTTTCAAATCAATTTGGGTTTCAACTTTCAGAATCTACTTTTCATCACCTAATTAGACTACCGTTAAGGTTTTTCGAAAAAAGGGAAATGGGGGATATTGTTTCTAGGTTTTCAGCACTCGGTAGCATTAAGCAGCTGGTGACTCAAGAAATGATCACAGTAGTGGTGGATGGAATTTTCTCTCTTGTGACTCTTATTCTTCTCTATCTGTATAGCCCCTTTCTGTGTGGTATGGCACTAGCCGGAATTCTTCTTTTTTGTATGCTTAGAGGTGTGTCTATAGGGAGAGAAAAAATCCTTCGTGAAGAATCTCTCGTCGCCGGCGCAAAGCAGCAGTCCTGCTTTATGGAAAATATTAGGAGTATTTCCACTACTAAAATTAATGGTATAGAACAGGAGCGCGAGCATGAATGGCTATCATCTTATACTGGCTTTATTAACTCTGCCTATCATCTCGGGTCGTTTCAGTTATCTATTAATACGGCACAAGGTTTGGTATTCGGAATTGAGAACATTTTAACGATTTATTTTGGAGCGATGCTTGTTTTTGATCAGTCTTTAACTATTGGGCAACTAATAAGTTTTGTCTTTCTTAAGCAACATTTTATTGGCTCAGTTACAGCAATGGTCCCCAAATTGGCTGAGCTAAAGCTGATGAACTTGGAGCTCGAAAGGCTTTCTGATATTACCCTTCATAAAAAAGAATTAGTTAAAGAAAATGACTCTTTGTTTGAGCTATCCTCAACTGCCGACCTGTCAGTTAAGGGATTGGACTTCCGTTATGCCGATAATCTACCTAATGTTTTCACCAATCTGAGCTGTGAATTAAGGGCTGGAGAAAGTCTTGGAGTATGGGGGAAGTCAGGTTGTGGAAAGACTACCTTTTTGAAATTGCTTCTAAATTTTGAAAATGCTAAATCGGGTAGCATTCTTTTTGGCGGGCGCCCGCTAGCTAGTTATTCGATGAAAGAAAGAAGGGGTTATCTTGCCGCCATCATGCATGGGGAAACTCTTCTGTCTGGGAGTCTGGCATACAATATTAATCTAAATCTTGAAAACTTTGACGATTTGAAATTAATGGAGATCTGTGACCTTGTCGGTATTGCGGATTTGGTCAGAGAACTGCCAATGGGATTTAGCACTCAGATAGGCGAATTAGGCCTTCTATTTTCTGCAGGGCAAGTCCAGCGAATATTGTTGGCTAGAGCTTTATATTTTAGACCTAAAATATTGATACTAGACGAGGCGCTTTCACACCTTGGTGAGAGCGTTGCTCTCGAACTGTTGACAATGATACGTCGATCCAAAATCACTTTAATTCTAGTGAGTCACCGCTCGGCTCTTCTTAGAACAACCGACAAGCAATTAATACTCGATGAGGTGTCATTAGCGATAGAGGCCTAGCAAGAAAAAGCAGTGATACCGTAAGACTAATTTCCAAGGAGGAAATTTCATGGTTCAGAACACTCAGAAAGTTACCGCGGGACAAACCTATTGTGTATATCTAAAGGGGAATGCATGTGGAGGAGCCTTTCTGGATAAATACTGTCATCGGTTTTTTATCCTAAGATTGTTTAATGGACTTAAGCCTTTTCAAGTGGAGCTGCATGCCTACGCACTATTAGCTAATGAAGTGTATTTACTGGTGACCCCTAAATCGTCTACAGGATTGGGGTCTTTAATTCGCTCAGTAAGTGATAATTATACGAAATACTACCAAGAGCGTTATGACCGGGAATCTAATCCATTAGCGAAGAGTATGAAAATTAGTCGAGTGGTTGGGAGCTTGCTCACTCTCGATTGCCAGAAATACATTGAGCGCAGGGTGTTAGACACGGGTATTCGGCAGCACGCTGGTGCCTATGAATGGTCAAGTTATTCCGCTAATTCTTTTGGTTGTAGGTCCGACTTTGTGTCCCCCCACGTTATGTTCGTTAACTATTTGAAAATACAAAAATCTCCCTACAAGAAATATCGAGAGTTCATATCTTCGCCTTTTATAAACAACTACTTGTTATTTATTGATGCTAAAATTCGGTCCGGTCGAGATCTTTCTAGAAGACGGATCCCTCTTACACGTCCGATTGTTAAGAAAAGAAAGATGGTGGAGTGTAAATATCATGGTCTCGGGTCTATACTTTAGCGAAGTGAACTATAGCAACAAACAGTATTTACGCCTTGCGCTTTAATTGCGGCATGAATGACCCATAATAAATATAAAGAATTTAGAAATCTTAAAATGACACTAAAAATCACAGAGTTCTATCCATTCTTTGATCCGAATAGAGACAACGGCGGCCTCAGCTATACCGCAAAATCAGCAATTTCGTTGGCTATCGGTGGTATTTACCTTGTAGTCCAATATTTGGCTATGCCGGATAAGCTGGTGTTTTTTAGTCAATACTGTTGGGTTTTGGGTGCCATTATTAGCACTTCAACTATGGCTCTATATATTGCAACTGATGTATTCAGGGCAAGCTTAAAAACGGTTAATAAGTTCGAGGGCAGTGATGAAACCTCTAGTTATATTGTGCGCCACTGGTTAAGTGACCAACACTTTGCCTTGGCAGGCTTATTTTTTGCTTCTGTTAATATGGGAATTGCTCACTTACTTGGTATTCCCAGTGAGTTCTACTCTACGCCGCTTTCATTATGTTTGATTTATCTTGGTAATTTTGTTGCAGGGTTCACCGCAGGCATGGGTGTGCTAGCGATTTTTTCTGTTATTGCACTTTATTTAAAATGGGCTCCTAGTCTACAACATACCCTTGATCTGAATGATCCAGACGGCAACGGCGGCATAAAGCAGCTAGGAGATTCGCTCTGGTTTTTTGCCATGCTAATAGGCGCGGTTGGATCATTGGTGTCTATCTATATGTTTGGTGTGGAATGGCAGTTTATGCACCTTGCCTATGTGCGATTGATTTTTCTGTTTTGGATTTCTTTACCGTATTTGGTGGCTATTTCAGTGGTCCTAATCCCGGGATTGGTTGTTCGCAGGCATGTAAGCCATTACAAAAATTTCCGCGAAGCGCAGTTGAAACAGACCAAGGCCGAGTTGTATTCTTCGTTTAAATTTTTTAAAAACACCGACAACGAATCGATTATAAACAGTAAGAAGGAAATCTCTGCAAAGCTCAGTGATGTCAATGATCAGATGGAGAAGCTACGTAAGATGCGCAACTCTCACATAGACAGCAGGGATGGTACTTAATCAGTCACTGTTGTCTATGTGAATAGTTGCTAAGTCATAACTATTCGTAATTTTCTATGCTGGGGCACGAGCAGAATAAATTTCTATCTCCATAAACATTGTCTATGCGATTTACACTAGGCCAGAATTTACTTAAGCCGTCTTCACCTAAAGGAAATGCAGCTTCACGCTTGCTGTAGGGCCTATCCCAGCTCTCGTCCAACATATCATCCATTGTATGCGGTGCATTTTTTAATGGGTTATTGCTTGCATCAATGTTGCCTGATTCCACATCTGCTATCTCCTTCCGAATTTGAATCATAGCATCAATAAATCTATCCAATTCGGGAAGCGATTCGCTCTCTGTCGGTTCAATCATCAATGTTCCAGCAACAGGGAACGACATGGTCGGCGCATGAAACCCGAAGTCCATCAATCGTTTTGCAATGTCTTCTTCGGTCACGCCAGAGGCTTGCTTCAGTGGTCGCACATCAATAATGCACTCATGAGCAACCATTCCACTGCGTCCGGTGTACAAGACCGGGTAGTGGGGTGAAAGCCTCGTGGCAATATAGTTAGCACTTAAGATAGCCACTTGAGTTGCTTTCAATAAGCCCTCAGCTCCCATCATCGCAATATACATCCAAGAGATAGGCAGGATTCCAGAACTGCCCCACGGGGCTGCAGAGACGGCTGTATTTGATGTATCCGGACCGACCAATTTAATAACTGAGTGATTGGCGACGAAAGGCTTAAGATGAGATTTGATTCCAATAGGTCCCATGCCTGGCCCGCCACCGCCATGAGGAATACAAAATGTCTTATGTAAATTTACGTGGGAAACATCGGCACCAATTTCACCTGGTTTGGAGACCCCAACCTGAGCATTAAGGTTGGCGCCATCCATATATACTTGCCCGCCGTGGTTATGAACAGTTTGGCAAATTTCTTTAACAGCTTCTTCAAAAACCCCATGAGTAGAAGGGTATGTGATCATAAGCGCCGCAAGATTTTCGCTGTGCGCCTCGGCTTTGGTGCGAAGATCTTCAACATCAATGTTGCCATCTTCATCACAGGCGACTAATACAACTTTCATGCCGATCATTTGTGCACTAGCAGGATTGGTACCGTGGGCAGAAGTCGGAATCAAGCAAATATTTCTGTTGTGTTGACCTAGACTTTCCAAATATTTCTTGATGGCCAAAAGACCCGCATATTCACCTTGAGCGCCGGAATTAGGCTGCATACTTACTGCATCGAAACCCGTGATTTCAGCAAGCATGTCTTCCAATTCCTCGATCATTTCCCGGTAGCCGGCCATTTGATCCACTGGGGTGAAAGGGTGAGGCTTCGCAAACTCAGGCCAGCTGATAGGAATCATCTCAGAAGCAGCATTAAGTTTCATTGTGCATGAGCCAAGCGCAATCATAGAATGAGTGAGAGAGATATCCTTGTTTTCCAAGCGCTTTATATAGCGCATCATTTCTGTTTCGCTATGGAAGCGGTTGAAATTTGGATGCTGTAAGTAACTACTTTGGCGGCGCAGGGCCTCAGGAATAACAGATACTTTTTCGCCAGACGTAATCTCTATGTCAATACTTGCTACGACCAGACCTTTGGCTGCATCACCTGCTAATACTTGCCACAGACATTCAATGTCTTTTTCCGTGGCGCATTCATCCAAACTAACGCCAATGGTTGAATTGTGACTGAGCTGGTCAAGTCGAAGATTGATCCCTGCCTCGCGAGCTCGGGTCTGAACTGAGGCAACGTCATTACTGTCAATTTTAATGGTTAGAGTGTCGTAGTAGTTCTCATTGACTAGAGTAACGCCTGCAGTTTCTAGCCCTATGGCAAGTATCGAAGTGAGTCTATGAATTCGCTGCGATATTTTCTTAATCCCTTCCGGGCCGTGGTACATCGCATAAAGTGCAGCTATATTGGCAAGTAAGGCCTGTGCTGTACAAATGTTGCTGTTAGCTTTCTCTCGGCGAATATGTTGCTCGCGAGTCTGCAATGCCATACGAAAAGCTTGCTTGTTACGACTGTCAACGGAGACACCAATAATTCGGCCAGGCACTGCGCGCTTAAATTCTTCTTTGGTTGCAAAGTAAGCCGCATGAGGTCCGCCGTACCCCATCGGAACACCAAAGCGCTGAGTGCTGCCAATGACGACATCTGCGCCCATTTCTCCCGGTGGCTTAAGCACCGCTAAGCTCATAAGGTCGGCAGCAACAACAGCGATAGCTTTTTGCTCATGAAGCTTTTCGATGATGTCTGTTAAGTCAGTGGCATTGCCCTGTGCGCAGGGGTATTGAAACAATGCACCAAAAATGTCGGCATAAGGAATCGAATTACGGTCTGCAATAACAAGTTCAAACCCAAAACGTTCGGCCCGGGTCTTAAGTACGTCAATAGTCTGAGGAAAGCATTGTTCATCTACAAAGAACTTGGATGCGTTACGGTTCTTGCTTACCCTTTTGGCCAGCGACATAGCTTCCGCAGCAGAGGTGGCTTCATCGAGTAAGGAAGCGTTCGACAAATCCATCGCCGTTAAATCGAGAATCATCTGCTGAAAATTTAAAAGACATTCCAAACGACCTTGAGCGATCTCTGGCTGATAGGGTGTATAGGAGGTGTACCAGCCAGGGTTTTCCAGAACGTTGCGAGCGATAACGTTTGGGGTGAAGGTATCGTAGTAGCCTAGTCCGATGTAGGAGCGATTAGTTTGATTTCTACTCGCCAACCCCTTCAATTTCGCAAGTGCATCGCTTTCAGTTTGAGGCTTAGGTAATGCTAATGGTTTTTTTAGGGAAATACTCTCGGGAACGGTTTTTTCCACTAGAGCCTCTAAAGATTCTAAATCCAGTGCCTTCAGCATGGTTTTAATTTGCGCTTCACTGGGTCCTACATGGCGATCCACAAACTCATCGTGGTAATGAAGTGCTTCTAAAGTTGGGGCAGAATCATTGCCGGCAGCAGCTGGGGTGTTCGCGGGGAATTTTTGCGTTTGCATTGCCATCCTTTGAGATCTTTAGGTAAAAGAAGTTGATCAACCAGCGTAAAGTTGTCCAGCTTTTGTGAGTTATGGGCCTCGAGCAGGCCCACTGTTAAGCCCACCGGTAAATAGAAGTGGGTTAGATACTTAGGTGCGTATTAGGTTAAACGACTAACGAGAAGAATTAGATTATTCCCCTTCGCAATGCTCTGAATAAGCTTCAGCATCCATAAGTTCGTCAAGTTCAGCCTGGTCACTCAATTTCACTTTGAAGAACCAGCCACTGTCGTAAGGGAGCGAGTTAACTGTTTCTGGTGCTTCCACAAGAGCCTCATTGATTTCGGTGACTTCACCGGACACTGGACAGTAGATATCTGAAGCTGCCTTAACCGACTCCACAACGGCAACTTCCTCTTTGGCGTTAACTAGAGCACCTACTTCAGGAAGTTCAACAAACACGATGTCTCCAAGCGCATCTTGGGCGTGGAAGCTAATACCGATGGTGGCGACTCCGTCCTCATCTACACGTGCCCATTCATGGGACGTCGCATATTTCAAATCGTCTGGGAAATTGCTCACTCAATGATCCTCATTATTCAAGATTTAGGTTCTGACAGTTTCGTTATTCTACTGCCTTAATCAAAGATTTTCTTTCCAAAGCGAACAAAGTTAGCAGCCACAATCCTCACATCTGTGAGAGTGCCTCTAATATCGACTTTGCAAGCAGTGCTGGAGGTTGGGATTCTAGCTAAAGCGATGGAATGCTTCAATGTAGGTGAATAGCTGCCGCTGGTAATTACACCGCTGCCAGCGTCGGTTTCAACAGCTTGACCTTCTCTCAAGACGCCACGTCCTTCTAGTACTAAGCCTACAAGTTTTGGGAGCTTTCCTTCGGCTTGCAGGACTTGATGCTCACTAACTGCTTGGCGTCCAATAAAGTTTCTGTCTGTGGGTTCCCAGGCGATGGTGCTAGCCATATTGGCTGCAAATGGTGACGTGCTGTCATCCATATCATGACCATACAAATTCATTCCTGCCTCAAGTCGCAAGGTGTCTCTAGCGCCTAGACCAACCGGTTTTACTCCTGCTGCTAGAAGCTTATCCCACAGCTCTGGGGCTTCACTTTCCGGAAAAATTAATTCAACACCTTTTTCCCCAGTGTAACCAGTGCGTGCAATAAAGTAGTCGCCTAACTCAATTCCGCGAAAGTTCTTGAGCTCAAGGACGGCCTGAGCTTGTTCAGCTGGCAGGACTTTGCAGGTAGTCTCGATAGATTCCGGACCATGAATAGCGAGAATGCTTAGCTTTGGCCTTTCTTCAATGGATACCTGAAATCCGCTAGCGCTTTCAGCCATCCAAGCAAGGTCTTTCATACGAGTGCCGCAATTAACCACGACTCGGTACCCGAAGCTCATGCGATAGACAATCAGGTCATCAACAACACCACCTTCGTGATTAAGCATAGCGCTGTAAAGCGCTCGACCTTGTTCATCTAATTTGGCAACGTCGTTGGCGAGAAGATAACGCAGGTATTTTTCTGCACCTTTGCCACTTATATCTACCACTGTCATATGAGAGACATCGAAGATTCCGGCGGCGGTTCGTACTTGATTGTGTTCTTCTATTTGAGAGCCGTAGTTGATGGGCATATCCCAGCCTGCGAAATCGACCATTTTGGCCCCCGCATCTAGATGCTTACTGTAAAGAGAAGTGTGCTGACCCATAACTGCTGTCTCTATATGCAATTAACGAAGGTCGCGATTTTACAGACAGCAATCAACTAAAGTCAGCATAAAAGGCTAGCGATTTACGCAATAATGACAACAGCTATTCAGTGTGCACAAAGACCGCTCGGTCTTTGTGCACAGTCTTGGCGAAAATCCCAATGAAGGTGCATTTTTTGTCTGGTTAGCGTTTGCAATTAAACACGCCGCTTGTCGCTATCCGGATGAGTGAGTTCGGCAAAACCACAATAATGGGCTTAGATGGCCAAGATATTCCCCCACTTAACGTTGGAGAATCGCCCTTGATGGTGTCTCAAATTGCTGCCGATATAAGCATAGATAAGCCGGCGGGGGGTCTAATGTAGATAACCCTGTCGAGGCTTGTTGACGACCAAACATTGTCGATTTGGCAAGTGGCTTATCAGCCTAACTCTCAAACCTTAAATCTAGCCGATTAAACTCCTTAAGGTGAGTGGGTTCGATATGGGTATTGAAGGGGCATGACTCTGCGCTGGCTTCTTCACAATGGCTGTTTTACCCCTAACAGGATGGAAAAATCTTAGTTTATAAAGGAAATATTTCCTTGTCGGTTCTGAACGGTGAACTCCGTGGTGGCGGTGTTAAGGCTGCCAGGCGTAACTAAACTTGGCAAAAAGAGTACGACTAATTGGCTCTACGGAATTTAGGCTATCATCTTGGAATGCGGCATCAGAATACCCAATAAAAAAGCGTGTCGCAGCGGTAAAGCTAAAGCTATAAAGAAGCTGAGTGGTGAGGCTTTTGCTCCGACTTTGAACTGTATTTTTATATAAACCTTGATCGCGCTTGTTGTAGCTGTTCTGTAGAGTGAACCGCAGGAAGCTTTTGGCACTAAATTGATAAGTTGTGCGCAGGTTGCTTAAATTGGCAGTGAAGAGCCGGCCTCCGGCGACATCAAATTTTTGCAGGGTGTGACTTAAACTGAATTCCAAGTGCTGGCCAAGCTGGTAGTCTATGGAAGGCCGATAGCGCTTAGAATGACCGAGTCGGGTGTTGGCAAAATCGACCACGTCTTCATAGCGAATTTGAGTAGAAATTCGCAGGTTTGGGGTAGGTGCAAATCCTACGACCACCTGATTGAATTGCTCATCGAAGTATTGGCCATTCCAATAGGTTTTACTTTTACCAAACAGGCCTTTAAAAAATGATTGCAGTGGGCCGTCAAGATTAATGAACATCTCTGTTTCTTCCTCAAGCTTTAAGCCCGACTGATCCTCGGTGACATCGTAGTCCAATGCCACTCGAATGCGAGTGAAGAAGCTGTCTCCATCGGCACGCCAGGTATGACCTAGCGTGGATACAAAGAATTTATAATCCGCACGGTTGATAAAACCTAGATCGGCCCGAAAGTCTTTGCCGACGTCGGTGTATCCGACCCTCCAGTCCCAACGTTCATCGTTGTGGCGGTACTCTAAACGTAAGCTGTCATCGCTTAAATTACTCTGCTGGTCAAAGTCTGTCTGTATTTGGAGAGGGTAATCTGACGTTGTGTGCGTGGCTTGCAGTGACAGAGTATCTTTCTCGGTCGGTCGTAACACCGAATCGATGCTCATCACTGTGTTGTCATAGCCGGCGCCACTGCGATTAGTGAAAACCGCCCCGATGGTAGAATTATCGAATATATCCATTCGATACCTTCCGATCGCAACATCACTTTCAAATTCACCAAGGGATGCAACACTGGAACTTAATGCCCGAGGAATAAGGAAACTGGTAAATTCATCATTTGCAGTTAACAGCCCGTAGGTGTGGCGTCCTGTTTTGCCGGTTAGCTTAACTCCATAGTCTGGGCTGGCAATGTTGCGGGTATAAACAAGGTCTTCAAAGGTGTCGAAATAGTCCGCACCATCAAGAAAGAATGTGCGGCGCTCTGGGAAAAATAGGCTGAAGGTATTGTTAATATCAAGCTGGGCGCGGTCCGCTTCGACCTGAGAGAAGTCGGGGTTTAAAGTGGCATTAAGATAAATATCTTGGGTGATTCCCCAGCGCACATCAACCCCGGCATCGGGGTCGACGGCTTGACTGTTCCAATTCCCTGCGGCTGGATCACGAGTCTGAATAGCGGTACTAGTGAGCGTAGGAATTACCTCCAAGTTTCGACTGGTCTTGAGGTTAGCCATCCCTCGTACCTTGCCAATCTGACAAAGATAACAAGAGATATCTCTATCTTTAGGGTTGTTGGCTATGCGATTACTGCGGTCTCTAGGGTAGTTTCGAACCAAATCGATTCCCCATGTTTGCCGCTCTTGGTTGGGGGAGAACCGTAGCTGTTTAAACGGAATGGCCATTTCCACGATATAGCCTTTATTATTTAGAGTACCTGCGCTTTGCCAAATTGCGTTCCAGGAATCGTCACCATTTCGATTGACGTCATCATAGATACTGTCCGCTTGAACGCCAAAAGGGTTAACAAAAAACTCATAGGCTCGCCGCTCGTCGTTAAATGTATCAAGCACAACACCCACGCGGTCATCTCGCCAAATACCATCGCGGTCACGAAAAAAGGCTCTTACTTGGTCGATGTCTTCATCTTCGGCGATGAAGGCAACATATAGGAAGTCCCCATCTTCCATTAGGAATGCGCGGGTAACAACTTCAGCTACAGTGTTGTAGCCAGGTTCAGTTTCAATGTTCACGTTAATGGCAGTGGCATTGTCCCATTCTCCGACACTTAGAGTCCCATCAATCACGGGGCTATGGTCTATTCGTGGGATGTCATAGCCGATTGACTGGGCAAGGACTGGTGCATTTTGAAAGCAGCAAAATGAGGCTGCGAAACAAACGCCAGTCAATATCTTAAAAGATTCTAAAGGGAATGGCTTCACGGGGCTGCTCTTATTATGACCCATTTTATTCTAGAGAAATAAGCGGATGTCAGTTATTTGTAGTTATTGAAGCATTAGATGGCAAAATATTAAATAGGTTAGCAGGTTTATTAGCGAAGAGGGATTCATCGATGTCGGGTCCCGCGTCGATAGTGCTAAACAGGCAGGTTTTAACACGATGAGCGTTAAGTTAGGGCGAGGATGGAGTAAAGGTGTCGCCTCAATAAAAAGTAAAAGAGGTAAGTAAATAAACAAACAAATAAAAAGGCAGGGAGCAACGCCACCCGCCTTTTTTATTAGTAAATATCTCCAGTAAATATTTGTCAGGAAAGTCTTACTAGAGCCCATTTCCCCAATAACCTTCTATAGATGCAAGCTTTAAGTTATCTCCCGAAAATCCAAAGCCTAGAGGAAGCGCTCAGGTTTCTCACATATCTGCTGCTGCATCCAAAATCCCTGAGAAGTCAGGACGGTCTTGATAGCGCTCTTCAGCAAACTTATGTTTGATGACACCGTTAGAATCCACCAAAAAGAGCCCTGGGTATGGAATGCCATAGAATCTATGACCTAGCTCGTAATCTACATTACGAATACCCAAGGCGTTCACATGTTTTACGGTTTCATCATGAAGCAAAGGAAAGCCAATCTCTTGATCTTCCTGAACTTCCTTTAGCATCTCTACCGAATCATAAGAAAGAGCCGCAATACCAAACCCTAAGGCTCCAAACTGTTCTGTTACATCAGTCAGCTGCACGAGCTGGAATTTACAGAATGGTCACCAATCATAGGAGCGGCTCAACATAAATAGCATCCCCTTTTCACCTTTAAGGTCGTCAAATGTGCGTAGTTTGCCATCTTGATCTAGGGCAGAGATCTCAGGTAACGAGGCTCCGACTGGAAAGTCAGGAGCCCACACAAATTCTTGTGCAGTCGCAAGCTGTATGGCACCTGTCAGGATTAGCGCAGCGAGTGCTTTAGTCAACGAGTGGATAAAACAATTCATAAGTTTTCCTCGCAATAGAATCATGTGCATTAGTACACGATTAAGAAGAACGGAACAATTACCTGTTTATTTCAAATAAATAGACAGGTAGGTGATTAAGTGAAGCGGTTTAGGTTGTGCCTTTGATCAAGGGCTGGCACAGGCCATTGCCTAGTCTAACGCTGAGAGAAAGCGCTCGCCTCTCGGCAGATAGCTATTATCACTGTCTAAAGAGAACACAACGGAATTTGAACGGCCGATAATTTCTTCTCGCGGGACAAAACTATAAACCCTGCTGTCAGCACTGTTGTCACGGTTGTCGCCGAGGACAAAATACTGACCTTCTGGCACGCTTGCGGGACCATAGCTGCGATTCGATCTGTTGACATAGTTAGTGCTGAGCTGTGCTTGATGAGACCTATTTGGAAGCTCTTCCAATATGATCACAGAATTTGGTTCTTGGGATACTATCTCGTAATTTGCCGTTTCGCCGTTTATAACCAAAGCGTTGTTCTGCATGTAAATAGTGTCACCAGGGATACCGACTATCCTTTTTACCAAGCGCTTGCCGGCTTTCTTGGAATCAATAATCACAATGTCGCCCCTGCTGGGGTCGCTAGTTGTGGCCAAGGATATTTCTGTGAACGGTATTTTCACATCATAGGCGAGCTTATTCACCCAAACCTTGTCGCCATCCAAAAGAGTTGGTTGCATAGACGCTCCAGAAATCGAGCTAAGATCTGCGATAGCGCTTTTGAAAAATATAATCGTTGCAAGTAGAAGGAAAAACTGTCGATTCTCTCTCCAGAAGCCGTGCCAAAAGCCGCCCCAATGTTGCTTAAATCGATGGCTTAGGGAGGGTGTATTGACAGCTTCCGCTGTTAAATCGTCTGTGTTTGCCGGCTTGCTTACTTCTTCTTTTTCCATAATTCATGATTAACCAGAGGACCAGAGGATGTCAAATAAGACTTACCTTATAGGATAGACGGCATTTGAGGTAGGCGGAGCGACTTCTAAAAAGATGCGCGTCAGAATAGCGCACTTCCATTACTTACGAATACGACTACCCCTTGCAAATGTAGGCAACGTTAAAGTTGCAGTTTATCCATACAGTGTTAGGTGGCTTTTCATATGATTCTACAATCTTTCCATCGGGCATGCAGAAACTGGTTCGAATCAGAATTCGGTGAGCCTACGTCTGCTCAGGCTGAGGCATGGGAGTCCATTAAGGCCGTCAACCATAACCTTATTTCAGCACCAACCGGCAGTGATAAGACTCTTGCCGCTTTTTGTGCCGCTATAGATGCTCTAGTTCAACAAGGGCTAAACCGGCAGCTTTCTGATGGGGTGCAAATCCTCTATGTCTCCCCTTTGAAAGCTCTTAGCGATGACACTCAAAAGAATCTGGAACTGCCTTTTAATGGCATAGCTGAACATCTGCACTGGGTCGGCGAGACCCCTGTTAATATTCGAACAGCCGTCCGCAGTGGCGACACCTCAGCCGGTGAACGTCAGAAAATGGCGAAAAAACCTCTCAATATTTTGGTCACGACACCTGAGTCACTTTATCTGCATTTAACCAGCGCCAGCGAGCGGGCTATGTTGGTCGGCGTATCAAGACTTATCGTTGATGAAATCCACGCGATGTTAGGCGATAAACGAGGGGCTCATCTTTCTTTGTCTATCGAGAGGTTGCAGCGGCTAATTCTGAAAAGCTCAGGGCAGCATTTACAGCGAATCGGGCTGTCAGCGACCCAGAAGACGATAGAGATGGTGACTAAGTATCTGGTAGTAAATAACAACAGTAAAGACGCAGATGTTGACTGCGTTATTGTAGATTCGGGATTTAGAAGGAAAATAGAGGTGAGCTTGGAAGTGCCAGGCTCGCCACTTACCGCCTTAATGGGTAACGAGGTGTGGGAAGAACTCTACGGAAGGCTGGTGACTTTAGTCGAGAGCCGTGACACCACGTTAGTTTTCGTTAACACAAGACGATTATCAGAGCGGCTTGCGTTAGCACTTTCTGAAAGGCTTGGTGACGACGCTGTCTGCTCCCATCATGGCAGTATGAGTAAGAACCGTCGGCATACCGCAGAGCAGAAGCTGAAGGCCGAAGATCTAAAGGTACTGGTGGCGACCGCTTTTATGGAATTAGGTATTGATATTGGTTCTGTGGATCTGGTGGTATAGTTTTCATCTCCGAAAAGTATTGCAACATTTTTACAAAGGATCGGCAGGAGTGGTCACTCAATCCATGGCTCGCCAAAAGGTATTTTGTTTCCTCTAACCCGAGACGATTTGGTAGAGGCTTCGGCATTGCTTCATTCACTTCAACTGGGCGAACTAGATAGTATAGTAATGCCTGAGAAACCCTTGGACATACTGTCACAGCAAATTGTCGCTGAACTTTGTTCGCCACCCATGTTGAGTGAGCGAGCATTTGAGGGTTGGGACTTAGATGACCTCTACGCTCTTTTTGCAAACGCCTATTCTTATCAAGAATTAACTCGGAAAGACTTCGATATTCTGATAACCATGCTGGCAGAGGGCTACACCACTAGGCGAGGGAGACATGGCACGCATGTTCATTTGGATAGACTGAATAATAGAGTGCGCGCACGCCGTGGCGAGTGCTTTAAAAAGTCTGCGTAAGATGGAATTACGTGGCGCAATTCGTGGAGGTAGAGTTGTCGCGGGAGCTGGGGGAGAGCAATTCGCCCATTCTGAAATAGTTGATGGTTTAAGAAAAGTTAGTAAAGATAAACAGAACAGGTCTGAAAAAAAATACTTTTGCCTTTCCTCTACAGACCCATTGAATTTACTCAGCCTATTGTTACCGAATCGGAAATTGTCACGGATGTTGAGTAACCGAGTGTTGTATTAAGGTGGGGTGCCACTGGCTATTATTAATGCAGGGGAGGCTCAGTTTCTTCGTGATGTTCCAGAGGATCAAAAATGAAGCCTTCAACAAATGCTTTTGAAGCGAAAATTTCCGGTTAAGCTGAAAAGCTATTTAGGAAAATGATTCGTATTTATTTGGAGCAATGTTGTCAGTTTCATCAGCGATAAAAGATTGTAATGAAGTCATAGCTTGCAAAATAAATGACTACAGTCAAAGGGCCGATTTGCAGGTAAAAAAAACCCCGCTACTACTCACGTAATAGCGGGATCTCCTACTTTTATGGGAGCTCTGAATCTAAACCATATAAACCTCAGATAAAATCTGAAGAATTAAGTTAGTTCACCCCAACTACCCTCACAGTAAATACAAAACGTAAAAACTAGAGTGAGCAGTTGGAGGCTCCCTTAATAGATTGGCTATTGATGGGATCACCTCCTTTTTTAAACTCAGGGTGACAAAGACTGCTAATGGGCTCCCCCTGTAAAGAACCGATAGCAAAGGACTGAGGGTTTTATATAACACATGGCGCTAAGTGTAAAGAGGCTAATACGATAATAATGCCATGCTCATCACATAAATTCCTACAAAGCTAAGAATCCAAAAATCCAAATTATGAGTGAGTTTATTTTATGCGATCGAATCTGCTGCACAGAGCTTGCAGTTTGAATATTTAGGCTACACTTTGATAAATAGCAGAGTTTATCGTTGGTGGGAACGATGATTGAGAGAAGACAACATAGACGGGTCGAAGTTGATTACTGGGCAAGCCTTAAGCATCCTTTGTTAGGAGCGGTGACGGCTGATATTCAGGAAATGTCATCAAGTGGATTTTCTTTAACCTTGGACGAAGAAATGAACTTTTTTGTGATGATGGAATTAGATGTCCAAGTACACGGCGAGGGTTGGGACGGTTCTATGCCGCCTTTGCCTATGAAAGTTATGCGCGTGCAGGAGAGAGAAATAGCACTAAGGTTTTTAGATAGCTGTGAAGATTTTTGGATGCCGCCTGTGGATGAAGAATATTTTCTTCCGTTTAGCGATTCGATTCTCTACGATGATTCAGATGATTTTGATACTCGGCTATAAACTAGGCCCTTAGAATATAAAAGCACATCGGGCGGAACACAAAAAAGGCTGCTGCTGTGTTAGAGCGAAAAGAAATAATAAATCGAGATGAATAAAACGATAGCAATTAAAAGCCAGTAGGCGATGAATTGGAAAGGTCTATCTTTAAAGCTGTCAGTTAAGGTTTTCACCTTAGCTTCTTGCTCAGTATCTAGATCCTTATTACTCAGCAGTTGATATTGATACTCATCGATAAGCGTTCGGGCCTGGGTGAATTGAGCAGGATCTTTGACCCAAAGTGCGGGCATTGAAATCCCCCAATTGCCAGCGAAAGTCTCGAAGTAATCGATACTTTGTGAGTCGAGTAAAGCGCGGACTTCATCCGCTTCCTCAATGGGTACATCACGCATTCTAAAAAGTAGTTTGGACATAAATGTTCGATGTGGGCTTTCGACTTGGAGGTCTATAGGGAGCATGCTACCTTTATCCTAAATCAGAGTAAATCAGTGTAATAAGAAGTATAGGAATTCCCATGAAATCAAGAATTTTACGTAGTTGTGGGTTAATGTTGGGGTGTCTGTTTTCCACGTGCGTTCTTTCGAGTATCGCTAGTGCAGACAGCTCGGTTTGGCTGGTTCAAGCCGAGGACCACACAGTTTATCTCGGTGGCACTGTGCACTTGCTCAGAGCCGCTGATTATCCACTGCCAGATGAATATGGCGAAGCCTATGCTGCGTCGGCCAGTCTCGTATTTGAAACAGATTTGAGCTCTATGAGCGATCTATCGGTTCAGGCCAAGCTATTGCAACAGCTTCGCTACGATGATGGAGAGTCACTGAAAACGGTGCTCAACGAGGAGGCGTACTCTGTATTGGAAGCCTACACAGGTTCTATTGGGTTGCCATTAGCTATGTTAGAACAATTCAAACCCGGGATGATCGTAAGTACATTACAGATTATGGAATTCCAGCGAATAGGCTTCACCCCGCAAGGTGTTGACGCGTACTTTAACACCTTGGCAATGAGTGATGGTAAGCCCCTTGGTCAATTGGAAACTATCGATGCTCAAATAGGTTTTCTCGCTTCCATGGGTGAAGGTAACGAAAGCGAGTTTATTCTACTGTCGTTAAAAGATTTAGAAGATACTGTGGAGGTTATGGATGACATGATTGCGGCATGGAGAATAGGGGATAATGATGCCTTATCAGAGCTTTTTGTCACGGATATGCTAGAACAAGCGCCTGAAATATATGATTCTTTGTTGAAACAGAGGAATTTGAATTGGCTGCCTCAATTAGAGGATATGCTAGAAAGCCCTGAAATTGAGTTTGTATTAGTTGGAGCCGCTCATCTAGTAGGCCCAGATGGCTTGCTAGCGATGTTGCAGGCTAAAGGCTATCAAATCTCGCAGCTCTAGAACCCCTGGCTTAGCGTCAATAGTTCCTGCATGGGCGATCCGGAGAGGCCTAGCGGGTTATGAAAGACCTGATTTAGGCTGCTAAAAGCTAACAGGCGGGCAAAAAAAAAGAGGACTCAAAGAGTCTCTCTTTTTATAATGCCCTAGTTCTAAAAGGATTAAGAACTGGTTTTGTGACTTAATACAATTTGTCTTGGGCCACTTGTTGACGTCTGACCACTCACACCAGAGGGAATTTGTTGAACTTTCCCGCCAGTCTTCATAAATGCATCGATGTGCTCCGCTAAATCTTCACGGCTACTTACGACGGCTTCTTTTTTTGGTTTATTAGCCATAACAACCCATTCCCACTGCGTTAAAAGCCGATAATTGTACAGCAAATCTGCGCTTTCATCTAATCTGACTTCTGCTAGGGAGTGAGATCTTAATTTCTTGCCTTTGAACCTAATCTCTTTCGAGGCCGAGTGTAATAGCTAGAATAATAGTCTACAGGCAATTCTCCAATCACATCATCTAACGATGCTTTGTAGATTACCTTCATTTTAGCCATTAGCTCTAAATCTAGGTGGCAGCCGTAGTTGCGAATTGTTTCGATATCCTCAAGTTGCTTCCTTGATACCCCCAACAAGCGAGCACCTTCGTTCATGGAATATCCTGCATTTAATCGCAGTTGGCGGACGTTCTTTTTTACGGTAACAGTTATCGGTGAAAATTTTGAGTATTGAGCTTGATCCATAGATTTATCGCTAGCCTTTCAGCTGGTGATTCCAATAGTGCGATTCACCAAATGTGAAAGACCATGCCTCCGGTCTTATTTTTAATCAACAACTGAAGATCAGCGAAGTGAATGACCTTTCGAATTGCCATAAGTAATATAACAACGCTAGCACAGCTACTTTTTAATGGTAATATTTACTTCTATTTTGAGTAAAATTTAGTTTTTTTAGAGATTGTAGTCCACTGTAAGTTCAAATTTCAGAATAGAAACCCACTTGAACGTCCATATTCCGATGTTTTGAGGTGTCCTTGGGTTTAATTAAAATAATTATGGTCGTAAAGAATGAATGGAGCCCGGAGTAATGTCAGAGTCTAACTTAACAAAAGAACAACAAAATGACGTTTTAGTAAAGGTAGCCGCAAAAACGGTGGTGAGCTTTCACTACCGCATGAGCGAAGTGGATACTGAGGGTAAATTTGGTGATTGGGTGGAAGACTCTTACGAGGCGGAGCCTCTTTACTACCTCCATGGTTTTGGAAACATTATAAGTGGAGTAGAAGGCGCACTGGAAGGTATGTTGGTGGGTGATACAACTGCCGTAACGTTGGACCCGATTTCAGCTTACGGTCCGCGCAAAGACAACGCGACTCAGCGAGTTCCGGTAAAGCATTTGCAGTTTGCCAAGCCTGCAAGAAAGATCCTTCCGGGTATGGTGGCGGGAGTCAAGACTGGAAAAGGTATGCGCAATGTTGTCATAGTCAAGGCTGGGAAATTCAGCGCTGATGTTGACTTCAATCACCCTCTCGCTGGGAAGACCCTTCACTATGAGTTAGAGATCATTAGCGCCAGGCAGGCTAGCGCTGAAGAAGTGGCTCACCGACATGTACATGGTAACGGTGGCCATAACCATTAGCCTTCCAAGTCACCTAATTGGATCGGGCGAGGTTTTAGCTACCTCAAGAATGCTCGAGATAATTTTCTGGCTTATCACATCTTCGTAATAATTCTCTCCGGTATTGCGCTGGGCAAGTAATTTGTTATTTTCTCAAATACCGACGTTTTCCTGTTGTATGATTAAGTCTTTTATTGCCCATTCATATCCTAATATTTGTTCAAGATAACAGTATGTTGTTCGCCGTTGAGTTTCATTTCTAGTCTTTTAAGGAAATTTTTGATTTTTTTTTAAACACTAAATCGGTGTTATTTAATCCATGCACATTATATCTGGAGTAATGCTGACCTTTCACACTCTTACTATGTTCCCAACCGCTATTTGAAGTACGTCAACGTTAAACAGGCCCTTATAAATAGCGTCTGGCAGGTTCTATGAGCATCCAGACATCCTATCGGCCAAGCCAATAGGGGCGGATATAATTACGGTGTGAACCTCGTTGTAAAGAAAGCGCGAGGAATCACTGGAATAACAAATGCCGATACTACGTATCTGTAAAGACAGTCCCATTTGATCTTAATAACAGTTACCTGCCCCGGTGATTGGCAGCATGTGTTTTGGATAGCCGCAGCTTCTAGCAACTGAAACCAATGCTCTGAAACGTGCTCATGTTCTAAAACACTAAGAATTATGTCCCTTTAATAGAAACTCTATTCGCACTGTAGGTTTCGAATATCTTATTGATTGGATTAAAAAAGCGGATGCTGAAATTAGAGAGCCTTTTGAACGACTCTTCATTGACACTGGTAGAGCCGCGAACGTCTGCTAGGAGAATTGTATAATGACATATTTTGGCATCTGCCTCTTCTGCCCCAGAGTGTGTTTGTAGTTGATACAGAGTACCAGAAGACCTAGTAAACCTATTGTCCTCCTTATCGTTAAGAATATTAATGCTATTAAAAGCCCTATGAACAATATGAAAAAATTTTAGATCACGTTTAAATTTTCCGGCATTATGCAGGAGCTATAGGGTTGTCTATGCACCTACGGATTTAACTTAAGCTGATATGTTGTCTCTATATTGATAAAATGATTTTATGCGTTCAGAGTTAAGTTTTTGGTTTTCACTTATGCTTTCTTCCGCTTAAAAAGAGACGGGCAGTCTTTACTTCTAAGCGTTCTAACAAGGCAGAGTTAGATAATTTTTAAGCACGCTAGTGGCTGTCCGTTGGGACACTAACTTTTCCATCTTGTAGGTAGCCAACTTGCGAATATTTTTCCGTCGAATAAGATTTCAATATTGTCTCCTGATTCAATCCAAATAAACTTCTCTACTGTATTTACCTTTGTATCTTCGGCAATGCCGCTTTAGATTTACAGTCGAAACAAACCACCTAGCTCATCATGAATCTCGGTGTTAGCGGGCTTTGGTTTGCTTTGTTTAATCAGTGGTATTTAAAGCGCGCTGACGCGGGGACTAAACATGTCTGTAATTTTAAGATCAAGACTTAGTCCGCCAGACTTTTCTCTATTTGTATCTTGTAGGCTGTATTCGTAAGGATACAGGGTCAGTTTAGCTAAGCGTTGTGGTCTGCAGTAGCGAGTTCAGAATAAGATCTAGAAGAACCTTATGATCTGCCCCCAAGATCGGTCTCAAATGGGGCGAAGCTCTCGATCTTCGACACCCTGAATGTGAGCTAATAGTGGTTTGTTGACGCTGTACAATATAGTGTCATAGCTTCGTTTTAATCAGAATAACCTTCAATCTATCGCCCGCGCCTCTGCGGCGTCGCGGACTTTTAGATCAGACAATCAAGTTACAACAATCGAGCTCTAATATCCCTGATCTCCGTGCGAGCGACTTGGTTAAAGGAGGTGCTTGATCGCAGCAAGCTGAAGAAAGCTGACATGATCGACAGTGAGATCGGCTTTAACCCGATGGACTATACGGTCATCATATCAAAATAGGGTTAACGAAATTGCTTAAGCTGCTTTGAGTTATCCTAGGCTTTGGATTTTGGAGTAGCAGCTTGTGACAACAGTAATGCTGTTAGTTATTTACTATCTCTAAAGTATTTGCGGCTTAGTTTAACGCCAATGTGGACGTTGTTGATGAGCCGCGACAAACCTTCAGTACTGAGTTTTATAACTGGGCTCAGCTTTCAATAATGACAGCAGGCTTTCTTCTACGGGCGGGTTGATCTCATTCTTTAGCTAGAATTTGTTTCATATTTCAGTATTTCAAAAGTGTTGGAACTTGCAGCCGCAAATTTGTGGACGATTGCACATGGTTGAAAATCTACATAAAACGAGAATCTTTACAATATATCAATCTACAGCGATGCATAGGTGGGGGGATTCCCTGTGAACATAAAATAAGCCATTTCAGGGTATAGCTGACGGCTGATTTAGCAGTAAATCCAGCTTATTCATCATTTGGTTTTGCTGGCGATGTAAAAATAATCTGAAAACCGCAGCAAAGGTATTCTTCCAACCAGAAAGCTCGTATTCCCCTTCTACTTCAACAACCGTATTGCAATCGACATTGCGAAGGAGGATAGAAAAGGCTAGGCGTAAATCGTTCACTTGAAGCATGAGAACTATCTCTGCCTCTGGGTCCCAGTGCAAGATCTCAATTAGTCCGTTGCCGAACAAGCCGTTTATGTCAAATATTGAGCCTCTTGAGATGGTGTGGTGGCCATTCGTCAATACCTTATCAACTCCTATAACCCAATCTGACCAAGAGCTGATTTCTATGAGGTATGCCCAAATACCTGTAACTTGCTCAGGAGCGGGACCAACCAGCATTGGGTCAATGGCTGTGTGGTGGACCTTAATGTTTGCGGCTGGGAAATTGTAGGTGCTCATAGGATAGTTTTACTGTAAATCTTGACTTGAATTGTTGATCTGAACTCAAGTCAGAGGCTTAGGCAAGCTAAAATTTGATTAAGTGCGTGGGCTTCGATGAAGAAGTCACTACTGCGGACACTAAGGGCATTACTCACAAAGAATCACTCGTAGGTCTCGCAATTTCGTCTCGGGCTTGGGCTGCCTGCAGGTGCGGCTAATAATTAAGTTTGGATGGATAAGAGAAAGAAATAAAACTGAGTGCCTGTATTAATAGTGGCGATTGTATTCTCATTTGTAAGTTTCAGCGTGTATCTCAAATATAAGATCGCACAGATGAAATTAGGCTTTGATCAAGGTTCGACGGCGGCGAGAAGCGAAAATGGAAAGCTCTTCGCTAAAGTTAAAGAGTTAGAAAAACGGATTTAAATAGTTGAGTTAATCGTGACTAATGACAAGGTCCTGCTTCAAAATAGAATGGAAGCACTAGCATAAATAGCCTTCAACTTATTTTTCATTGCTTAAAACTAGCTTAATTTACTAGAAATCCATCATCTCACAGCACATAATGAAAAACGGTTAACCTAAGTGCCGAATTGGGCCCCCAAACACAAGTAAGTGAGAGTGGTAAAATAAAAACAATATTACAGTCAGGAGAAGCACTATGAGTTTCGATAAGAATCCAGAAGATAACGGAAGAAGAAACCTACTCAAAGGCGCCATCAGTGGCGGTGTACTAGCCGCAAGTGCGGCAACTCTGCCTGGGCTTGTGTTTCCTGCACTGGCTCAAGGAGAGAAACTCGTGCCTTTCACCGACGTCCCAGACACATTTAGAGTTGGGCCTGTCAAACCCAATGCTGTTCACTATCTCGACACGAGGGAAATTGATACTTACTTTACAGATAATGATGATTTCTATTTGGTTCAACACTACGGCCAGCCCGAAGTAGACAATGATAGCTATCGTTTGCGTGTCACTGGAATGGTAGACAAAGAACTTGAATTCTCGCTAGCCGATCTGATGTCAAAAGATGTTATTGAACAGCAAGTCGGGTTTGAGTGCGGTGGTAATGCTCAGCGGCTTTTTCAGGGATTGATAGGAAATGCCTACTGGCGCGGACGAACGCTAAACACGATTCTGGAAGAAGCAGGTATACAGGATGGGGCTAAGGAAATCGTTTTCTTTGGCGCCGATATTGCCAAAGAGGAAATTCGAGGCCAAGAAGTGGATAAAGCTTTTGCGCGTAGCCTTTCGATTGAAGATGCAATGCGACCAGAGAATATGCTCGCGTTCGAAATGAATGGAGAACCATTACCCCACTATCACGGCAAGCCTGTGAGACTCGTTGTGCCGGGTTGGTATGGTGTAGCAAACGTAAAATGGATTACCCAGATTCATGTGCAAGACACACGATATATGGGCCGTTTTATGGGCCGTGATTATGTTACTTTGAAGAAAGAAAATATTGGCGGCGTTGACAGATGGGTAGAAAATTCAGTGACTACCATGAATTTAAAATCATCTATCATTAGGGTTACCGAACTAGGTGGCAATTATAAGGTTCAAGGTTTCGTGCTGAACGATGGTACAGCGATTGAGAGTGTTGAAGTTAAGGTGGACGATGGCCCTTGGCAGCCCGCTGAAATGAACCCGCGCAATACTAAATACTCATGGAAATTGTTTAGCTTTGATTGGAATAATCCAAGCCCAGGAGAGCATAGCCTGATTTCAAGGGTTACTGACATCAATGGAAATGTGCAAGCGACTCCCGAAGAGTTACCTGAAAAAATCAGCTACTGGGAAGACTTTGGGCAATTCGAGCGCACGGTAGAAGTATAGTGTTGAAGACAGTAGTCTAAGCAGGCCTTAAGACATTGTATATCCTCCTTCAAATTGCGGCCTGAGACTGCAAAGCCACAGGCTGTCGAAGGCTTCATCCTAACGCGTCAATGGGTGGAGACGAGTGTAGGTCTAGAGTTAATATATTGGTTCGCTACAGTAGATGGACCATTGCGTCTCCGCTTATCCGGTCAAGAGGCAGTGTGTTTTTATGTTGCAGATCAAACTGAGAATGTGGGCCGAGCCTTGCGTGCAATACGGGGTTGGCACAGCAAGAAAACTAAGCTTAAAAATTTCAATAAAGAACTAGTTTCTGCACTCTACTTTCGAAGCCAAAGGCAGCTATATACGGCGCGAGAGAAATTAGGCGATGCTGGCATAGTCTGCTACGAAGCTGATATTAAACCTACCGATAGATTTCTAATGGAGAGATTTATAACCGGTGGAGTAATTATTCAGGGAGAGAGTGCTGGTCGCACAGGCTTCCGAGATCTCCAGAACCCCCAACTTAAACCTGCCCAAGTTAGGCCACGCTTAAGCGCAGTTTCTATAGATATAGAAACTGATTTTGCTGCTCAGAAACTCTATTCTATTGCCATTTACTCAGACTCAGTATCATTGGTTCTAATGATTAATGAGAATCCAGAAGAGGTTGATGAAGAGACGTTAGTACTGCGATATTTCCCCACTGAAAAAGAGCTACTCGCCTATTTTATCGAAACAATAGAAGTGCTAGACCCTGACATTTTAATGGGATGGAACGTTGTTAATTTCGACCTTCGCTGTCTACAAATGTTTTGCGATCGGGCCAGTATTGAGCTTCGCCTAGGTCGAAATGCAGAGGTGGTCAAATGGCGCCAATCTGCTGATTCAAATGATCGTCACTATGCACTGCTAGCGGGTCGTGTGGTGCTTGATGGGATCGAACTGATGCGGTCGGCAACTTATCAATTTGAAAACTTTTCCTTAGAGCACGTGTCACGGGAATTGCTTGATAGAGGGAAACTGGTAGATGACGTTGATGCCCGGGGGGCTGAAATTACATCACTTTTTGAAAACGCGAAATTGGCTTTAGCAAAATACAATCTAGAAGACTGTAAGCTGGTTTGGGATATCTTTGAAAAAGAAAAGCTAATTGATTTTGCTATTGAGCGAAGTTTACTAACTGGTTTGGAATTAGACAGGGCTGGAGGTTCTGTTGCCGCTATGGACTTCCTTTATTTGCCTCGCTTACATAGACAGGGCTATGTAGCTCCCGCGATGGATCAGCTTGAATCTAGTAATATCAGTCCAGGTGGTTACGTAATGAACTCCATACCTGGTATTCACAGAAATGTTATTGTCTTGGATTTTAAGAGTCTATATCCAAGTATCATTCGCACGTTTAATATTGACCCCTTGGCAATGGTAAAAGGGTTAGATGTAAAAAATCCTATCATAGGTTTTGATGGCGGGAAGTTTTCTAGAACAGACAGTATCCTCCCAGGGCTTATAACCACGCTTTGGGCTGCCAGAGATCGTGCCAAGCTGGCCAACAACAAGGCGTTGTCTCAGGCAATAAAGATCATAATGAATTCGTTCTATGGCGTGTTGGGGACACTAGGGTGTCGATTTTTTGATTCGAGATTAGTCAGCTCAATTACAAAGCGTGGGCATGAAATCATCATTCAAAGTAAAGTCTATATTGAATCTAAAGGCTACCAAGTAATCTATGGAGATACCGATTCGGTCTTCGTTCTTCTTTCAAATATTGACGACAATGAAGTAGCTAAAATTGGAAATGAACTTTCTTCAGAACTAAATATTTGGTGGGGAGATAAACTATGGCAAGACCAAGGAATCAAAAGCCACCTTGAAATACAGTTTGAAACCCATTACCGGAAATTTTTCATGCCTACTATCAGAGGGTCAGATGCGGGAAGCAAAAAACGCTATGCTGGGTTAGTTGGCTCAGACAAGTTAGTGTTTAAAGGACTTGAGTCAGTGCGCAGTGACTGGTCTCCTTTGGCGCGAGATTTTCAAAGGGTCCTGTATGAAAAGATATTCCATGACCAGCCCGTTGAAGCTTACATTAAACAAACGGTGCAAAAATTACTAGCCGGAGAGTGTGGTTCGCAGTTAACGCTAAGGAAAAGGTTGCGCCGGAAGCTGGTGGCCTATGTGAAAAATGTACCTCCCCATGTTCAGGCAGCTAGGAAAGCAGAGGCAATAAGGGCTGCCAAAGGGCTGCCAAGCTTGTATGACTCGGGTGGTTGGATAGAGTATGTAATGACGGTTAATGGGCCAGAGCCCAAGCAGTATCTACGTTCGGTAATTGACTTTGATTTTTATATAGACAGACAATTAGCGCCAATAGCAGATTCGATACTGGCCTTTCAGTCGCAAACTATGGATAAAATTCTCAACAAACAGATCGGCCTTTTTTAGGTTTTGGAGGTATACATGACAAGTTACTTGGTATTAACAGTAATAGCTGACGATAAGCCGGGATTGGTGGAGTCTTTGGCGGCAGTAATAGCGGAGAACTCGGGTAACTGGCTTGAAAGCAGCATGTCGCAATTGGCGGGCAAATTCGCCGGAATATTGAAGATAAGTGTGGATGATTCACATCTCAATCAGCTTGAGTTAGCTTTAGAGGCGCTCGGCGGGCTAAAGCTGGTTATGGAGCGTGTTGAGACGGATCAAACTTTTGGGGGACCCATAACAGTCGAGTTAAACCTGATGGCAAATGATCGGCCGGGGATTGTTAGAGAGATATCCCGTGCAGTTGCTGACCTTTCTGTGAATGTAGAGAAATTAACCACCAGTTGCTCTTCTGCGCCAATGTCCGGGGTAGATCTCTTCAAGGCGACGGCTACATTGAAAGTGCCGCCTTCGCTAGAGTTGAGTAGATTGCGGGAAGAGTTAGAGAGTCTCGCTGACGATATGATAGTTGAAATTGATGCGAGCTAAGGTGGTCAGATTGGTTTTGTCATTACCGGTAGAGTTAACTTTATTTGCTCTAGCTGATCTATAAGATTTGTTAGCAAATTAATACACTCAACCACCTCAAACTCTAAAGTGCTGTCTTCTAAATAGCTGTTGGCTTGCCCAAAACTACTATAAAGCAGAATCAGGCAAGCCTTGCTTGAATCTAAATTCTGATAGAAAAATTCTTCAAAAGCGGGGGACACTGAACTTAGTACCTTATCCAAGGTGACTCCATTAGACGTTGGCGTTTCTAAAAGAAGCCGTTCAACACTTTGTAGCTGAGCTGCAACTGTTATTTCAGAGGTTTGACTGAACGGAGATTGAAGGCCAGACTCATACTCACCGTTTAGAAGCGGGTACAGTGACCGAACTAATAACTCCTCGGTTAACATCGCTGTCGATGATTCTAGTAACAAATTCAAAAGGGTCGCTGAACTCCGATCCTGCGCTGTTTTTAGGAAACTATTACTGGCATCTTCCCAGATCGCAAAACTGGAATTAAAATCCTCAAGTAGAATTGCGCTGATTAGACGCAGTAGTTCGCGTCGCCGGTTATTGCCAATTTGGCTGATCTCCATACCACTTTCGCGTTGGATGTTGGTGAGTTCATTTACCGGGACGAAGTCCTCGAATCCTCTTGGTTCGGTATTAACATTTGGTTCGCCCCATAAAAGAAATTCAATCACATGAAAACCTAGCGTTGCCTCAGTCACATCAAATAATCCATGCTGCCGCTTAAGGCTTTCGGGGGAAAGCTCTACATTGACATCATGGACAATTCCGCCGGCTTCATAGCCGGCTACCGAGTCAACATAGCCGGCGATGATAGGCCAGTAATCCATCTGATAAGCCATTCGGTAAAGTTGATCGCTCTGATTCTCTCGTGAAATCAGTGTGGTAAAATACAAATGCAAGTTGCTTTGATGATAGCTTTGATGAGCCGATGCCCAACTTTTTTGACCGTCAGCTAATGTGCGTAAGCTAGGAGACTCAAGGAGAGACTCTATATTTTGCTGAAGGGATGCGAGCTCGGCTCGCAGGTCCGTGAAATCGGAATCAATCTGTGCAACGTATTCCAACATCAGCTTTTTTACCGATAGGGATGTCTCCACGTCAAAAGACTGTATTAGCACTTCTTTAGAGGAGGGCACACCAGCGGCTGTTGACGGTGTAATTGGTGTAATTATGGTTGGATTAGGTGAGCTTGGACTACATGAAAGAAAAATAAGAATGGATGCACAAGCGACGCTTAACCTTACTTTTGTGCTGATTTTTTTCACAATTAACGTAGAGAAACACATGACCAGTTTCGCCTATTTGCTTCGTCTATAAGCATTTCATCTCCATCCACTACAACAGCTTCTTTTACTCGCTGTAGCAAGGGCAAATCATTAATCGAGTCACTGTAGAAAATGCTTTCCTTAAGGTCTAATTCGGCAGATATTGCGATCTCTGAACCCAGCCATTGATCTAGCTTATTCACTTTACCCGATTGAAAGCAGGGAGTGCCAAGAATCTCACCAGTAAAGCGATCACTCTGAATTACTAAATCTGTTGCGATTAGTTTATCTACGCCGAACATCTGAGCAATTGGTGTGGTGATAAAGGAATTGGTGGCAGTGATTATTACGCAATAATCACCGGCGGCTAAGTGTTGATTAACAAGTGCAACGGCTTTAGGTAAGATCAGTGGTCTGATGAACTTTTGAGTGAATTCTCGGTGCATCGACGCCAGTTCAAGCTGAGAGAGGTGCATTACTGGCGCCAAGGTAAATCGTACATATTCGTGTATATCTAGTGTGCGGTCTTGGTACTGTCTATAGAATTCATTGTTACGTTTGCCGTGTTCGATTGCCGAAACTAAGCCTCTATCTATCAGATATTCACCCCAAGCGTGATCGCTATCTCCGCAGAGTAAAGTATTGTCTAGATCGAAAAGGGCTAAGCGAGTTGTCATGTAGTTTGTCTGCTCAAAAGACAAGATTATACCCACGGACTAGGTTCAGGGTCAGGAAATCCGTATATGGT
>Ga0114998_10000421_pt1 | contig 31068 bp, 28 predicted proteins | sample ArcticOcean_MG_C_5_FD_87044 | JGI IMG/M metagenome (GOLD analysis project Ga0114998, IMG submission 87044) | Marine microbial communities from western Arctic Ocean - ArcticOcean_MG_CB4_138 | ecosystem: Environmental > Aquatic > Marine > Oceanic | place: Arctic Ocean: Canada Basin | collected... | reverse complement strand
AATAGTTCTTATACTTAATATTCCATCCTTAATAATTGGTTCAATTTTTTACGTACTTAAAAAAAAACTATTCTGGATCTTTTATGGAGTAACATTTTTCTTAATGTCCTCTATATTTATTCTTTGGACGGCTATTGAAATTTATACTGGAAGCGATTGGGGTAAAATTCTTTAAAAATTAATCTAATTCCTTAATCATAATATTTCTAAACTCGATTGGATGACCTTCAGATTGAAGTGATAGATACCCCTCCTTTAATGGTTCACCAACATTATCTATAAAATTATCAGATAAATATGTTCCACCATACTTAATGTTTGTATATGAAATAACGGTATCCTTATCAATAATATGATGTACAATTGAATCAGAGTAAACTACAAGATCAACACTAACCCAATCATCATTATGATAGGTTTTTGAATTAGAATTTACACAGTGCATGGAGGCTTTGAATCTAGGTTCAATATTATAATTAGAAGCATTTATATCAACCTCTGTGCCCGGGGAACACATATTTAATGTTGGTCTATCACCCTGTCCTGACCCCCCTAGAAACTGGGCTTCAATGCTTACAGGAAAACCCTGATCAATAAACATTTGTTTAGGATGTTCAGAGTGTAACATTACACCGCTATTCTTAAATGACCATGATTCGTTTCTTATGTGTTCACCATAAAATTTATAATCCAGCTTTAGATGATAATTTTTAAATTTTTTCTTAGTATAAAAAATATGTCCAAATTCTCTATCAAATGAATCATACTCATCATATGATACCTTAATAGTTCCATCACCAACTCCAAATGTATTTTTATAATTATTATTAAATTCATATCCAGCTATTTTCATTTCCCATCCGTCTAGACTTTTGCCATCAAACAGAGTTACCCAATCATTACTTTCACTTTTACAGCTATTTAATAAAAGACAAAATATAGATAAGAAGATTAATGATTTTTTCATTATTTAAATTTAATTATTATGAATTACAATGCATCAAATTGATAACTATATTTTACTGAAATACTTCGATTATCAATATAATCAAACCAGTCTGAGTCTTTAATAAAATTGATTACTATAAATAATCCAGAGTTAGCAGTTTGAAGCATTCCAAAGCGAGTATTAACAGATGTAATATTTGTTACATTATTGTATTGTATTAAGCTTTGAAAGTACATTTTAGGTGAAAAAGAGTAGCTCAACCTTAGCCCAGTTATTGATGCATTAATATCTCCATTTTCAAGATTAAGTTTTGTGTAATCAAGGTTAAGTGTTGAATTAAATTTATTACCAATTCTATATTTAATATTATTAGAGAATAAAACCCTATCACCTCCATAATAACCTCCAATAACTGTTCTAGAAGTAAAGCTTAAAGCTGTGTTCGGATTAGATTTTATGTAGAGTTGTAATTCATTGTGATAATATTCTCCTGATGGAATTTCAACATCTGAAATTTTGAAAGCATCAAATACTCCTTCTGATGTAATATTTACACCAGTATGTATCTCAAACCCTGAAGGCCACACCCAATGATTATCAATATGAGTCCAACTGCTTACAAGTCTATCTTGAAAGTCAAAATAACTTCTATGTGCAATATGAGGTCTCACCTCTAAAAGGGGACCAAAGTCTTTTAATCTTATCTGTTTAAAAACTATAAATTCTGGTTTTTTAAATGCAGATCTCATTAGAAATCCTACTTCAGGATTAAAGCCTTCTCCAACTTCTGTATAACCTGCATTAATTCTCCATCCATCCCAATTATAATTTGCAATTAATTTAAAAGAATGATCAGAAGAATCGATTCCTGGACTATCACTTTTTGAAAAAAATCCAGTTATATCAGCTTTTTTACCAAGACCTAATTTACCATCGATAGCATATACATTATTATAGTGATTATTAGAATCTCCCATTTCATTTTTACCAACGTATATGACGCCCAATGATGATCTTGAATTACTAAAATCATGATTAACCCTAGCAACAGAAAAATTATTTTCATAAATATTCTGATCTGATATTTCATCAGTAACCATATTAAGTATCCCAACATTGGTTTGACCAATTTTTCCAGAAATTCTTCCGCCTCCTTTTATAGGCACAACCTGCCCTTCATCTCCTATACCAATTCTTCTACTAAAAAAGAGATCAACTTCTCCCGGACTTCCAACTGAAAACTGTCCTGCATTTTCAAGAAAAAAAGCTCTTTTTTCAGGAAAAAAAAGATTGAAACGATCAAGATTAACTTGTTGCTCATCAACTTCTACTTGAGCAAAATCAGTATTATATGTTAAGTCAAGAGTTAAGCCAGGAGTTAAACTGTATTTTATATCAAAACCAGCATCCAGATCAACAGATACATCTGTCTGATTATCTAACTTTTGATAGGATGCATTTCCAATTGTATAAGGAATAATTTTAAGATTCTTAGGGCTTTTTAAATCAAGTCCTTTCAGTTTACCTGAAATTGAAACTCTTTTAATGTCAAACCCTAATGGTAAAGAAGCCCAAAAAGAAGTTTCACTATTTTTTGAAATATTTCTTTGAAAATTTAATCCCCAAGATTTATTTTCTCCTGGTAAAAACCTTAATGAACTTAAAGGTATAGAGAATTCTGCACTCCAACCAAAATCTCCTTTAATGGTTTCAACCTCCCATGATGCATCCCAGTTTACATTCGTGCCACCAAGGGTCCCTCCTTTTTGTCTAGAGTTTGGATTAAAATTACCAATACCTTCATTGTCAATTTGGGCATCATACTGCATTCCATCTGAATTAGTCCCAAAAAGAAAACCATTTTGAAAATCATTGTAGGTGTCAAGAATGAACAAGAAACTATCTTCATCATTTAAATCTGCGTCTCTTTTTGAATCAGAAACAACAATCTTTGAGGGATCACTATCAAACCCTACAACAGATACATATAGATTTCTATCTGTATAAGCTAATCTTATTTCTGTTTTTTCACTTGAAGGCTCTCCAAAGTTTGGAGTTACTTGTGTCATTGAAGTAATAGGAAATATGGTATTCCATACTTTATCATTAATTACATTACCATCAATTATTGGATCATTTTCTATATAATTAATTTTAACCTCAGGTCTATCTTTAATAAAATCTTCTTGACTATAAATAGATGATTGAAAAGAAAAGAAAAAAATTATAAGTAATGAGGTTTTATAATATACATGTAGGTATCTCATTATTCTAAGGTATCATTTTAAAACCTTTTTTCATAAATTGTTATGATGAAAAAACTTCTAATAATATATTCATTGATTTTATTTGCTTTTCCAAGTAATATTCATTCACAAGATGATAATCGTAAAGCTCTAGAAAAAGTATTTAAAGATTGGCGTGAATTTGAAAAACCACCACTACTTAATGGTGCTCCGGATTATACCATCAATACATTTAATAATAGAATGCCTGAATTTAGAAAATTAAGAGAAAGATTAAATGAAATAGATAAATCTGAATTAGATACTAAAAGTAAAGTTGATTGGACACTAATTTGGGCTGAGATGAACGGTTTTGAATTTAATTTTAGAATTCTTAAACCGTGGGAAAGAGATCCTGCGTATTATAAATCAGTGTGGATGAATAGAAGTGATGTACCAGCTCATGAGGGTCCAACTCATCATATGGTGATTGAAACCTGGCAATATAGCTTTCCACTTTCAGAGATTAAATCTTTAGAATTAATAAGTCAACTTAGCATTATTCCTGCGTTAAATCAGCAAGCAAAAAATAATTTAATTGGTAATGCAAAAGATTTATGGATTGCGGGAATAAGAGATATAAATCAACAAATAGAAGATTTAGAATCAATTTTAAATTACCCATCTGTTAGTGATAATAATAAATTAGTTTACACTATAAATGAAGCTATTAATTCCACAAAAAATTTCTCAAATTGGTTAAATAGTGAATCTATTAAAAAAGATGGACCTTCAGGAATAGGCAAAGAAAACTACACTTGGTATCAGAATAATGTACACCTAGTTCCATTGTCGTGGAGTGATGAAGTAATGCTGTTAAAAAGAGAACTTTCAAGAGCTTGGGCTTCCCTTAAATTAGAAGAGCATAAAAATAGAAATCTACCTAAGCTTAATTCTGCATCTTCGTCAGAGGAATATAATTTACTTGCAACAGAGGCTTCGCAAGACTTAATTGATTTTCTTGCAGCAGAAGATATAATTGATGTCAAAGACTTTTATAAGGAAGCACTTGATGTGCATCTTGGAAGTTATATCCCTGAAGAAAAAAGAAATTTTTTTTGGATCACTGCTCATTTAGATCCAAAACCTCTTTTCTCTCATTTCTTTCATTGGTTTGAATTAGCTGAGATGGATAAAAATCCTAATAAAAATATTATTAGAAAAGATCCTATATTATATAATATTTTTGACAGCAGAAATGAAGGCGTTGCAACTGCTGTAGAAGAAATGTTTATGCAGGCTGGGCTATATGAAGACAATCCTAGGTCTAAAGAAATCGTATATATATTAATTGCCCAAAGAGCAGCAAGAGGATTGGGTTCTCTTTATGCTCATGCAAATATGATGACGATGGAAGAAGCAGGTAAAATACATTCTGAGTATACACCTAGAGGTTGGATGAAAACTGAAAAAGAACTACTTATTTTTGAACAGCATTTGTATTTAAGACAACCAGGTTATGGAACTAGCTATATAACTGGTAAATATTTATTTGAGAATTCACTTGCAGAATATTCTAGATTAAATGAAAGTGATGAAACTTCTAATTTGAAAAATTTTTTTAATGAGTTAATATTAATAGGCAGCATACCTATGACATTATTTCATTGGGAACTTAATAATGACTGGTCAATTTTGGAGAATATAGTTCCTGGGCTAAATTAGATATTTAATATTTAGCTTAATATATATTCAGAGTCTGCAAGTTGTATTAGGATGTAAACCTTAGCAAACATGACTATAAGAAATAGAATGAATATAATTTCGGGGTAATATTGTTTTGGTATTTTCATCAACTTTAACATCACACAAATGTAATTTTTAGTTTAATATAAAATTCTAAAATTTTTGTTAATTATAATAGATAGACTAAATTGTTAACTCTATATGAATAAGTTTGCCCCATGAATAAATACGGTCAAGTTAAAGATTTACTTGTTGGTGATTTAACTACTTCGATTTTTATATTCGGATTAGTTGTAACGTTTTTAGTGATAGCATCATTATTTCTCTCAAGCAAAGAGAGAGAGGATTATGATAAAGACTATTATGATCGTCACGGCTCTTTACCTAAATAAATTATGCTAAAATTCAACACTTGTGCCAAAGAAGCAAACGCAGATAAAAACCAAACAGAAATATGAAAAATTTATTATATATTTATATTGGAAATTTATGATAAACAAAACGCAAATATTAACCTTGTTTTTAATGTTATTGGTCATTCCTACCAGTACTGTTTATGCTTGTGGAAATTCTTCAGAAAAACATAAAACAGAAAAAGAATCTTGCTCAAAAGAACATCATTTTTCCAATAAAAAATCCTGCTCAAAAGAACATCATTCCGATAAAAAATCCTGTTGTGATGATGGAGAAAAAGACAATGATGGTTTTGGTGGAGCTTGTGATAACACTTCTTGCCTTTCCCCAATTGTTGTAAATATTTATGTTTCACATAACAATTTTGAATTATCAGATTCAAATAATTTTAAACTTTTGATTAACTGGACATACGTACAAAATAAACCAAAAACAGGACATCTTTCCATTTGGCAACCGCCAAAAATAAGCTAAAAACGTTTTTGACAGAAAAAGGTCTGTCTTCTAGAAAACAAGCATATGACTTGTATTCTTTTTTTTACTATAATTTAAAAATTAATAAAATGAAATCAATATCAAAAATATTGATAACAATCATTGTATTGTTATCATTCCCATTGTGCAACGCACAAATAAAAAATCAAAAAACAGAAACTGTAAAAATCTACGGTAATTGTGAAATGTGCGAAAGCACAATTGAAAAAGCTGGAAATTTGAAAAGCCAATCCAATGTAGATTGGAATAAGGAAACCAAAATGGCAACTATTTCTTATGACAGTTTGAAAACTTCAAAAGAAGAAATATTAAAACGTATTGCCTTGGCAGGTTATGACAGCGATACTTTTTTAGCACCAAAGGATACATATTCAAATCTACCAAGTTGTTGTCAGTATGAAAGAGCAGAACAAACAATTGCGAAAATGGAAGAATCAGAAATGGAAATGACAACAAATGACCATTCTATACATTCAAACAAAATTGATGAAATGCAAGATGCTGATCCACTTTCAGAAGTTTACGATAGCTATTTTGCCGTTAAAGATGCTTTGGTTAAAACAGATGGGGCAAAAGCTTCAACAAGAGCCAAAACCCTTTTTACAGAGATAAATAATGTAAACATGGGTAAACTTTCAATGGATGTTCATATGACTTGGATGAAAGTTTTGGAAAATTTAAAAGAAGATGCTGAACATATCGCAGACATTAAAGATGTAGGTCGTCAAAGAGACCACTTTATATCTCTTTCAAAAAACATCTACGAAGTAATGAAAATTTCAAAACAAGAAACACCAACCTATTATCAATTTTGCCCAATGGCAAATGATGGAAAAGGAGCAAATTGGTTAAGTAAAGAAAATGCAATTAAAAATCCTTATTATGGTTCACAAATGTTGAATTGTGGTAATACGGTTGAAACTTTAAAAAAATAAATCAAATGTATAAACACATAAAATTGTTGGCAGTATTACTCGGAATATTCTCAACTCATATCATATTCGGACAAAATGTTGTTCGTTACGATTTAACGATAACAGATACAATCGTAAATTTTTCAGGAAAAGAAAAAAGAGCGATTGCAGTAAATGAACAAATTCCAATGCCAACATTAACTTTTACACAAGGAGATATTGCAGAAATTGTAGTTCATAATAAGTTAAAAGAAAGCACCTCTTTACATTGGCACGGACTTTTTCTACCAAATAAAGAAGATGGTGTTCCGTATTTAACACAAATGCCAATTAAGCCTAACGAAACTTTTACGTATCGTTTTCCAATTATCCAAAGTGGTACACATTGGTATCACAGCCATAGTGGTTTACAGGAGCAAATTGGTATGTATGGTTCAATGGTGTTATTGAAGAAAAAAGACGATCCTACATTTAGAAAAGGAATTGACGATTTACCAGAAGTCCCAATAATTTTGAGCGAATGGACAGATATAAAGCCCAAAAATGTGCAACGAATGTTACGTAATGCAAACGATTGGGCAGCTATTAAAAAAGGAACAGTCCAAAGTTATTCCGAAGCCATAAAAGCTGGACATTTCAAAACCAAATTAGGCAATGAAATGAAACGAATGTTGGCAATGGATGTGAGCGATGTTTATTATGACAACTTTTTAATCAATGGAAATAAAGAAAGTCAACTTTCACAATTTAAAGCTGGCGACAAAGTGCGTTTAAGAATTTCTAATGGTGGAGCTTCCTCATATTTCTGGTTAAATTATGCAGGTGGAAAAATGACAGTTGTTGCCAATGATGGAAACGATGTTGAGCCTATAGAAGTCGATAGGTTGATTATTGGAGTTTCTGAAACTTATGATGTTGTTGTTACAATTCCAAATGAAAATATTGCTTACGAATTTTTGGCAACTCCAGAAGACCGAACAAAATCGGCTTCCATTTATTTAGGAAATGGCAAAATTCAACTTAAAAGTAGAATGCCAAAACTGAAATATTTTGAGGGAATGAAAATGATGAACGATATGATGAATATGGACGGGAGTATGGACGATATGGGAATGAATATGTCGTTTCAAAAAATGGATATGAATACGATTATGTATCCTGAAATTACTGGAAATCCTGAAATGAAAATGGACGACAAAATGAACCATTCCAATCATTCAATAAACGTAAAACAAGACATTGTAACTCTAAATTATGGAATGTTGAAAGCACCACATCCAACAACCTTGCCAAAAGATGCACCTGTTAGAGAATTGCGTTTTGAATTGACTGGAAATATGAATCGTTACGTTTGGAGTATGGATAATAAAGTGCTTTCTGAAACTGATAAAATCCTGATTAAGAAAGGCGAAAACGTTAGAATTACGCTTTACAATGGCTCGATGATGCGACATCCAATGCATCTTCACGGACACGATTTTAGAGTTTTAAATGGTCAAGGAGAATTTGCACCACTAAAAAACGTTTTGGACATTATGCCAATGGAAACTGACACCATAGAATTTTTAGCAAATGCGGAAGGCGATTGGTTTTTCCATTGTCATATTTTGTATCACATGATGGCTGGTATGAACCGAGTTTTTAGTTATGAAGAGCAAGTGCCAAATCCTTATTTACCAAATAAAAAATGGGCTTATAATAAACTGCAATCGGAAAGCAATCAATTTCATTTTATGGCAGAAAATGAAATTGCAACCAATGGAAATGATGGAATGGCAATGTTGCATAATACACGTTGGAGTTTTGGGACAGAATGGCGATTAGGCTATAACGATGAACACGGTTATGAAATGGAAACTCATATTGGAAGATATATTGGGAAAAATCAATGGTTTATGCCATTTGTTGGTTTTGATTGGCGATACAGAAAGCAAAATGGCGAAGTTGAAAAAAACCTTTTTGGACAAACAAACACTAAAGACCAAAGAGCAGTTTTAAGTTTAGGAGCTAAATATACGTTACCAATGCTTGTGGAATTACAAGGAGAAGTATTTATGGACGGAAATGTGAAATTTCAGTTAATGCGAGAGGACATTCCTATTTCGCCAAGATTGAGATGGGCTTTTATGGTAAATACGGACAAGGAATATATGACTGGTTTTAAATATATTGCAACAAGAAATTTAGGAATTTCAACACATTACGACAGCGATATGGGAATTGGATTTGGGGTAACATTAAACTATTAATAAAGGAAATCCCAATCCTTAAAAGGAATTTCACGGAAGCCTTTCTTTAGTTGCAGGAATTATGAATATGGAAATACACAACATGGGCATGGGCATTAATATGAATATGTCATCAATGTATGGTTCTGATGAAATGGACAGAGAAACCAAACCATATTTTGGTTTTGAGTATAAACCTTTCAAGAACAAAAAACTTAAAGTCTATTATAATAACTCCGAGATGATGCAATCTATCGGAATTATGATGCCTGTTTTTAATCTATGTAAAAAAATGCACATGAATCACTCGTTCTATTCAATTGTAATTTCTTCTAAATGCCTAACAATTATTACATCAGACTCTGGTGATATTTTTTCAACATCCCTCTTGAAAGGTATCAACTTTAATTCAATGCTTGCTTCTTGAGAAAAACTGTATGGTAGTCTGAAATTGTCCCAATGAGTTGGAATTATAGTTTTGGGATAGCGTGTAACTTTTAATAGTCTTTCATTATAGTTATAGAGTCCTAATTGAGATTGGTTTACACCTGCTAGAAGAATATCAGAGGTTATTCCCTCAAGTTCACGTTCAACAAAATTCATAGATCCCATAGTAAGTATATCTTGATCTTTAAATCTAGCCAAAAACATAAGTGAACCTCCTTCGATAAATTCAGATACTCTAAGTGGAGCACTTGGTGGTTTTGTGTATTCTCTTGAATCTAGGTAATGCTTATCATTAAGTGCAGAATGAATTGATGGAATTACTCTAACTGAAAAATTTTCAAATTGATAATCTTCTCCTCCTCTTACAGGATACAATTGATCATTACCAATACCATAAGCTCTCAATATATTAATTGTTGTTTCAGTGCCTATGACTTTAGCTCCAGTTTTTTTTGCTATATAGGGAACATCTGATAAGTGGTCAAAGTGAGAATGATGAACTAAAATGAAATCTACCTTATCAACCAAACTATCAATAAGAATTGAATCAGAAACAAAAAAATCAGATCTTAAAACAGTTTTTCTTTTATCTAGTTTATTAACTGAGGGTCCATTTCCAAGCTTGACTCTAGAAATATAGGGGTCTATTAAAATAGTTGTAGTATCATCTGAAATTTTCCATCCAGCTGTTCCTAAGTACTTTAATTCAACTTGACTATGAATGTTTAAACTCATAGATATTAAGAATAATAAGATCAATTTTTTCATAGTATGATTATTTATTTATAAAGTAAAAATTATTTTCATCAGTATTTGCCTCCATAATATCAATTTTACCATCATTATTAATATCAGAATCCAGAATATCATAAGTCCTAAACTGATTATTTGATAATATATTCTCCAACCATTTTTTACCATTAGAAATATTCAAAAAAAGTTTAGTTGGGCCAGGAGAATTTCCAACTACTATATCTAGATATCCATTACCGTCAAAATCATTTACTGCTAATGAAAAACTTGAAGATTCTGATACATCAAAAACTATATTCTTTTTAAATGTAATGTCCTTATCTCCAAAATATATGAAATTTGGTTCATTAATATTCGCTGTAGCGATATCTACATATCCGTCAGAATTAAAATCACCAACCTCTACAGACCTTGTGTTATCATTACCTGTTCCAAATAGTATTTTCTTATTAAAACTTAAACCTCCATCATTAAGGTATATGTAGTTTGGCTGATTATTTCTATTAGCTAAAATTAAATCTTTGAAACCATCTTGATTCATGTCATAAACTTCTACATCTATAGTTGCATCTTCTGCATTTCCAAAAAGAATTATTTCTGAAAAATCTCCATTTCCATCATTTAAACATATCTCATTTGATTCAACTCTATTTGTTATTAATATATCAATGTCACCATCATTATCGATATCATCTAATGTAATATTTCTTGTGTTTGAATATGGCCTGCCAAATGTGTTAGATTTGACAAAATTTCCATCTCCATCATTAAGAAAAATATAATTTGGTGCTTTATCATTTCCAACAGCTATATCTAAATCTCCATCACCATCAAAATCTGAAAGTTCAGCAGCATAACTGGTCAATCTTTCTGATCCAAGATCTTTCTCAACTGTAAAGCCACCTTTTCCATTATTAAGTAGGATTTTATTTTGACCAGGCCAATGTCTTCCATTTGCTATAATTATATCTACATCTCCATCATTATCAATATCTCCAGAAGAAATTGATGCTGTTTTTTCTTTAGCTCCTCCCAAAAGGTTAATATTAAAATCTACACTCTGAGAATAATTAGGATTGCTGTAAACAAATAAGATAATTATTAAAACTATTTTTTTCATTGTTATTTGACTGGTATTAACCATGTGTTTTTAATTAAATTTATTTCACCCTTTAATTCTTCTTCTACAACTCTATCTACTACTTTAATTCCTTCAGCTGCCATATGAATAAATGAATCAATTCCTTTGTTTGGAAAGTTTTGTCTTGTTCTGTGAATATTAAACTTACTAGAAAAATTTGTATTAAATTCTCTTTCAATCATTTCTTTTCCAATCAAGAAACCAATTAATCCTCCCCATGTTGATGTTGGATTATCTGAATCCCAGCCTGACAAGGTACCTATTTTGATAGTTTTTTTAATATCCCCTTCTCCATAAAATAAGCTGACAAGACTTGAAGCAAAATTTATTCCAGCTGCAAAACAACCATTACAATATAAATTTTTAGATGTTATGTCATATCCATCTTTTTGTTCAACTTGATATCGTGAATAAATCGAATCTCTTGCTTGTTCCCATTTAATACCAGAATTATATAATCCCTCTGTGAAATCATACATTTTTGCTGGATAATTATTATCACTTAAATACTTCCTTGATTCATTTGCAATCCAAAATATATTCTCTTTTGTAGAATTAAATTCTTTAGGATTTGAAGCTAACGAATGCATTCTTACGTAGAATTCTGCAATTTCTTGAGCCTCTCCTCTAGCTACAGTTTTAATTGGAAGTTCTGCCATCCTAATTCCAAAATCAGGTCTAGTTGGAGAGAATAATCCAAATATCTCGGTTGTCAACTGAGCGTCAATCATATTATAAAATTCATTATTGGATGGCTCACCTGTTTCAGGAGGAAGCATACCCTGATTCATTAAGTCAAATGCTCTTTGATTAGATACCCTTAAATAATTTTCTTCTTCAGCTTTAATATGTTTTATCCACCCTTCTCTTATTTGACTTGGAGAAAGTATACTTGTATTAAAGTAATTTAGAAGAAATTGATACATATACTCAATATCAGTATCATCGTCAGATCCCCAAACCTCCTCTTCAGATCTTAAACTATAATCAATTCTTATATTTGATTTATCAATTGATTGATCCTCCCATATACTTCTTAGATCAATACCACCCCAGTCTTCTCTAGTGTAAAAACTTCCAGTTTTAATATCACCTATGTTTCCAATCTTATCCATCTCAGTTATAAGACCAGTCCAATTCGCAATTGATTGTCCAAGCCAAAAACCATATAACTGATTAGAGTATTTTTCCCTTGAAATTTCTATAAAATCATTAGTATTGTTATTACAAGAAGATATAAATAAGAACAATGACCAAAGAATAAATAAATTTTTAAATACACTCATACAACTAGTTTAATTTTCTTAACTATGGGAATTAGTTATTTATTGACCAATAATCCCAATTTCCACTTTCTTCATATAATTGAATAATATTTTCAAGTTTTTTCTTTTTGATAATAATTTTATTATCGGTGGTAATTGAAAGGATCTTACTTTGTATTGAAACTAACATTCTCTTTAATTCAGTCTTTAAAAAATCAACAGAATTATCAAATTCATCATTTCGATAATATTGTCTAATGGTCTCTAAAATTAAATCATGTTTACCCAAGTAAAGAGATTTTTGAGATCCGCTATTTTTAAATATACATATGTAGGTTTTCCATCTTTTATCAAAAACAACGGAAATTGTTGTAAAAGTTTTATTGTAAATCGTTTTTACCTGATTAGAAATCTTTTTTCTCTCACTTATCAACTCTTCATATTCATTTTTTAGTTTAATTTTTTGCTTGGTGATTTTTTTAATTGATTTTCTTAATTGATTTTCTTTAGCCAGAATTTGATCATAATTTAAAATTAAATTTTGATCACTTTTTTTAAGAGATTTAATGTCTTTATTTGTAAAATTTTTCACTATACTAATATACACAAAAAATTAATAGGTATAGTATTTGATTGTACCCCAATATTAAAATTGTACCCCAGGGTATTAAATTCCTCCTAACGAGCTCCTAATTAATTTGATTTTTTCTTAAGACCTTCCCTGCTTTTATTTTCATAAATTCAAAATTATCAACAGCAAATTCTCCATTAATAATTACATATTTTATTCCATCAGGGTATTGGTGCGGTGATTCAAAAGTTGCATTATCAATTATTTTTTCTTCATCAAATATTGTAATGTCCGCCATCATTCCCTCCTTTATTAAACCTCTGTTTTTAAGGCCAAAAGACTTAGCTGGAAGATAAGTCATTTTATAAATTGCTTCACTCATAGATATTACCTTTTTTTCTCTAACATATCTACCTAGAACTCTTGGAAAAGTTCCATAAGCTCTTGGATGAGGGTGACCAACACCAGGCTCAGAGAGTCGTCCATCTGAAGCAATCATTGTATGGGGATATTTCATTATATTTTCTACATCTGATTCATCCATAGCATGAAATATACAGCTTGCCCCTCCATTTAGTTCCGCCTCTATAACAAGCTCTGCTCCATTTTTAACAGAAGGTTCAATTCCTCTCATTACTGCCCAATCCTTTAAAGTTTTACCTTCTAATTCAGGCTTCCAAGCTACCCTAGAGAATTGAACTCTATTTAAATCATTCCCCCCTCTATCATTTAAAATATTAAACTCAATTTCTTTCTTTATTTTTTCCTTTGTAATCTTATTTGAAACTCTTTTTTTAAATTCTTCTCTACCTCCTGCCCTTGCCCATGTTGGGATTAGGATGTTAATCCCAGTATGACTAGCATTGTAAGGATATTGATCAGCCATGATTTTTATTCCCTTCTGTCTAGCTGAATCAATAAGAGATAAAGTGATTGCACTCTTTCCCCACATTGGTTTTCCAATAACTTTATGATGAGTCAGAACAACATTTATATCAGCATTTTTTGATATTTGTATTGCTTCTTTTACAGCATCAATAATTTTTAAACCTTCATCTCTTAGATGAGATGTATATATTCCCCCCTTATTTGATATCTCTTTTGATATTGCAATTACCTCATCAACCTTAGAAAAATTTCCAGGGAGGTACTTTAACCCTGTTGAAATCCCAAAAGCACCTTCATCCATAGCCTTACTTGCAAGATTCTTCATAATTTCTAATTCATCATTTGTTGGTTCTCTATTATCAAGATTCATAACAACTCTTCTAATTTTATTATGACCTGTTAAAAAACCCACATTCATTCCTACACCAACTTTCTCAATTGTATCTAAGTACTGCTTAAACCCATATTTTAATGGTACTCCTCTTCCATCTGGCCCACCAAAACTAGTTGTAACACCTTGCCTAACATGACTCTCACTATCTGAGAGTTTTATGAAATTATCCATTGGATCTAAATGAGCATGAGTGTCTATAAATCCGGGAGAGACTATAAGCCCTGAAGCATCGATAACTCGAGTAGATTTTTCTGAATTTATCTTACCAACTTTAATTATTGTATTTCCTGTAATTGCTATGTCTACAGTTTTACTTTCTGTTCCCGACCCATCAAAAACTTGACCATTTTTAATAACTAAGTCATAAGATGATGATTCACAATTAATTAGAAAAAAACAAGAAAGTATGAGAAAGGTTTTTTTATACATTTTTAAGTATTTTCTACTAAGAAGGTAAATATTATTTTAATTTTAATCAAGTTTGAATTAAGTCCCATTTAAAAATAAACTAGTATGAAAGATAAAAGAGAGTATGATATAATCGTATGGGGAGCATCTGGTTTTACAGGAAGGCTCGTTGCAGAATATTTATACTTAAACTACAATTCAAAGAATTTAAAATGGGCTATTGCAGGAAGAGATAAGCTAAAACTCATTTCAATAAGAGATACATTTCTTGATAAGAGCATTCCTATAGTTATAGCTGATAGTTTCGATGAAAAGAGTCTTGATGAAATGACCAAAACAACAAAGGTAGTTTGTAGTACCGTTGGTCCATATGCAAAATATGGATCTTTACTTGTAAAGTCTTGTGTCAATAATAAAACCCACTATTGTGATCTTGCAGGAGAAGCACAATGGATTAGAAAAATAATTGATTTACATCATGAAGAAGCAAAAAATAATCAAGTAAAAATAGTAAACAGCTGTGGCTTTGACTCAATACCATCTGACTTAGGAGTTTACTTTATTCATAAAAATATTTCCAATAAGAACCTTACTATAAAAATGAGAGTTAGAGGTTTAAAAGGAACATATAGCGGAGGAACCTATGCTAGTATGAAGAATATCATTAAGGAAGCTTCTTCTAATAGAGAAGTTCGAAAGAGCTTAACTAATCCATATGGATTAAACCCAGTTGGCGAACAAAGTGGGCTTGACAAAAGAGATTTAGCATCTGTAGTTTATGATACAAAAATTAAAAGCTGGATATCCCCTTTTTTAATGGCTGGAATAAATACTAAAATAGTCAGAAGAAGTAATGCATTGAGTAATTACCAGTATGGAAAAGACTTTAAATATGACGAGGCAGTCATGACAGGAAGAGGCCTTAAAGGAAGACTCTATGGAATAATATTTTCAATCCCTTTAATTTTTCTTGCTGCAAAACCTGGATCATTATTTAATAAAATTTTTAATTTTTTCTCACCTAAACCTGGTGAGGGGCCAAATAAAAAAGAAAGAGAGAGTGGGTATTTTAATTTAAGATTTTTTGTTTTTCAAGAGAATTCTGATACTTCCATATTCAAAGTTACAGGCGATAGAGATCCAGGGTATGGTTCTACATCTAAAATGCTTGCTGAAAGTGCCATTTGTCTTGCAAAAGATGATTTAGATAATAAGTTTGGTGTGTTAACTCCATCTTATGCTATGGGTGACCATATCCTAGATAGACTTATTTCAAAAGCTGGATTATCATTTAATAAGATTAAATAATGATAAAAAATATTAGCCTAAAGAATTTATTATTTATTGGGTTTTTGATTGAATTAATGATATGCCTATTATTCCTACAAGGTTAACTGGAGGATTTATAGCGTATTTGATGATTCTTATTTATCCTTTGATCATTAGTAAAATTAGAAAACTTATTTACCATTTAATATATTTTTACTATGTTGGAATTGTAATGGCAGTAACAATTTTAGGAAGGGTTAGAGGTAATTTTGAAGGGGCAGAACCTGAATTTTTTCATTATTTAGGCTTAGCCTCAGTAATTTTAGGATTTATATATTTTACTGCTGTTATCATAAGATCAAGAAAACCAATAATTAAATAACAATCTCTTTACAATTTAGTAACGGTTAAGCATCAAAATTATTATGAATTGGTTTATCTTTGCAAAAAATTAAAAGACCCAAACCATAATTAATGAAAAACCTGATACTTTCTTTAACAATTTTACTAAGTTCTTTAGTAGTTTCTGCAAATGAAACTGATCCAAAAATTTACGGATATTGGCTAAACAATGACAGTGAAATTTTACTAATTCAAACGAATAATACTTTTTCTAGAAGATCTCAATCTGAAGTGCTTGCTAAAGGTGAACTAATAATTGGAGACGACAATATTAGCGTATTGAGAACAGATACAGGAGAAGAATATACATTAGAATATTTCTTAGGAGAAAAGACTCTAGTAGTGAAAAAACCCAACTCTGAAGAGGCTTGGCTTTTCACAAAAATAGGTGACTAAATAAATAGCTTTTATTTAGCCTTTGGTCTCACTTTTAAAAGTGACTGAAACTTCATATATTAGAATTAAACTACTATATGAAAAAGACTCTTATAATATTCGTATCTCTCTTTATTTCATTCTCTTTACAGAGTCAAAAGAAAAGTATTGATTCATTGACCAAGGAGATGAAGGTTTCCAAAGGAATAATAAATTCTTTTACAGATAATAATAAATTATTTTTTGAGATACCATCTGACCTCCTAAATAAAGAAATATTAGTTGTAAGTAGGCTTGCTCAAGTTCCATCAGGATATTCTCCATATGTAAATGCTGGATCTAAAACTTCAGAACAAGTAATAAGTTTTTTTAAAAAAAATAATAGGGTAGATATAAGACAAATATCCTTTAACAATATTGCAAATGAAGAAGATCCAATTAATCAGAGTGTTACTGAGAATAACTTTTCACCCATACTAGCAAGCTTTGATATTAAGAACGACGATGAGAATTCTTTTTTAATTGATGTTTCTGACTATTTTTTGAAGGATTCTCCAGGGTTTAATATTATAAATCCTAGACTAAAGGATGATTATAAAATTGGCAGTGTGGATAAAAAAAGAAGCAGTATTGACTCAGCAAAAAGTTTCCCAGAAAATATTGAAGTACTTAGCACACTCACATTTAATACAAGTAAACCCCCTAGAGCTAATAGGACAAAGACCTTCAGCTTCCAAGTTAATCACTCATTTATTTTATTACCAAATGAAAAGATGAAAATTAGAAATTATGATCATCGGGTTGGGTGGTTTACAGTCAATAAAGTAGACTACAGTTCTGACGCATTAAAATCTGACTCCTTCAGGTTGATAAGAAGATGGAGACTTGAACCTAAGAATGAAGAAGCTTATTCAAGAGGAGAACTAGTTGAGCCTAAAAAACAAATTGTTTATTATTTGGACCCTGCAACTCCAAAAAAATGGAGACCTTATTTCATTAAGGGAATTGAAGACTGGAACTCTGTTTTTGAAAAAGCTGGTTTTAAAAATACAATTGTTGCAAAAAATCCACCAAGTAAAGAGGAAGATCCAAATTTTAGCCCTGAGGATATTAGATACTCAACTGTTAGATACGTCGCTTCAGAAACAAGAAATGCTACTGGTCCTAGTGTGTCTGACCCAAGAACAGGTGAAATATTAGAAAGTGATATTATCTGGTATCACAATCATTTAAGATCTTATAGAAATAGATATTTACTTGAAACTGGAGCTGCTAATCCATTGGCAAGAACTTTAGAGACTCCTGAAAAAGAAATTGGAGAAATGATGAGAAGAGTTATATCTCATGAAATTGGACATGCACTTGGACTGCCTCACAATATGAAAGCAAGCAGTGCATATCCTGTTGACTCTTTAAGATCAGGAGAGTTCACACAAAAAATGGGTATTGCTACAACTATAATGGATTATGCTAGATATAATTATGTTGCCCAACCAGGTGATGAAAATATAAGGTTTGTAAGACAACTTGGACCATACGATGATTATTCAATTGAATGGGGGTATAGATATTATCCTGGAAAATCAGTAGAAGAAGAGCAAGAAATTCTATCAAATATTGTTGATCAAAAAAGTCTTGACCCAAATTATATGTTTGGATCATCATATGGTGACCCAAATTCACAAACTGAAAATATTGGAGATGATCCTGTAAAAGCAAGCACCTATGGTTTAAATAATTTGAAAATTGTTTCTGATAATTTAATTAAATGGACATATGAACCTGGTAAAGACTATAGTGATCTTGAAGAATTATATGATGAATTATTAGGAGTTTACAGAAGATATATATTTCATGTAATAGGTATAATCGGAGGTATTAATCAAACTCTTATAAACACTAATCAAGACAACTCTTTTACTTATGTAAATGTCAATAAAGATGAACAGTTAAGGGCACTAGAATTTCTTGACAAAGAATTATGGGACACCCCCTCTTGGTTACTAAATAAAGATATTATTTCACAAATCAATAACTCTGATGGATTATATAAAATTGAGAGTATGCATGAACGTGCATTAAATTCTTTATTATCGAATCGAAGATTAAACAGAATGTTATCTTCAGAAAATTCTTTAAAAGGAAATGGACTGAAATATCATGAACTTATTGATGATTTGTTTGAAACAATATTCCAAAATACAAACCCAACAGGTCAAATAAAAAGAAACCTTCAAATAAGTTTCTCAAAAAAAATTAATGAATTAATCACTGAAGAAGACTTAAAAGATGTAATAAAATCTAAAGCTCTATCAATTAAGAAGAAAATAAATAAGATATCAGATCGAAAATCAAGATCAGCCAATACTGATATTATTCAGGATCATTTCAATTATTTAGCCTTCTTAACAAGTGAAGATATTTAGCCTTTATTTGATTTAAGCAAGTAAAGTGAAGATATTAATGTAATTGGAAGCCAATTTCTATTTCTATTACAATAAATTAAATGCTTTGTTGTTTTTGGATTGTATAAGCTTTTATTTTTTGAATTATTAATAATGTCAAGTTTAGAAAGACTATCATTATCATCAGTTATAATTTTATTTGAGAAATAATTTATTAAAGTAACTGGGATTTTGCTATATCCAAGCTCTTTAAGAGCAGTGTATCGATGATGACCATCTATTATTAGATTAGATTCATTACACATAATTATAGTAGATATAATTATGTCATCATTTTTATACTTCAAATTATTTTTTAAAATATCCTTTTTATCTAGAAGAACTTTTTCGTGTGGAATAAGCAGATTAACATCAACTTCTTCAATTCCTGAAACAATATCTTTATCTACATTTATTGAATACATAAACTAATTGCATATTTTTGATAGTGTAAAATACGGAATATTTATAACTACTTTTTGTACATTTAAAAGATGTCAACTAAATCTCACTGGGAAAAAATTTATAAAGAAAAAAGTCCAAAAGAAGTTTCTTGGACACAAGAAATACCTAAATCTTCAATTGATTTTTTTAATGATTTTAAAATTGATAAAAAAGCTCCAATAATTGATGTTGGTGGTGGAGAAAGTAAGTTTGTTGATTATCTAATTAATGAAGGTTATCAAAATATTTCAGTATTAGATATTTCTAAGAATGCAATTGATAGAGCTAAAGAAAGAGTAGGTGAAAAATCTAAAAATATAAACTGGATTGTTTGTGATATAAATGAATTTAAACCTAAACAAAAATATGCTTTCTGGCATGATAGAGCTGTCTTTCACTTTTTAACTTCCAAAATTGAAATTAAAAGATATGTTGAAACAGTCAAGTTAAATGCTAAAGCTTTTGTTATAGGGACTTTTTCAACCTCAGGTCCAAAGAAATGTAGCGGCCTTGATATTACCCAGTATGATGAAAAATCATTGACTAAATTATTTAATCAGGATAATATTTTAACAAAAAGAGTTGAATATATTAATCATACAACTCCTTTTGAAACAATTCAAAATTTTATATTTTGCAGTTTCTCATCTAAATAAACCAATTAAAAACTAAAAATGGAATACAATAAACTGCCAGGAACAGATATTGAAGTAAGTAAAATATGTCTTGGAACTATGACCTGGGGTAGGCAAAATTCTGAAAATGAAGCCTTTGAGCAAATGGATTATAGCTTAGATAAAGGAGTGAATTTTTTTGATACCGCAGAGCTCTATCCAGTTCCTGCTACTCCTGATAGATATGCTGATACAGAAAAAATTATTGGTAATTGGATTTCATCAAGGAACTCAAGAGATAAAATTATTTTAGCTTCAAAAATTGCAGGTCCTGGAGATTATACTGCCCATATTAGAAAAACAGGTTACAAAGGAAAATCAATTGAAGAAGCAGTTAATGGAAGTCTTAAAAGATTAAAAACTGATTATCTAGATTTATATCAACTACACTGGCCAGATAGAGCAACAAATTATTTTGGGAAAAGAGGGTTTGAATATATCAACGATGGCTGGGAAGATAACTTTAAAGAAAATTTAGAAACTCTAAAAAAAATAATTGACTCAGGAAAAGTTAGACATGTAGGATTATCCAATGAGAATGCCTGGGGTATAATGAAATATCTAGAATATGCAAAGACGGGGCTGCCAAAAATGATTACAATTCAGAATCCTTATTCTCTCTTAAATAGGTTATTTGAAGTTGGAAGTGCTGAAATTTGCAAAAGAGAGAATGTTGGACTTTTAGCATATTCTCCACTGGGTTTTGGAGTATTATCAGGTAAATATAGAAATGGTAATATGCCTGATAATAGTAGATTAAAATTATTCTCAAATCTTGCTCGCTTTAGTAATGAAAAGTGTTTTGAAGCAACTGAACTATATTATAATATTGCTGTTAAACATAACTTAAGTCTAACTGAAATGTCCTTAGCCTTTGTGAATGACAGACCTTTTGTCACAAGTAATATTATTGGCGCAACATCTATGGATCAACTTAAGGAAAACATAAATAGTATAAATATTAAGCTTTCTAAAGAGATTCTTGGTGAAATAAATTTAGTTAGTGAAAAAATTCCAAATCCAGCACCGTAAATTAATCTGTAACTGAATTCAATGAGCTTTGATAACTCTAAAATATCAACCAAGGAGGCTACTAAAATTCTTTATGCTAACTATGATATAGAAGGATTAGTATTAGAACTTGATGGTGAAATAGATTTTAATTTTAAAGTTAATTCAGTTGACGGAAAAAATTACTTATTAAAAATATCAAGGCCAGGTTTCAAATCTGATTATATTGACTTTCAAATAAAACTATTAGATCATCTTAATAAAAATTGTGAAATTGAAATAGCAGGTAATGAGTTAACAGTTGATGGGGAAAAATCATGTATTATAAAAGATAATCTAGGAAAAGAAAGAAGCGTCAGATTATTATCATGGGTAGAAGGAAGACTTTGGAGTTCTGCAAACCCAATTAATAAATCTTTAAGAAATGATTTAGGGTCTAAAACTGCAATGATTTCTAAATCTCTAACAAATTTCAGTCATTCCTTTTCTAAAAGAAAAATAGAATGGGATATTTCAAATTCATTATGGGTAGAAGATTATATAGAGAAATTTGAAGTAGGTGAGAAAAAAATAATTAAAGAATTTATAAAAGATTTTAAGGCAGGATTGCCCATCTTCAATAAATTAAAAAAGTCAATTATTCATAATGATATTAATGATAATAACATCATAATATCTAATGATTTATTAAATCCCAAGATTGAGTCAATTATCGATTTTGGAGATTCTGTTTTTGCTCAAACTATAAATGATTTGGCAATCACTTGTTCATATGGAATAATGAAACTAAATGATCCTCTATCAGCATGTTGTGATATAGTTAATGGATATAATTCTGTTTCTAAAATAAGTGATGATGAACTAAAAATATTATTCAACTTAGTTGCGATGAGACTTTTAATCTCTGTTACAAAATCTTTAATTAACAAAGTTAAGGAGCCTGAAAATAAATATCTTTTAATAAGTGAAAAATCTGCATGGGAAGTACTAAAAAAGTGGGTTGAAATTGACTCTGAATTTGCATACTATTCTTTTAGAAAAGCTTGCGGTATAGACGCTCATCCCAATCAAAATAAGTTTTATAAATGGGCAAAAAAAAATAAATTTTCAGCAACCGATTTATTTCCTTCTGTTAAAAAAAATAAATTTCACAAAATAGATTTAAGTGTTGGCAGTAAGTGGATTGGAAGAAGAAAAGAAATTGAAGATTTAGATTTATTTCAATTCAAGATAGAAAAACTTCAGAAACAATATCCTGGAAAAATTATAGCTGGAGGTTATCTTGAACCTAGATCTATTTATTCCTCAAACTCTTATGATAAAATTGGAAATTTTGGAAACGAAAGTAGAACTGTTCATTTAGGACTTGATTTTTGGCTTTCTCCAGGCACAAAAGTTAATTCAATGTTTGACGGAGAGGTTGTTACTTCAATTAATGATAAGGGAGATAAAGAATATGGTGGACTTCTAATTATAAAACATAAAGTTGAAAATTTTGAATTCTATACTTTATATGGACATAATACTGTTGGAAGTGTATTAAAAAATAAAATTGGAGCCAAAATTAAAAAAGGAGATATAATTGCAGAAATTGCAAATTATCCTGAAAATGGAAATTGGGCACCTCATTTACATTTTCAAATAATGCTATCCACACTTAATTATAAAATTGATTTTCCAGGAGTATGCTATTATAACCAAATTGAAGTCTGGAAAGATTTATGCCCAAACCCTAATCTTCTTTTTAAATCTGTGGATTTGAATTATACGAATGATAAATCAGATGGTGAGCTTATTGAATACAGAAAAAAACATTTAGGAAAAAGTCTAAAACTTCATTATGAAGAACCTATTAATATTGTTCGAGGTGAGGGGGTTTATTTAATATCTAAAAATGGAAGAAAATATCTAGACACAATTAATAATGTTGCTCATGTCGGACATGAAAATGAATCAGTAGTGATTGAAGGACAGAATCAAATGTCAATTTTAAATACTAATTCTAGGTATCTACATAAAAGCATAAATGAGTTAGCTGAGGAAATAATTCAGACTTTACCAGAAAAGTTAAGTGTTATACATTTTGTCAATTCAGGAAGTGAAGCTAATGAACTAGCTATTAGAATGATGAAGTCTCATACTGGAAGCAATGATATTATTGTATCAGAAAATGGTTATCATGGAAACACTAATATTTGTGTTGATATTTCATCATATAAATTTGATGGTAATGGTGGTAAGGGTGCCCCTGAAAATACTCATGTTATTCCAATGCCAACTAAATTTAATGGAAAGCATAAAGGAGATAATGCAAGTAAAGGCTATATAAGTGAAATTGAAAATTCTATTAATAACCTTAAATCTAAAAATAGAGGTCTTGGAGGCTTTATCATTGAACCTATAATAAGTTGTGGAGGACAAGTAGAATTACCGGATGGATTTTTAAAAACTGCCTATGACTTAATTAGAAAAAATGGAGGAATCTGTATTTCAGATGAAGTGCAGGTTGGCTGTGGTAGATTAGGTGAATCATTTTGGGGTTTTGAACTTCATGATGTTATTCCTGATATTATTACAATTGGTAAACCACTAGGAAATGGTCACCCTATTGGAGCTGTAGTCTGCACAAGTGAAATAGCAGAGAGTTTTGCCAATGGAATGGAGTTTTTTAACACTTTTGGTGGAAACCCTGTTTCATGCTCGATTGCAACTCAGGTTCTTAAGGTTGTAAAGAATGAAAATCTTCAGAAAAATGCCAAAACAATTGGAAATTATTTTAAAAAAGAACTTAAAAAGCTATCTGGTAAACATGATATAATTGGTGATGTTAGAGGTCAAGGATTATTCCTAGGTATAGAGTTTATTGATCATAAAATGAATCCACTATTTAAAGAAGCTAAATATATTGTTAATCGTCTTAAAAACTTTGGCATATTAGCAAGCTTAGATGGGCCTAGCAATAACGTTATAAGAATAAAACCACCATTAATTTTCAATAAAGATAATTGTGATACGTTTATTTTTTACCTTCATAAAATCTTAGAAGAAGATTTTCTAAACAAATAATAACTACTATGATCAAGTATAATATCTTATTTACCTTTTTATTATTAAATACTTCAATAGCTATGTCGCAAAAATATGAGACTCAAGAATATAAAATAGTTAATCAGATTGACAAAGTTGAAATTAGATACTACCCTAGTGCCGCGATGATAAAAGTCTCTGCTAACATGGGTAGAAATAATAATTTTGGAAAATTATTTAGATATATAGCAGGTGGAAATAAAAGTGATGAAAAAATTGCAATGACTACTCCTGTATATATGTCAAATGATAATAGGACTATGGAATTTGTACTTCCAAGGAAATTTATTTCTAATGATGCTCCTGTTCCAATTGATAGTGATGTTGAGACTTACATATCAGAGCCAAAGTATTTTGCAGCTATTAGATACTCAGGTTATTCAAATGAAAGAAAAGAAAAAGAATATAAGGAACAACTTATTAAAAAAATTGAGGGGGGTAAACTTAAAGTCCTAAGCGATCATTATGTTCTTTCTTATGATGGTCCTACAAAATTCTACAATAGAAGGAATGAAATTTTAATTCAAGTCAATTACTCAGATTAATAATTCATAATTTTTTTATTTAAAATTATTGTTTTTTTATAAAAATTCATACTATTAAATATCAATTTCATAAATATTAAATAATTAGTATTTCTAATTATCAATAAGTGTTTCTTATAAAATAGTTTTGGTTAAAATAATTTTAAACAACTTAAACTATGAAAAATTTTATAATAAATTTCTCCTCTTCTTTTAAGTTTATTTTACTAACTATAGTAGCTCTTCTTTCACCAAATATTTCATATTCACAAGACTTTGGGGCTGATTTAGTAAGTTCTTATATTTGGAGGGGAACACAATTTGGATCTGGCGCACACATTCAACCTTACATGGATCTTGGGTCTGGAAACCTAACTGGAGGTGTTTGGGGAAGTTTTCCTACATCAGCTAAAGGTGGTGGAAATGAACTTGACTTATGGGTAAGTTATGATTTTGGACCACTCGCATTAACAGTAACTAACTATACATTTCCAAGTGAGGGAGGAGTATATGCTGATGGTGAAGGATTATTTAATGGAGATTACACAGAACTTGCTGCATCTACATCTATTATGGGTGTTGACTTGTCTGCAGGGTACTTTACTGAAGTTGAAGCATTATATGTTGAGCTTGGATTCTCCACTGGAGCTGTAGATATAGCTTTGGGATATGGTGATGATCAAGCAGATGGATTCTATGCAGGCGGAGGGTCAGGTTTAGTTAATATGTCATTTAGTGGCTCAAAGGATATTCAAATATCAGATAATTATGCATTACCTGTATTTGGATCATTCATTTTAAACCCTGAAGCAGAGACTGCATTTTTAGTTTTTGGAATAAGTTTCTAAATTGAACACATTATGAAAAAAATAGAGGCAATTATTAGAAAGTCAAAATTTGACGAAGTCGTTAAAGCTCTGCATGATGCAGAAGTTTACTTTTTCAGCTACTGGGATGTTACCGGAGTTGGAAATGAAAAAATAGGAAAGGTCTACAGGGGGATTACATATAGCACAAAAGATATTCAAAGAAGGTGTTTATCAATTATTGTATCAGACACATTTGTTAATGCAACAGTTGAAGCGATAATTAAATCTGGAGCGACTGGAAGCATAGGTGATGGTAAAATTTTTGTTTTACCATGCGATGAAGCCTATAGAATTAGAACAGGAGAACAAGGAAATAAATCATTTAATTAAAAAACATGGAACTATTAACAACTAATAATGTTTGGATGATGCTCTGTGCAGCATTAGTATTCTTCATGCATCTTGGATTTTCTTTCTTAGAGATAGGACTAACAAGGCAAAAAAATACAATTAATATATTATTCAAAAACTTTTTTATAATAACCATGGGGTTAATCACTTATTGTTTAATTGGTTTTAACCTTATGTATCCAGGAGACTTTAATATAATAAATGGATTCCTTGGGTTTTCAGGACCTGGTTTAGATTCAGTTGCAGCAGCAGATTTGGCATATAACGAGGGTTATACATATTGGACAGATTTCTTATTTCAAGGAATGTTTGCAGCTACAGCTGGGACTATTATTTCAGGGGCAGTTGCAGAGAGAATTAAAATTAATTCTTTTATGATTATAATTTTTATATACATAACTCTAGTATATCCTATTGTTGGTTCATGGCAATGGGGAAGTGGTTTTTTATATAATTTAGGTTTTTATGATTTTGCTGGCTCAACTCTGGTTCATTCTGTTGGAGGCTGGGGAGCATTAATTATAATATATCTATTAGGAGCTAGAAAAGGTAAGTTTGATATTTCTGGAAATCCAGTTGCAATACCTGGATCAAATATCCCACTTTCTGCAGCTGGTGTTCTTATTCTTTGGTTAGGATGGTTTGGGTTTAATGGTGGATCTGTTTTATCTGCTGATCCTGCTAATACATCATTAGTTCTTGTAACCACATGTCTTGCAGCAGCAGCAGGAGGACTTGGAGCAATTTCACTTTCAACTATACTTTATAAAAATCTAGATATAACTATGTTTATGAATGGTGTACTGGGAGGACTCGTAGGAATTACAGCGGGTGCTGACCAAATGGGACCAACCGAGGCAATAATAATTGGATCAGTTGGAGGAATAATTGTAGTTCTTGGTGTTGCTCTTCTTGATAAATGCAAACTGGATGATCCAGTTGGAGCTATTCCAGTTCATTTGTTTGCCGGAATATGGGGGACATTATCTGTAGGTATATTTGGAGCATCTGCAGGGTTTAATCAATTTATGATTCAGCTTGCAAGTATTGGGATTGTTGGATTATTTTGTGTGATTTGCACGACAATAATAGTCTTTACTGTTAAATCATTTGTGGGACTAAGAGTTTCCGAAGAAGAAGAATCTACTGGATTAGATATTACAGAGCATGGTACAAAAGCATATTTTTCATCTTAATGAAATAATAGCTTTTATTGTTTTCAACCTTGAAAGGAGATCAAATGATCTCCTTTTTTTGATTTAAAATTCAATAATAATTTATTTAATTATGATACTTTTATAATAATGAAGAAAATAGTTATTGTTGGAAGTGGTATTAATGGTTTAGTTGCGGCAAATTACTTAGTTAAAGAAGGCTATGATGTTAGCATAATTGAAATAAAAGATATTACAGGAGGTGCTTGTATAAAAGATTCTATTCAAATTGACAATAAAAAAATTGATTTTGCATATGGACCAACTGTTCTAGGAATGATGCCAGATTTTATTTTTAAAGAAACAGGATTGATTAATAAAGTGGAAGGTTTTTACCCTAAAACTCCTAAGCTTGTTTATTTTCAAGGTGATCAAAAAACTACTAAAATATTTCAAAATCATGATCAACTAGAGAAGGAGCTTAGAGAAAAATGGAATGAAAAAGGAAAAATAAGTGATTTTAGAAATGATGAAAATAAAGTTATAAATTTTATACAAAAACTTTATAGAGAAGCAACATCTCCATCAATAGATTTAGCAAATAAAATATTAGGTAAAGAGCTAACAAGTTTGTGGATTTCAGGAACAGCAAAAGACCTACTAGATAATTATTTTACTAGTGATAGGACAAAATTATATATGGGAATGACTGTCATTGAAAGCGGTCCTGCTTCGATTTATGATCCTGGAACAGCATTTACAATCCCTTTAATGGACTCTGGTTCAGTATATGATGGTTATTGGGGTTATGTTAAAACTGGTATTTGGAAAATAACCGAATCTCTAACTAAAATTAATTATGATTTAGGAGTCACCATTCATTTAAACTCATCGATAAATGAGGTAGACACTAAAACTAATTCTATTTCTTTTGTAAAAGATGAAAAAGATTATAAAATTAATTATGACCATTTATTATTTGCAACTGACCCAGTGACTCCATCAAAACTTATAAATAATTTTAATCAGAAAAAGGTTAATCTTGATTTAATTGGAACTAGTGGAAAGGTTACGGCTTTTTTTAAAAATCCTGTCAAATGGAAAGAATCAAATAATTATTCTGATTCATTTAGATTCGTTTTTTCAACGGATACTCTAAAAGGATTTGAAGATGCTAGTCAAAATGCATTAAAAAATTCTGGAGATTATTTTCCTGGATTTATTCAAATATATCCAGATGGAAGTGCTCAAAGAACTATGGGTAATAAGGAGAATTTTGATAAATTAATTTTCTTTACTAAGAATATGAGTTATAATAAAAAAGCTGATGATCTAGAAAATATTAAGGACAAGATTGTTTCAACTGTACTTCCTTATATTGAAAATTCAGATGATTTAGTTTTTAGCAAGTTTCTAACTCCAAAAGATTTAAATGAAACATTTTTATTTCCAAAGGGAAATATTGATCATTCTACTATGACAGGTAACCAGAATTTCGATAAACGAACATTTAGTTCTCAATCTTCAAACTTTTATTCTTACTATGACTATGAGAATGTTTATTATTGTGGGGCGGGAAGTTTTCCTTGTGGAAGTGTAGCTGGAACTCCAGGCTACATGTGTTCTAAACAAATAATTAAGACTACACGGCAGTAATAATGCCGTATTGTTATCCCATATAATAAAAAATATTATGAATAATTTTAAAGTAAATCAATTCGTATGAAAAAAATAAACTTACTATTAATCTTTTTTCTTGTATCAGCTTGTACTAATTCAACAAAGGTTGTTTTTTTAGGAGATTCAATAACTGCAGCTGCTATTTATGACAAGGAGGTTGCTGAACCTTGGGGTGATACTTTTGTTTACCCTAAAGCAACTGGTTTTATTACACTACTAAAAGAAAATGTTGGAGACAATGTTAAATTAATTGGAAAAGGTATTAGTGGCGATAAAGTATCCGATCTTCTTGCAAGGTATAAAGATGATGTAATTAAACTAAATCCTGATATTGTATTTATTTACATTGGGATTAATGACGTGTGGCATAAATATGACATTGGCACTGGATCAGATATTGATTTTTACGAAAATGGTTTAAGAAAAATGATTGTTGATATAAAAAGTCAGGGTTCTGAAATAGTTCTTTGTACACCAACACTTATAGGAGAAAATTCAGGGGAGTTTGTACTTGTTAATCAATTCAAAGATGTTGAAACAATGGAAAAAATGAATGGTGATTTAGATGCTTTTTCAGATGTAATAAGAAAATTATCTACTGAGTTTAATACTGATTTACTCGACTTAAGAGAGATTTTTATGTCTTATGTTTCAGAAAACAATCTTAACAACGAAGCTGCTGGTTTATTAACCTATGATGGTGTTCATTTAAATGATCTAGGCAATAAGTTAATTGCAGATGAAATGATTAAGTTTATTAATTAATTTCTAAATATGCCAAGATTTCATTTAGCCTTACTATTAGCATTCATAGTGGGATGCCAACAAAATACTTCAAATAACATAATTTACTCATCAACCTTTGATGATATTGAGTATTTTGGTGAAGATTCATTCTTATTGGAAGGAACTGATATTCCTGACTCATTAAAAGAAAATAAATATGATAGATTACCAGCCTCTTATAAAGAGATTGTTAGAAAACCTGTTTGGGATTTATCAAAGAATTCAGCTGGACTATCTATTCGATTTTTATCAAACTCATCAGTAATAACAGTCAAATGGGGCCTGTTAAATGATTTTAGTATGGGTCATATGCCTGATACAGGAATTAAAGGTGTTGATTTATATTTTAAAAATAATAATGATTGGCAATATATAAATACTGGTATTCCGTTAGGTTTTAAAAATGAATATAGACTTATTGACAACATGGATAATGAGTTAAGAGAATATAGAATGTTTCTTCCATTATATGATGGTTTAAAAAGTATTGAGATTGGAATCGATAATTCAAGTTTTATAAGAAAACCTAAAAAGAGTGAAAAAAAACCTATAATTTTTTATGGAACTAGTATAACACAGGGAGCAACTGCTTCAAGACCTGGGATGGCTCATACTAATATTATCTCTAGAAAGCTTGATCGAGATGTTATTAATTTTGGATTTAGTGGTAACGGAAGAATGGAACAACCTATATCTGAATTAATATCAGAATCAAATCCAATATTTTATGTTATAGAATGTATGCCTAATATGTCTCCTGATATGGTCACAAGTAATACAATTCCATTGGTTGATACAATTAGGAATAAACACCCTAATACTCCTATAATTTTAGTAGACCTATTTAATTCTCCACTAACTGCATTAGATAATAACCTAGATAAAGCAAGAAATGAAATGAATAATGCATTAAAAACTGAATATGAAAAAATGATTGACAATGGATATGATAATATCATTTATCTAGAAAGTAGAAATTCCTTAGGTGATGATTTTGAGGGAACTGTTGATGCAGTTCATTTCACAGATATAGGTTTTAATCGATATTCTAACTTTTTAATCAAAAAATTCAAAGAACATAAGCTAATTGAGAATTAATTCAATTTAACTTATTTATGTATTTAACAATTTCTTAAAAAAATTTCTCTTAATTATAGTTT
>Ga0114998_10000405_pt1 | contig 31535 bp, 26 predicted proteins | sample ArcticOcean_MG_C_5_FD_87044 | JGI IMG/M metagenome (GOLD analysis project Ga0114998, IMG submission 87044) | Marine microbial communities from western Arctic Ocean - ArcticOcean_MG_CB4_138 | ecosystem: Environmental > Aquatic > Marine > Oceanic | place: Arctic Ocean: Canada Basin | collected... | reverse complement strand
TCGAGCTTGCGTCGTGCCGCCTTGCTGCAAGAGCGCCTTGCTGCCATGGGCCGCAGCGATGTTCGCATTGAACCGCTGCGAGGTAACCTAGACACCCGGTTGGGCAAGCTAGACAGCGGCGCTTATGACGCCATTGTGTTGGCTTCAGCAGGCCTTAAACGCTTGGGGTTGCCCCAGCGCATACGCCGTATTTTTACCTTTGAAGAGATGCTCCCAGCCGCCGGTCAAGGTGCTTTAGGCATTGAGATTAAATCCGACCGGGCCGACCTGCGTGCAGCTTTAGCGCCACTGATGCACATGCCAACTTGGTTGCGCGTAGCCAGCGAGCGCGCTGTCAGTCGCGCCATGGGCGGTAGTTGCTCTGTGCCTCTGGCTGCGCATGCACGCTGGCAAGGGGGCAGCTTGTTGCAATTGGATGCAGCTTGGGGCGATGAGGAGCTGGCGATGCCTGTGCTGCGTGCCTCGCTCAGCGCTGACGTTAAGTCTATTGACCAAGCTGATGCGTTGGGGCTGGCGGTGGCGCAGGGCTTGCAAGCCGCAGGCGCCAAGCCACGTACCTAGTCAGCTTGCAAGCCACACATTGATTGCACACCTTGTCATGGCTACGGCACACCCCACCATTCACACCGCCCAGGTGACTCCGGTCAACAGCAGTCCACGCTGCACAGTTGTGCTCACCAGGCCCGCTGCAGACATGACGCCTTGGTTGCAGGCGCTGCAAGCCGCTGAATTTGACGTGCTGACGCTGCCATTGATTGCAATTGAATCACGGGCAGATTCACCCGCTGTATGGGCCGAATGGTCTGGGCTGCAGCGCAACAGTGCCGTGATGTTTGTGAGCGCCAATGCTGTGCGTCATTGGTTTGCTGGCAGTTCGGCTTACAGCCAGACATGGCTGGACGCCATGCAGCAACCTGTTTACCAAGGTCCTCGATGTTGGGTGCCAGGCCCCGGTACGGCCAGTGCGTTGCTGCAACTCGGCGTGCCACTACACCTGATAGATCAGCCCCGCGCCGATGCTGCGCAGTTTGATTCAGAGGCTTTGTGGCAGGTTGTACGACCACAGCTAGCGTTGTTGCAACAGCGGGACGTACAAACACCGGCGTCTAGCCGCGTGCTGGTTGTGCGCGGGCAAACCCATGGCGCTGTTGACAATGCGAATAATTCGAACGAGGCGGGACAAGGTCGAAATTGGCTGGCCTACCAGTGCAGGACTATGGGCATGACCGTGGCGCACATTGCTGTGTATGAGCGCGTTGTGCCAGCCTATGACGGCGCGGTTCAGCGCGTGCTGAACCAGGCTGCGGCAGCGCCCCATACCATTTGGCTTGCCAGTAGCGCCCAAGGCTGGCGCAACCTAGAGCAACTCATCGCGCTGTGGGGTGGCGGTGATGTGCTGCATCAGCAGCGCGTGTTGGCTACTCACCCTACAATCGCCGACAGTGTCCGGGCACTGGGCTGGAATCAGGTTGTCGCTTGCAGACCCGCCTTACAGGATGTCTTGCGTGCCTTGGTCTCTATGCATGGTTGATTTTTGAGTGTGTTTTTGATGCGCGTTGTCAGTACATCGAAAGCATCAGCAATGCGTCCTACAATGCAATAAGACCAGTGTTGAGTGCATGGGGTGCGCTGACAGTTACTTACTTGCCTATGTGCAGTTTCAATGAGGCCACGATGACCGACAGCCAAAGCCCTAAACCAGCTACTACGACAACAGACAAAGATCCCTCAGCGCCAGTCACTGCAGGCAGCGCTATAGACGCGGTTGAGCCACAAACCAGTGCCTCCGCAGCCACAGCCCAAGCTGCTTCAGGTGCACAAGTATCCGCCGTGACTGCGGGTGCCGCTGCCCCGAAAATACCCACTGGAAAAAAATCGCCATCCACAGGAGCACAGGTCAAAGAACCGCCTACAAAAGAAACTGTTTCTAAGCCAGCGCCTGCCCAAAGGCCCTCATCAACCGGCAACGGCACGGTTAAAAGCGCCAATACAGGCGTCATCTGGGTGATCGCTTTGGTTGCGCTTTTTATTTCTGTTTTGAGCGCGGGCGGCGCCCTCATGGTGTGGCGACAACTCGACACTGCGCGCCTGGATGCACAGCAGCGCTCTGATGCGGTGTTGGTGCAAACCAAAACAGCTGGTGCACAAGCCGGCGCTGCCGAGCAACTCGCGCAAGCATTGCAGGCGCGCATGAGTTTGGCAGAGGCCAAGCTCAGCGAGTTGAATTTGCAGCGAACGCAATTAGAGGAGCTCATGCTCAGTGTTTCGCGTTCGCGCGACGACACATTGGTGCAAGACTTAGAGTCATCAATGCGTTTCGCTGTGCAGCAGTCCAACTTAATGGGTAGCCCCAATGCACTTATAGCCACTTTGCAAGCGGGTATTGAGCGTATCAATCGCTCGGCACAACCCCGCCTCAATCCGGTGTTACAAGCCATGGAGGCTGACCTGGTCCGCCTGCAAGAAGTGGCTGGCACGGATGTACCCATGTTGGTGGCGCAATTGGCTGCGTTGCCCACGTACATAGACCGCCTGCCTATGCGCAGCATGGCGCCACCCCCACTCAACAGGACCATTGAGTCAGCTGGCGATCAATCTGCAAACGAGACAAATAACGCTGGCAGTGCATCAACTGCTGGTGCGCTCGCAGGCAATAGCGCCGCACAGGTTGCTTCAGGCACTGAACCCTCTGGCGCTAACAGCCCGCTTGTTGGCGATAACTGGGTGGTCAATGCTTGGTACAGTGCGCGTGCGCAAGCAGCTGGTTTTTGGCAACGCTGGTCAGGTGCTGCCGGCGCTTACATGTCTAGCTTCGTACGTGTGCGCAACATCGACAACAGCGACACCTTTTTGTTAAGTCCTGAGCGTGCTTGGGTGCTGCGCGAGAATCTCAAGCTGCGCGTGCTGAATGCACGCTTGGCGCTGGTGGGTGCGCAACACGATGTGGCCTCGCAAGACCTGGCTGCCGTTGCCTTGTCAGTGTCTCAGTACGGTTCGCCGGGTGCCGTTGAGGTGCAAGCCTTGCTCGAAAAGCTTCAGCGTACGCAAGCTAGCATTCAAGGCTTGCAAGTGCCCATGCCGCAGTCGACGCTGGGCGCATTGGCTACTGCAGCTGCTGGTCGATAAGGGAGCTTGATTATGAAATGGTTAAGTTCTTTGGTTGTATGGGTGTTAGCAGGTGTGGCGCTTGCATGGGCTCTCGACAACACCGCCATGGTGTCGTTGTTTGTTGGTTCACAACGTATAGACCTCTCATTAAATCTGGTGATGATTGCGTTGGTCGCTGTGTGTTGGTTGCTGTTGTCTTTAAAAAACCTCAGCGCAGGTTTGCGTCTCGCAGCTGCCAAGGCCAAGTGGGGCCGCGTACAACGCGTCGAGCGTGGCGCAATGGCCTTGTTGGTCGACAGCATCAGCCTTCATTTGGCTGGGCGCCACGGCAAAGCACTCAGCGCTGCCAGCGAGGCTTTGCTTGCCATGGAGCGCCAAAGCGTTGCTGATGGCATGCAGCTGCCACGTTTGGCCAGTTCTCGCGTATTGGCCTTGTGGGTGATGGCTGAAAGTTCTCAGTCCATGCGTAATCTAGACCAAGCGCAAGCCCATCTAGACGCCGCATTGGCGTTGGATGTGCGCAATGATGGCGCCACTGCACAAGAGGGTGTGATGTTGCGCTCTTTGCGCTGGGCGCTTGATGTGCGTGATGCACCGCTGGCCAGCGCACGTTTACGGGCGCTACCAAAAACCGTGTCAAGGCGCATACAAGTGTGGCGTTCACGGCTAGACTTGGCGCAACTTCAGGACAAGCCTTTGGCCGCACTAGAGGCCGTTAGGACATTAACCAAACACGGTGCTTTCACTGGATTTGCCTCTCTGAGTTTGCAGCGCTCATTGGCTGTGAAGGTCATCAACAGCGTTGACGATGAAGCTGGCTTGCAAGCCTTTTGGAAATCGCTACCCGCCATAGAGCGTGATACGGCAGACGCAAGCTTGGCTTGGGCCAAGCGCTATTTAGATTTCAACGCTTTGAGCGAACAGTCAGATGTGGCCAAGACGACGGCACAGCGCGTGATTAAGCAACTGCAGCCAGTCTGGCATCGCTATGACGACCTCACCAACGACCAGCAAATTCGACTCGCTGTATGCATTGAGCCGCTGGTGCCTTATTTAGAGCAAGAGTGGGTGGCACAGGTCGAGCTCGCTCAAGCGCAACACACCTCAGATGCGGTGCTGCAGTATTTGGCTGCACAAACGTATATGCAGCGCCAGTTGTGGGGCAAAGCCAAGCCCTTGTTTGAGCGTTCAGCCAAAGGTCTCAGCAACACATCGCTGCGCCGGCGTGCGTGGGTCTCGTTGGCCACCATGGCCACTGAACAAGGCGATTTACCAGCCGCGGCCTTGGCCTGGCAAGCAGGTGCCCAGTTGCCTGAAAGCTTATAAACCGCAACAAGTGGGCCTGCAATGCCAGCTTGGTGCGTGTCCAACCAGCGTTTAGCGCCAATTTAAATCGCAGTAACTAAAGCCCATTGACGCATTGTCAGCGTCACAGTTAGAGTGAAATGACAAGGTACTGGGCACTCAATGCCCCAGTATTTTGGACAAAAAGTCCTTGCTCCGCTCATTTTGTGGGTTGTTGAAAAACTCTTCAGGGGTGTTTTCTTCAACAATTTGACCTTGGTCCATAAAGATCACTCTGTCTGCCACAGCTTTGGCAAACCCCATTTCGTGGGTCACACAAATCATGGTGATGCCTTGGTTGGCCAATTCAACCATCACGTCCAACACCTCTTTGATCATTTCCGGGTCAAGCGCTGATGTGGGCTCGTCAAACAACATGATTTTCGGGGTCAGACACAGGGCGCGTGCAATGGCCACACGCTGTTGCTGACCACCTGACAGTTGCAACGGGTACTTCTCAGCTTGTTCGGCGATTTGCACACGCTCAAGCTGTTCCATTGCACGCGCCACAGCCTCAGACTTGGGCAGTTTGCCCACCCACATGGGCGACAGCGTGAGATTTTCAAGCACTGTGAGGTGAGGAAACAGGTTGAATTGCTGAAAGACCATGCCCACTTGCTTGCGAACTTGGTCAATGGCTTTGACATCGTCGCCCAATTCGACGCCGTCGACGATTAACCGGCCTTCTTGGTGCTCTTCTAAGCGGTTGATACAGCGAATTAAGGTGGACTTGCCAGAGCCAGATGGCCCGCAAATAACAATGCGCTCGCCTTTGGCAATTGACAAGTTGATGTCGCGCAACACATGGAAGTTGTTGCCATACCATTTATTGACTTTGTCGAAGGTGATGATGGGGTCGGACATATTGAATTCTCGAATGTGTGTTGTATAAATAAACGCTTGCGCTGACAGGCTTAGCGTTGTTTGCCTTTGTTGGCTTGCGCTTCAACCCAACTGCTGTAGCGCGACATGGAAAAGCAAAATACAAAATAAATCATGGCTATAAACAAGTAGCCTTCTATGTAGAAAGACCGCCAGTCAGAGTCTGAACCCAGCGCCATTTTTAGAGCGCCTGTGAGTTCGTACAAACTCACAATGGTGACCAAGGATGTGTCTTTGAAAATGGCAATAAAACTGTTCATGATGCCTGGCACCACCATGGCCAAGGCTTGGGGCAGCACAATTTTCCGCTGTGTTTGCCAGTACGACAAGCCCAGCGTAGCCGCTGCCTCCACTTGTCCTTTGGGTATGGCTTGCAAACCACCCCGAATGACCTCTGCCATGTAAGCGGTTTGGAACAGCGTAATACCTACCAGTACGCGCAGCAGCACATCAATGGTCACGCCTACCGGCATAAACAGTGGGAACATGAAGGAGGCCATGAACAGCACTGAAATCAACGGCACGCCACGTATTAACTCAACAAATACCGTGCATAGGCTACGAATAGCTGGCAAATTTGAGCGTCTGCCCAGCGCTACCAGCAACGACAGCGGAAATGACAGCGCAATAGAAATAGTGGCCAGCATGATGGTCAGCGGCAGGCCGCCCCAGCGGCTGGTCTCGACCTCCTCAAGCCCCCAAATCCCCCCCATCATGATGGCAAAAAAGCCGGACAGCATCAACGCCCACAGCACAACCAGCCAAGGTTTCCAGAAGGCCCTTGTGCAACTGGCTACCAGCAACGTGACCATCATTAAGGTGGCGACCAATGGACGCCATTGTTCTTCGAATGGGTAGCGCCCAAAAATAATGAGGCGGTATTTTTCTGTGATGACTCCCCAGCAAGCGCCTACGCCATCGGCTTTACACGCGTCGGAGTCGGCCAGCCAGTAAGCGCGAAAAATTGCCCAGTCTATAAATTGTGGAATGAACCACAGCATCAAGCCACCAAACATAAAAGTTGCAGCGGTGGTGCGGGCGTCACCAAACAAGTTAGAGCGTATCCATGGGATAACGCCCTCTGTATTCACTGGCGCTTGGCGAGCGGCTATTGGTTTAAAAGTTGTTGTAGTCATGTGATGTGCCAGCCTATCGCTCTTTAATTTCAGAACGCTTGTTGTACCAATTCATAAACATTGATGTCGCCAGCGACGTGCTGAGGTACACCATCATCACAATGGCAATACACTCCACCGCTCGCCCAGTTTGGTTGAGCGCTGTGTTGGTGACCGAGACAATGTCTGGGTAGCCAATAGCCACTGCCAATGAGGAGTTTTTGGTCAGGTTCAAAAACTGGTTGGTCATGGGCGGAATAATCACGCGCAAGGCTTGCGGCAGCATGATGAGCTTCATAGTGTGTCCTTTTGACAAACCCAAGGCTGAAGCCGCCTCGCGTTGGCCGTCAGGCACTGATTGAATACCTGCACGCACAACCTCTGCGACGAAGGCTGCGGTGTACATGGTCAAACCCAGCAACACGGTCAAAAACTCTGGCGTAACGGCTGCGCCGTGCTCAATCGCAAAGACGCCTTGGACTGGCGTATCGAAATCAGAAGGCGCACCGCCTACAAACCAGCCAGTAACCGCGCCAGCGCACAGCATGCCTATGGGTATCCAAAAGCTGCTGGACAATTGACCTGTTGCCTCAAAAAGTTTTTGTGCACGGCGGCGGTACATGACCACACCCACCATGCCGGCCATAAAGCCTATCAAGCCCGTCAGGTGCCCGAATGCCCACATCGGGGCAGGAAAGGACACGCCCCCTTTGCTTAAAAAGAAATTGCCAAATTGCCAAGGCTCCCAGCTGTCAGGTAGGAACTCTGTCAAAAATATGTACCACATGAACAGCTGCAGCAACACGGGTATATTTCGGAAAAACTCGACGTAGGCCATGCATATGCCGCGCACCAATGCGTTGCGCGAGAAGCGGCCAACGCCAATCATGGAGCCTAAAATGGTGGTCAAGACGATGCCAACGACAGCCACCCGCAGGGTGTTGGCCAGGCCTACTAAAAAGGCTCGCCAATAGCCTTGCCCGGAGTCATAAGGAATAGGGGTCTCACCAATGTCAAACCCAGCGGTTTGGGTGAGAAAGTCAAAACCGCTTTGTATGCCGCGTGCTGCCATGTTGGTCATGGTGTTGCTGGCCAATAGCCAGACGAGCGAGACGATGACCGATATGGCTAGTCCTTGGTACACTAGCCCTCTAAAGGCTTGACTGCGCCATGACCATTGGCTTTTTTTCGGTGGCGCGTGGGTGGTACTCATATTGTTTTTCAGCTGATTCGGGCTGAGCACAGAGCTTGAGGCCTTGGTGCTTTGCAACGAATGTGGTTGAGAGTCGAGAGATTTCTTGCTGTTTCATGTGGTCAACGCCAAAAAAATAGCCGCTTGCCAAGGCATCCTTGGCAAGCGGCTTTTTTTGGTGTTGTGGCTTCACTCAGACCAGCGGGGTCTGAGTGAAGCAAGACCAATAGACACTGGCCAATCAGCGGATGGGGTAGCCGTACATTAGGCCGCCCTTGTTCCACAAATTGTTGGTGCCGCGTGGCAAGCCCAACGGTGAATTTGGACCTACGTTACGCTCAAAAATTTCGCCGTAGTTGCCAGTTGCTGCAATCGCATTGGCCATCCAGTTCGCCTCTAAACCTATCAACTTACCTGTATCGTCCTTAGACCCTAGGATACGACCAATGGCTGGGCTGTCGTTGCCCTTCATTTGCTCGATGTTGGCTTGAGTAATGCCCAACTCCTCGGCTTCCAACAATCCGTGAATGGTCCACTTCACGATGGCAAACCACGCGTCGTCGCCGCGGCGTACCATCGGGCCCAATGGCTCTTTGGAGATCAGCTCAGGCAGGATGACGTGGTCTTTGGGGTTTGACGCTTCCTTGTTGCGAATAGACGCTAAGCCAGACGCGTCTGTTGTGTAGGAAATGCAGCGGCCAGCGAAGTACGCAGCAACAGAGGCAGCAAAGTCTTCAAACACAACAGGCTTGATGTTGAGATCGTTGGCTTTGGAGAAATCGGTTAAGTTTTTCTCAGTCGTGGTACCAGACTGCACACAAACCGTTTGGTTTTTGAGCTCCATTGCGCTTTTCATTTTGGTGCGTGTTGGCACCATGAAACCTTGACCGTCGTAGTAAGTGACGCCAGTGGCATGCAAGCCCAAAGACGCATCACGTGACATGGTGAAGGTGGTGTTGCGCGACAACATATCAATTTCGCCGGATTGCAGTGCCGTAAAACGCTGTTGAGCGTTGAGCGGCACGTACTTAACTTTGTTGGCATCACCGAGCGTCGCAGCGGCTACAGCTTTGCAAATATCCACATCGAGGCCATTCCATGCTCCCTGAGAGTCAGCAGCAGAGAATCCAGCTAGTCCTATGTTTACCCCGCAGGCAATAGAGTCTCTTGCCCGGATAGCGTCTAAGGTTGGCGTGGTTGAGGTTGCAGCAGCAGCAGGTGCAGGTGCAGGTGCAGGTGCAGGTGCTGCGGCAGGAGCTGCTGCATCTTCTTTTTGACCGCAGGCGGCCAAAGCTATGAGTATGGCGCCGGCTAAAGCCAGCTTAGTTGCTTGCATATGAACTCCAAAAGAAAAGTGTTTTTAATTTACACGTCGTGAATGTGCTACCAAGTAACTATCTCAGATTCGACAAACGTAATGTAAATCAACTTTTGACAAACTGCGCTCGGGGTTTTCGCCAGAAAGTTATGCGTATTTTGCATATATGGCGTCCATTAACGCCTGAGAGATTTGTTATTCAGATAACTTATACGGACAATCCACTTTTAATTTTAGGGTCTCTAGTGCGACATTTCCCTAGCTACACGACCTTGCCCGTGCAGGGGCTTGCACTTAAGCTCTGATGCACTTGTAACTTTGTCAGCCGCACACCATGACTTCTACGCCTGCACACTTTCGATTTTGGCCACCACATTTATCCCGTGAGCTGCACGCACCTGAAACCAACCTGGTTGAGAATTTGCGTATCAACGCTATGCGTTACCCCAACAAGGCGGCGGTGGTATTTTTTGATACTGTTCTAACTTATGCCGAACTAGCGCGTCAAGTTGACTGCATGGCTGCGTACCTGCAGTCATTCGGTTTGGCCCAGGGGGAACGTGTGTTGCTGCTGATGCAAAACAGCCCCCAGTGGGTGGTGGCGCATTTTGCTATTTTGCGAGCCAATGCTGTGGTGGTGCCCGTCAATCCCATGAACCGTGCGCATGAGTTGTCGCACTACATTTGTGATGCCCAAGCTGCATTCGCTGTGGTGAGCGCTGACCTCGCAGGTTTCTTGGCCAAAGCCGATTTCTCTTTACAGCCAGACGAGCAGCTGCGCCACGTTGTAGTCGCGCACATTGGTGAGGTACTAGACGCTACCAGCGATGGTTTTGCGGCCGAAGTGCCGACTGCGTGGGTGCCATGGTTGAGCGACGTTATTGACCCGCCTCAATGGGCGCAGGCTGGTCATCATTCTTGGGCGCAAGCCATACATTACGAGGGGTTGCCGCAAGCGCTGACGGCTGGGCCGTCTGATTTGGCGGTGTTGCCGTATACAAGCGGCACCACAGGTCTGCCAAAAGGTTGTATGCACACCCACGCCAGTGTGATGCACAACGCGGTGGCTAGCAGCTATTGGGGCAACTCCACCGCAGAAGTGGTGTCCTTAATCGTGGTGCCCATGTTCCACATTACTGGCATGGTGTCTGGCATGCATGCTGCTGTGTTTGGCGGTGCGACCATGGTGGTCATGCCAAGGTGGAACCGCGATTTGGCCGGACGCATGATTTCAAAATGGCGGGTGACCCACTGGACCAACATACCCACCATGATCATGGACTTGTTGGCCAGTCCCAACATGTCCAGCTACGACTTGAGCAGTTTGAAATACATAGGGGGCGGTGGTGCAGCCATGCCCCAAGCGGTGGCACAGCGTTTGTTTGATGAGTTTGGTTTGCGTTTCGCCGAAGGCTATGGCCTCACTGAAACGGCGGCCCCTTCACACAGCAACCCGCCGCTGGCCACCAAGCAGCAATGTTTGGGCGTGCCTTTTATAGGCGTGCGCTCCATGGTGGTAGATCCAGAGACGCTGCTTCCATTGCCGCAGGGCGAGGCTGGTGAAATTGTCATCAACGGGCCTATGGTGTTCCAAGGTTACTGGCGATGTCCGCAGGCCACTGCGGATGCATTTGTTGAAATCGAAGGGGTGCGTTACTTTCGCTCAGGTGACTTGGGGCGCATGGATGAGGACGGCTATTACTTCATGACCGATAGGCTCAAGCGCATGATCAACGCCAGTGGCTTCAAAGTGTGGCCTGCAGAGGTAGAAGCTTTGATGTTTAAACACCCCAGCGTGGCGGAAGCGTGTGTCATCGGTGTGCCCGATGCCTACCGCGGAGAGAACGTCAAGGTATTTGTGGTGTTGCGCGCGGGTCACAGCGTCAGTGAACACGACTTACTGAGTTGGTGTCACGAGGAAATGGCGGTCTACAAAGCGCCAAGGCTGTTAGAGTTTCTGGATGAGCTGCCCAAAAGCGGTAGCGGTAAAGTGATGTGGCGAGCGCTGCAAGAACAAGCCAAAGAGGATGCCAAATCTGGTGCGGCGGCTACTTAAACCGCCACCCACAGCTACAACCCAACCCAACCCAACCCAACCCAACCCAACATACTCACCTTTCACTACGTTGCAAATACCCTACTTACATTTAAAGCACACACAACACATTATGAAATTACTACGCATAGACAAAGAGCCCACCTACCAATGCGCATTGCAAGAGATGAGCACGGCAGACTTTTTTGAGCAACTTTCGCCTGATGGTGATGTGGTCGTGCAGGTGGACTACTCCACAGTTAATTACAAAGACGGCTTGGCCATCACGGGCAAATCTCCGGTGGTGCGTAAACCCAGTTTGGTGCCTGGCATCGACTTGGCTGGCAAAGTGGTCAGCAGTGCCAGCACCAAGTTCAAAGCGGGTGATGAGGTGTTGCTCAACGGGTGGGGTGTGGGCGAAACGCACAGCGGCGGTTTGGCGCAAATGGCGCGCGTGCACAGCGACTGGTTGCAACTTCGGCCCAACGCTATCAGCGCCAAACAGTCTATGGCGATTGGCACGGCTGGGTATACGGCCATGTTGTGTGTGCAAGCCCTGCAGCGCGGTGGTGTAGAACCGGGTAGTGGTGAAATTTTGGTGACAGGCGCAACGGGCGGTGTGGGCTCTATCGCCACCCTGTTGTTGTCAGACATGGGTTACAACGTGGTGGCAGCCACTGGCAAGGCCAGCGAGCACGGTTATTTAAAGAGTCTTGGCGCGCAAGAGGTGTTGGACCGGTGTTTGCTCAACGAGCCTGGCAAGGCGCTGCAAAAAGAGCGTTGGGCTGGCGTGGTGGACGCGCTGGGTAGCCACACCTTGGTCAATGCCTGTGCCAGTATTCGCTACGGCGGCATTGTGGCTGCTTGTGGTCTGGCCCAAGGACTGGACTTCCCGGCCAGCGTAGCACCTTTTATATTGCGCGGCATCACTCTGTGCGGTATAGACAGTGTCAAGGCGCCTATGGCCAAGCGCGAGTCGGCGTGGTTGGCGTTGGCACAGCATCTAAATTTAGATAAATTAGACAGCCTGACCACCGAGGTTGGCTTGGCTGATGCGCCTCAGGTCGGTGTAGATCTCATGGCCGGGAACATCACAGGCCGCGTGGTGGTCGATGTGAACGCTTAGCCCAATCGGGACTGACGTTATTGGCTGGGCGGTGCATAGGGCAGCGGCGGTACCACAAGTGCTTGGTATGCATGCCATGTGGCATGTCCAAGCACTGGGCCGATAACCAACAAGCCAACAAACCATGGCAGCATGGCTGCCACCACGAGCGCCGCAATCAGCATGGCCCACAACGCCATCGTGCTTGGATTTTTTTGGCATGCACGGACACTCGTTAAGCCTGCCGTTCTTGCGTCCACACGTTTGTCACACATCATGGGCATGGCGATCACACTGGTGGTGAAAACCAGCCCGGCAAATGCGGCGGCAAGTACCAAGTAGGCCACCAAGAATCTGAAATTATTGAGGCTTAGCAATGCTGACCATGTGTTGCTGTCCAATGGCATGGTGTCAAAGCTGAGCGTAAACAACAGCAAGGAAGAGCCACTCCACACAATGCCACTTACCAACAATGCGCTGGCAAACACTGTCAACGGTGATGCGATGGGTTGCCAAGCACACACAGAGCGCTTGAGTGTGGGCTGTTGTAGGGCTTGTAAGTCTTGGCTTATTTGGTAGAGACCCAGCGATAAGAAGGGTCCCACCATTAAAAAAACGGCACCTAAGGCCAGCACGTAGACCGGCGCAGATTTAAATGCCAGCAACAGGGCGTGGCCCATAACAAACAAGCACAGGCCATACAACAAGCCCAGCATGGGAGCCTGTGTAAAGTCTTTCCACCCCAGGCTAAGCCATTGCAGCGGCTCATTGAGACCTACGGTGTTGATGGGCAACAAGGCCGCCACCAGCGGTGGTGACGGTGCGTCATAGCGCTGATCCGGCGCGGCATTGGCCTCGGCAGTCGGGGGTATTGCTGCATCAGATTCTGTCGGTGTCATAGATCAAGTATTTCCCATCGCCATTGCAATGGCAATCAGGTTTTCCCGAATCTGTGGGCAGATAATGGCGCTATGACAACATTGTTCGCTCCTCCAACCGCGCCTCTGGCGCAACTGCACGCCCACGTTCAAGTCAACGGTTTCGCCGTTTTAGACGCGCACGAAATAACCCAGTGGCTTAACTGCGAGCGCACCGAGCTGGCGGCATTGCAATCTAGTTGGGGTGACTTGGCCGTTGACCATTACCTCAAAGATGGTGGCCGATACCGCAAACGCCGCCACAGTTGTGCGGTGGTTACCGATGACACAGTGACCATTGCCCCGCACCGTGCCCACTGGCAGCCGCTGTCATACAACGCTTTGCACGGTGGTATGCAGCGCTGGTTTGAACCGATAAGTGATGCTGTGTTGCACAACAAAGCATGGCTTGCTTTGCTCACATCTGGTGCACAAGTTGCCAGCGCGTTGCACGGCCACCAGCCGTGGTTTGTTGAGGCACATCAATTTCGCATTGATACCAGCGACGGTATTGGTCGCCCGACACCTGAGGGTGCCCACAGAGATGGCGTTGATTTGGTGATGGTGTGCCTGGTCGAGCGTATGTCGGTGAAAGGTGGCGAAAGCCGTGTGTTCGAGGCCAACGGCCCGAGCGGGCAGCGCTTCACCATGAGCCAGCCTTGGACGACCTTGCTACTGGACGACGCCAAAGTTATTCACGAAACCACGCCAATACAACCATTGCAAGATTTTGGTTGGCGCGACACCTTGGTACTGACTTTCAGAGCAGGCAGTTTCCAAGGCGACGGCGAAGTGGGGATTTAAGCCTCGAAGCCGAACCCTTACACCCGTTCAAAAATGGCTGCAATCCCTTGACCACCACCTATGCACATGGTGACCAACGCGTAGCGGCCTTGAATGCGGTGCAGTTCGTGAATGGCTTTAACTGTAATCAGTGCGCCAGTAGCGCCAATGGGGTGCCCCAACGAAATGCCAGAACCGTTGGGGTTAACTTTTGCTGGGTCTAGGCCTAGATCTTGACTGACTGCGCAGGCCTGCGCAGCAAAAGCTTCGTTGGCTTCAATGACGTCTAAATCGGCCACACTTAAACCTGCCTTTTTGAGGGCAGCTTGTGTGGCAGGTACTGGGCCAATGCCCATAAACCGTGGGTCTACGCCAGCGTGCGCATAAGCCACTAAGCGTGCCAAGGGTCTGACACCCTGTGCTTTAACGGCTTGGCCGCTCATGAGTACCACTGCAGCAGCGGCATCGTTCAGGCCTGACGCATTGCCTGCGGTCACGGTGCCGTTTTCTTTTAAAAACACGGGCTTGAGCTTGGTCATGTCCTCGGGCTGGCAATTGGACCTAAAGTGCTCGTCAACTTCAAATGCCAATTCGCCTTTGCGCGTCTTGAGCATGACAGGCACGATTTGGTCTTTGAAGTAACCCTCTTTGGTGGCGCGTTCTGCCCGGCGGTGACTTTCAACCGCAGTGGCATCTTGCTGGTCGCGGCTGATGCCCCATTTGGCTGCAATGTTCTCTGCCGTGACGCCCATGTGTATGTTGTCAAATGGGTCATGCAATGCGCCCAAGAGCATGTCTACCAATTTGGCGTCACCCATGCGTGCACCAAAGCGTGTGCTCAAGCTGGCGTAGGGCGCGCGGCTCATGTTTTCTGCGCCGCCGCCAATGGCCACATCAGTGTCCCCAAGCATGATGGACTGGCTAGCAGAAACAATGGCCTGCAAGCCAGAGCCGCACAAACGGTTGACGTTAAAAGCGGCGGTCTGCTGTGCGCAGCCGCCGTCAATGGCCGCCACACGGGACAAGTACATATCACGCGGCTCTGTGTTGACCACATGACCAAAGGCGACATGGCCCACGCTGTTGCCGTCTATCTGTGCGCGCTCTAGTGCTTGGCGCACCACCAACGAGGCCAAAGCAATGGGCGGCGTGTCTTTTAATGAGCCGCCGAAGGTGCCAATAGCCGTGCGCACAGCGCTCACAACAAATACGTCTTGGGTCATGCATGTCTTTCGGTAAAGGGTTGGGGGTTAGCAGTGGCGCACATGGTAGCAGTAGCTCAGACCATGGCGAGTCACGCGTGTTGCCCGCCCGTTGTCAAAACGGTGCTGGGCAGTGCCAATAAAAAGCCCCCTCGCATTGCATACGGGGCACCCTCAGATGGGTGGCATGCAGCTGTAAACGTGCGGGCGCTTGCTCGCCCTCGTTGGTTAAGTGTTGATAAGCCTGGTTGTACAAGGCGTCTCCCACTATGGGGTGGCCGATGTGCAGAAGGTGAACGCGCAGTTGGTGTGTGCGTCCAGTGACCGGTTGCAGTCGCAAGCGCGTGTGGTTTGCGTCAGTTTGAGATGGCGTGATGACTTGCCAGCGCGTGAGGGCTGCTTTTCCTGTTTGTTCGCATACTTTGGACATGGGTCTGTTGGGCCAGTCAATGATGAGCGAGGCCTCTATGCTGTTCCATTCGTCATCACTGCTTTGTTGAATGCCTTGTTCACTCGCATGGCGTGTGATGTGTCCTATAGGGTGACCTTCAACAACCGCTTCGTAGAGTTTGTGGGTTTGACGTGTGGCAAACGCATGGCTCAGTGCGCGTTGGGCAGGCAGGTGTTTTGCAAACACCATCAACCCAGAGGTGGCAGTGTCTAGCCTGTGAACGACCAGGGCGCTGTGGCCACTGTCATGAAGTCTCGACAGCACGCAGTCTTGTTTGTCTGCGCCGCGTCCGGGAACCGACAAAACGCCAGCAGGCTTGTTGATAACCAAGACATCATCGTCTTCAAAGTACAGCACCATGATTTAGAGCATCGCCACGTCAACCCGGCGGTTGATTGGCTCGTTGACGCGGTCTGTGGCTTCTATGTGTCGACTGATCAGCGGGCAGCCAGCCAGCTTGTTGTCAGCGCCACTGTTTGGAATTTGTGGGTGTCTAGGGCCACACAAGGTGAGCCGTGCAGCACCAAGGTATGCACGGGTGTGAATCAGCATGGCATGGTCTTTGAAAGCTGCATTAGACCTCCAATGTGTGACAACTTGGCTGGACATCAAGTTGGTAGAAGACTGATTACTTGCTTGCCCACGTGTCCTTTAAGCCCACGCTGCGGTTGAAAACTGGTGCGCCTAACGTGCTGCCTATGTGGTCAGCAACAAAGTAGCCAAGGCGTTCAAACTGGTAGTTGGAGCCAGCCGTGGCGTGTGCCAGGCTGGGCTCTAACTTGGCCTGCACCGTCAGCAAACTGTTGGGATTTAACGCGGCAATAAAGTCCCGCCCGCCAGCATCTGGCTGTGCCTCTTGAAACAGGCGGTCGTACAGACGAACGGGCGCCGATACCGCATCGCTGTCACCCACCCAAGTGATGACGCCTTTCACCTTGATAGCGGATGCACCAGGTGTGCCGCTTTTGGTATCGGGTACCAAGCGGGCATTGACTTGCTCAATGTCGCCTGTGGCGTTGTAGTTGGCGCCAGTGCACTCTACAACGTGGCCATATTTGAGGCGCACTTTGTTGCCAGGAAATAATCGGAAGTAGCCCTTTGCAGGCGTTTGCTCGTAATCGCCTCGCTCTATCCATAGGTCGGCACCACACATGAATGTGCGCTCTCCGCGCTCAGGGTGGTGGGGATGCACGGGTGCGGTACAGGTATCCAGAGCGTTTTCGCCCATGAGCTCGCTCCAGTTCTCAATGTGCAGCCTGATGGGGTCTAGCACGGCCATGGCGCGCGCCGCGCTGGTGTCCAGGGTGTCGCGCAAGCTGCCCTCCAGCGTGGCGTAGTCAATCCAAGAGTCTGATTTGGACACCCCAATGCGGTCCGTGAACAAGCGCAAGGCCTCAGGTGTGTAGCCACGTCGGCGCAAGCCCACGATGGTCGGCATGCGGGGGTCATCCCAGCCTGTCACGTGGTTGTCAACCACCAGTTGCGCCAGTTTGCGCTTGCTGGTAACCACGTAGGTGAGGTTCAAACGGGCAAATTCGTACTGCTTGGGTGGTGGGCTATTGACTATGCCGCCGGCGCTTAGCTTGTCCAGCAACCAGTCGTAAAACGGGCGTTGGTCTTCAAACTCTAATGTGCAAATGCTGTGCGTGATATTTTCTAGCGCATCCTCAATGGGGTGCGCAAAGGTATACATGGGGTAGATACACCATGTGTCACCAGTGTGGTGATGGTGGGCATGTCTGATGCGGTATATCGCTGGGTCGCGCATGTTGATGTTGGGGCTGGCCATGTCGATTTTGGCGCGCACAACAGCGGCACCATCTGGCAAGTCGCCTGCGCGCATTTGGGCGAATCGGGCTAGGTTGGCAGCCACTGAGCGGTCTCTGAACGGGCTGTTAACGCCCGGTTTAGAAAAATCACCTCGGTTGTTGCGCATGTCCTCACTGGTTTGCTCGTCGACGTAAGCCAGGCCTTGCTCGATGAGATACAGGGCAGCGCTGTGCATGGTTTCAAAGTAATCGCTGGCTTGAAACCTATGGCTGGTGTCAAAGGCTTGCCAGTCAAATCCAAGCCATTTCACCGTGTCTTCTATGGCGTCAACAAAAGACTGGTCTTCTTTTTCAGGGTTGGTGTCATCAAAACGCAAGTGGCACACACCGTTATAGTCTTGCGCCAACCCAAAGTTCAGGCAAATACTTTTGGCGTGACCGATGTGCAGGTAGCCGTTGGGCTCTGGCGGAAAGCGTGTTCGGATCTTGGCGGGGTCTGGTTGGCCCAAGGCGTGCAATGTGCCAATCGATGGCTGACCCGCCCATAAACGCTGGGCATAAGTGCCTTTGCTCAAATCTGACTCAATGATTTGGCGTAAAAAATTGCTGGGCTTTGATACTGAGTCGTTGGTGTTGCTGTCGGTCACAATTGGGGGCTGTTAGGTCAGGTAGTTGCGTGAAAAGATAAGTTAAGACATTGATTTTATGCGGTCTGTAGGGCCACTAATTGCGCATAGTCCACTTGTTTTGGCGTGGTTGACTGGTCATCACCATTAGAATGAGCGCCATCGCATTCGTTTAAGCCCTATTGTGGGGCGGAAAGTCATCCATCGTGGACTATTTACTACTGACCAAAGCCGTCGTTATGGGTTTGGTCGAGGGCATCACGGAATTTTTGCCCATATCGTCTACAGGACACTTGATCGTGACGGGTTCGTTGATTGGTTTTCATGACGACAAAGCCAAGGTGTTTGATATTGCCATTCAAACCGGCGCCATAGGTGCTGTTATGTTGGTGTACTGGCAGCGCATCTGGTCTACGGTGTGCGAACTGCCAACGCAGGCCAAGGCTCAGAGCTTCACCCGCAATGTACTGATTGCTTTTTTCCCAGCAGTGGTGCTGGGCTTGGCTTTTGGCAAGGCCATCAAAGAGAACTTATTCAATGCCAACGTGGTGGCCGTGGCGTTGATCGTGGGCGGTGTGATTATCTGGTGGGCTGAAAAACGCCAAGCGACCACCGTGCGTGTGGACAGCGTTGACGAGATGAGTGCCATGGACGCCCTCAAGGTCGGTTTGATTCAGTGCTTGGCCATGGTGCCTGGCACCAGCCGCAGCGGTGCCACCATTATTGGTGGCATGCTGATTGGCCTCAGCCGGCGAGCTGCCACGGACTTCTCTTTTTACTTGGCTATTCCCACGCTTATTGGTGCTGGTGTTTACAGCCTGTACAAAGAACGGGCATTGCTGGCGTGGGGCGACGTGCCCATGTTTGCAGTGGGCACTGTGGTGGCGTTTTTCAGTGCTTGGTGGTGTATTCACTGGCTGCTTCGTTATATTGCCACCCACAGTTTTATGCCTTTCGCTTGGTACCGTGTGGCGTTTGGGTGTGTCATTTTGCTCACCTCTGCCACAGGTTGGGTTGAATGGGCTGCGTAGCACACCATGCGTGATTTAAGAGGTCACTTAGTCGCCATCTTGAGTGGCGTTGCGATGCTCATCGTGGGGATCAGCTTGCTGTTCTCGGTGGTCGGTTTGCGTGCGGGCATGGCAGAATTTTCGACTGTGGTGACAGGTCTTATCACGTCCGCTTACTTCGCAGGGTATGTGGCGGGTGTGTTTTTCTGTCCGGCGCTGATTACCCGAGTGGGACATATCCGTGCCTTCGCAGCCATGGCCAGCATTGCCTCGACCATGCCAATTCTTCACGCTGTATGGATCAATCCGTGGTTTTGGGGTGGCTTGCGGCTGGTGACGGGTATTTGCTTGGTGGGTTTGTACATCGTGATCGAAAGCTGGCTCAATACCTTGGCGCCCAAAGACCAACGTGGTCGCGTGTTTTCTATGTATCTGTTGGTTTCCTTCATGGCCTTGGCCGTGGGGCAGTGGCTCATTTTGGTGGGTGATTCGGTTGGTTTTTTGCCGTTTGCCATGGTGTCTGTGTTGCTGTCATTCGCCTTGCTGCCTATTACGTTGGCCCCAGTGACGCAACCGGATGCAGTGGAGCCGCCGCGGCTGAGCATCAGCAGTTTGTGGCACACCACCCCGCTGGGTGTAAGCGGTGCATTTGCCTCGGGTCTCATTCACAGTGCTTTTTTCGGTTTGGGTGCTTTGTTTGCACAACGTGTGGGTTTGGACAGCGCAGGTGTCGCATCATTTATGGCCGCAACTATTTTGGGTGGGGCCATTTTCCAGTGGCCTGTTGGTCACTTGTCTGATCGCATAGACAGGCGTTTGGTGTTGTTGTCTGCACTGTTGATTGCGGCGGTGCTGTCACTGTTGGCCTACAGTTCTTCGCTGAGCTGGACGTGGGCCTTGGTGCCGATTGGCGTCGCTTTAGGCGGGGTGTTGTTTACGGTGTACGGCCTGAGCGTGGCCCATGCCAACGACATGATTGACGTGTCGCGTACCCTGGAAGTGACTGGTGGTTTGTTGCTGGTCCACGGTATTGGTGCAGCCATTGGCCCTACGCTGGCGGGCCTGTTAATGGACGCAGGCGGGCCGGGTAGCTTGATGTTGTACTTCTCAGCTGTGTGCGCCGTTTTGGCCGTCCACGTGTTGTTGCGTATTCGAGCTGTGCCGCCTGTTGCAGTTGAAGACAAAGTGGGCTACGTCGTGGTTGGTAGCGGCATGGAAAGCGCTTTGCAACAACTTGACCCGCGCACGCCTGATCCATCAGAACACGACATGGCCGACGCTGGAGACGCTGACGCTATTGGCGACGTTGCAGAGCAGCCTTCGTAGACACCATTGGCGGCGCAGACCCCACGGTCTAATTAAGCCTTTGAGCAACCAGTTGTTACCAGCTTGGTTGCTCGAGGCACATGGCTTGAAAAGCCACCACTGCAGCGGCGGCAGTCTTGGCAGGCGACTCCATTGGAAACAAATGTGTGCCCTCAATATGTTGCCACCGCCCCGGCGCGGTAGACGCCACCAGTTTGCGCGACAGGCCCTCACCAACCTGGCGCATTTCCGCCGAGCGTGTGCCCGCTATGAAAGACATGGGGCATTGCAAAGGGTGGCGACGCAGCATGGCGTCTACGTTGTGCGGCAGTGTGTTGTAAATCTGGGTTTCTATGTCGCGGTCAAAGCGCAGCACACACTGTGCGCGCCCGTGCGCGTCGAGCACATCCTCAAAGCCGTGTGTCATGTAGTCGGCCAGTGCGCTGGGCTCCCAGCTGGCAAAGACACGTTTTTTACTAAGATGCTGAAACGCGTCCTCTCGGCTAGGCCAAGTATTGCGTCGCTTACTGCTGATTCGCCCGGGAGAAACAGCACCAATCAATTGCGTGATTTTGGATGCGGCCAATGCTTTGGCTTTCCAACCAGTCAGAACAGGTGAGTCCAGCAAGAGCAAGCCCCTGACCCGGTGACCGCCCAACATCGGGTGTTTGGCCGCGCACAGCAGGCTCACAATACCGCCCAAAGAATGACCTACCAGCCATGCATCTTGGCCAGCGCTGTGCATTTCAGCGCTTGCAAAATCGTGCAGCTGCTTGACAAAGTGTGGCCAGTTGCTGGTGACTTTGTAGTGCGGTTCATGGCCAAATCTGTCTATGGCCTTAACGGTGTAACCGCGTGCATTCAAGCCTTTAAACAGTTGGCTGTAAGTGCCGCCAGGAAAACTGTTGCCGTGCGAAAAAATAATCAGCGGCGTTGCAGGTGTGTTGCTCATTGTGTCAAATCAATTTATCTGTAGGTGAGCAGATTTTTCTTAATGCCATGGCGGCGTTGCTGGGGCTGCGCAGCGGGTTGTCCTCGCTGGGCTGGCGGCTCCAGTCGGGTTGTTCCAAGTTGTTAAACGCAGCGCGCAAGCTGTCTCCCCAGCAGTTGCGCAGCATTTGGAAGTAGGGGTTTTTTTCATCAATACACAGCACGGTGTGGCTGTGCAGGTCACCAGCTTTGTAAATCACCATGTCCAGCGGCAAACCCACTGACAGGTTGGACTTGAGTGTCGAGTCCATGGACACCAGCACGCACTTGGCCGCATCTGCCAGAGACGTTGCTGGCGTGATCACGCGGTCTAGTACAGGTTTGCCGTATTTGGATTCACCAATTTGGAAAAAGGGTGTGTCTGTTGTGGCCTCTATGAAGTTGCCTGGTGCGTACATCTGAAACAAGCGCATGGCTTCGCCCTGCACCTGCCCGCCTAAAATCATGGTGACATTACAGTCCACGCCTGCAGCTTTCAGTGCATCACTGTCACGCTCATACACATAGCGGATGGCGTCGCCCAACACGCGGGCCACCTCAAACATAGATGTGGCATTCCACATATTGATTGGTGGCTGGTCCGGGGCGCCAGGTATACCGTGCGTTTGTAAAATTTCTCGCACCGACTGCGACATGCTCAGGTTGCCGGCAGACAGCAGGGTGATGAACCTGTCGCCGCTGCGCTCATACACCATGGTCTTGCGAAAAGTTGAGATTTGATCCAGACCGGCGTTGGTGCGTGAGTCAGACAAGAAAACCAAACCCGCATCGAGTTTGACGGCTACACAATAGGTCATGTTGAGACAGGAAAAGGTAAAAAATTAAACGCTGCGTTGGCTCAAAGATTTGAGGTGGTAGACCCAATCCAATGCCTCGCGCGCCGACATGGTGTCTGGATTGAGTTGTGCAACAGCACTTTCTAAGGCCGTGGGCTCGTTGTGTAATTCGGGCGGGGCTTGTGCGAACAAATCCACTTGAGGCTGGTTGCTGTGGCTGTTGTGCTCAAGGCTGGCCAAACTGTGCTTGGCCTGCAGCACAACTGCGCTGGGGATACCGGCTAGTTTAGCAACTTGTACACCAAAGCTGCGACTGGCTGGGCCTGGCTCAATGTGGTGTAAAAACGCAATGCCATTTTTACCTGACTCGACCGCACTGACATGCATATTGATGGCTTGGTGGTGGGTGGTGGGCAGTTGTGTCAGCTCGAAGTAGTGCGTCGCAAACAAGCTTAAGGCCTTGCACTTGTTGTGTAAATACGTCGCAATGCCAGCGGCCAAGGCCAAGCCATCGTCGGTGGATGTACCGCGTCCAATTTCGTCCATCAGCACCAACGATCTGTCCGTGGCGGCGTGCAAAATTTGCGCAGCTTCAGTCATCTCCAACATGAAAGTCGACTGTGCATTGGCCAAGTCATCAGCCGCGCCAATGCGCGTGTGTATGGCGTCCAGTGGGCCCAGCCGGCAAGCGTTGGCAGGCACATAACTGCCTACGCTGGCCAGCAGTGCAATGACCGCTACTTGGCGCATGTAGGTGGATTTGCCGCCCATGTTGGGGCCGGTAATGATGTGCAGCCTAGCTGTTGCGTTGAGCGTGGTGTCATTGGGGATGAAGTTCACACTGCCAGCGTTGGTTTCTTGCAGCCTGGCCTCAACCACCGGGTGACGTCCGCCTTGTATGTGTATGCCAGGCTCATGGCTAAACGTTGGGGCACACCAATGTAAGCTGTGGGCACGCTCTGCCAATGCGCATATGACGTCTAAGCCAGACAAGGCGCGTGACAAAGTTCCCAGTGGTGTGAGCCACTGTAGCAACCGCTCTAGCAGCTGGTCATACAGCCATTTTTCTCTGGCGAGAGACCGCTCTTGCGCGCTCAGCGCTTTGTCTTCAAACGCCTTGAGCTCTGGCGTGGTGAAGCGCTCGGCGTTCTTAAGCGTTTGTCGGCGTCGGTAGTTGTCTGGCACGCGAGCGAGTTGCCCTTGGCTGACTTCAATGAAAAAGCCATGCACACGGTTGTATTGCACTTTTAGGTTGCTGATGCCTGTGCGTTCACGCTCTTGGGCTTCTAGCGCCAATAAAAAATCGTCTGACTGTGTGGCCATGCCTCGCAGCTCATCTAGGTCGGGGTCAAAGCCATCGGCTATGACGCCGCCTTCGCGAATGAGTGTGGAGGGCTCAGCCAGCAAACTGGCACTTAGCAAGCTCACCACCTCTGGGGGTGGGTTGAGGTCGTGGGCCCACTTGGCCAGCAAGTCGCCTAGCGCGTCATGTGTGTGTGTTTGCAGAGTCTGTGCCAACTGTTCAGCGCGTTTCAAAGTGGCACACAGTGCCACCAGCTCGCGCGGTTTGGCCTGCGCCAATGCAATGCGTGCCGTAATGCGTTGGGCATCGCCGCAGCCCTTGAGCAACGTGTGCAAGCGCTGGTGGTGTATTGGCCCAGCGCCAGTCACCACGCCTATGGCTTGCAGCCTGGCCTGTGCCGTGTCGCGCGTGCGCTCTGGCGCTAGTAACCACTCGCGCAGCATCCGGCTGCCCATGCCAGTGGCGCAGGTGTCTAGCAGCGACAACAGTGTGGGTGATGTTTCGCCACGCAAGGTGTGCGTGAGCTCAAGGTTGCGCCGAGTGGTGGCAGGCAAGTTGATGAGGGCGTCGTCTCTTGCAACTTGCAACTCGCGCACATGGATGAGGTCACGCCCCTGCGTTTGGCGCGCGTACTCCAACAGTGCACCAGCTGCAGCGTGCGCGTTGTCTAAACCTTGTGCATCGAAGGCGTGCAGGCTTTGGGTCTGCAGTTGCTCTAGCAGTTTGCGCTGCCCCAAGCCGGGGTCAAACTGCCAAGCTGGGCGCAGTGTGAGCGCCATGCGCTGGCCTGCAGCGCTGGCGCTGCTAACCAGTTCTTTCAGAGTGGCTTCAAAAGCATCGGTGTTGTCAGCACTGTGCAGCAACTCTTGCGGCGCAACGCGCGCAACCCATTGCGCCAATTCATCAGGCTTGCACTGGGCTAGGTGCACCACGCCTTGGGACATGGCCAACCATGCCAGGCCTAGCATGTTGCGAGGGCCTTGGTGCACGGTCATGACTTTGGCTTCGGCCTTGTCACTGATGAGCTCTGACTCAGTCAGCGTGCCTGGTGTGACCATGCGAACCACAGCGCGCTCTACAGGGCCTTTGCCAGTGACTTCACCTATTTGTTCACAAATAGCCACAGACTCACCCAAGCGAATGAGCTTGGCCAAGTAGCCATCTGCCGCGTGAAAGGGCACGCCTGCCATAGGAATGGGCTGTCCTGCCGATTGACCACGCGTGGTCAGGGTGATGTCGAGCAAGCCCGAGGCCCGTTCGGCGTCGGCGTAAAACATCTCGTAAAAGTCGCCCATGCGGTAAAACACAAGCGTGTCCGGGTATTGCGCTTTGATGCCCAAATACTGGGTCATCATGGGCGTGTGCGGCGGGGCGCTATCCTTGTCGGTCATTACAGGTTGGGGTGGAGGGTGAGGTTTTTAGGCATACATGACAACCACCCAGTCTACCGGACGCAGAGGGCGGTGGCTGTGTTAGCGCGGCAATACAACCGGATGAATGTGCAGTTAATCAGTTGTTTGTGAAAGTGCCATCTCTCACCGTGTGCGCATTACCTGGAACCTGACAGGCTTGGCTTATAACGAGTTGGCGTTTAATTTCCGTGGTTAGACCGCACGCAGCGGGTTCAGTTTCGAACTTACGCTGCGACGTTAAGTCATGGCCTGTGGGCCCGTAAGCCGGTACACAAGGACCCTACTGGTGTGTGGAGCTGTTGCTGGGTGCAGCACTGCAGTGGGCGCAAACAACACGTTATTCTTTGAGCTATCGTTGGTGAAATGCGCTTCTATGGGATCAAGACGTGTCTATTGTGCCCATAGGCTAGACCGCTGGTGCAGAGATGAACACAACACGTGAGGCCATGACTGCTGGTTGTTACTGCCTGCCATGACCATGCACAGTTCGACTGGCCCATGCCCATACAACGTTACAAAACCGCCTGATACCGCCTAACAATGTGTGATTGACGGCACCAGTGATGCAGTGACAGGCTTTGATGCCCAGCACCATACAAAAACCAGCCCAGCATGGCTGCTGGGCCATATCGTTTTTGTTTATGGCGCGAAACGTTGCGCTGAAGGGAGGTGCTTCATCAAGATGAAGTACAAGGCACCCGACGGGATCAGGCTGGCGTACCAAGATATGTTGGAAAAGGTCAGTGCAACAGCGATACCGACGCCCATCGCGACAATGGCCGCCCAGTTGATACCTCGGTAAGGGCCATTCTCGTCATAGAGCTTATCGAGATCAAGCGTCTGCTTGCGCAAGAAAAAGTAATCGACAACCAAGATTGCAAATATAGGACCCAGGAAGGCAGAGTAAGTCTGTATGAACAGGCTAAGACCCGCAGCAGACTCGTCTTTAACCAATTCCCAAGGGAAGGTGCAAAAAGCAAGCAATCCAACGATGACGGCCGCTGTTTTGTACTTGATTTTGAACACATCCATCAAGGCGTAAGCTGGCGGAATCACGTTGTTCAAGATATTGGTTGTTACCTGAGCGAATGCAATGAATAGCAACGTAATCACCAACAAGAACTTGTTGTCAACGGCGCTTGAGAACACTTTAATTGGGTCAACCTCGCCTGTTGCAGCAGAAACCATCAATCCGATCAGTCCCATAAACAAGGTCGCAGGCAAAATCGAGTTTGCATAGATTGTGATCTGGCGAAGCCTGCCAACATCTTTGCGCAGCTCTCTTGAGTAGTCAGAAACGTTCAGCATCATGGTGCTGTAAACACCCAAAAACAACATTGTTGCACCCCAGAACGGCGCCCCCCAAGAGCCTTCGACATTGACAAGATTGGTGGAAATGATATCGCCATATTTGTCAATCACACTGTAGAACATGTAGCACAAAGAACCAATAATGAACACTGAACCGACGTTTTCTAGCCATTTGATGCCGTGGAAGCCAAGAACGGACAGGCCAATTTGCAAAAATTGAAAGCCTACGAAGAACACAAGCATGTTGTCGTAGCCAAACAATGTGGCTGAAACCAGGTTCAGCGCGCCTGCTCCAATCCAACTTTGGAACCCAAACCACACTATCGCGGGAACCGACCGGACAAGCGCTGGAATACGACTTCCGACAAATCCAAAAGAGGACCGCGCCTGAACCATGAATGGAATGCCATATTTGTGTCCGGCCTGGCCATTGATCATCAAGGCCACCCCAATGACAGTACAACCTATGGCAATTGCAACAACTGTTTGAAGTAAGTTGAGCGTGCCAACCAAACCCGATCCGACCGTAAATGTCCCAATCGAAACACACCCACCTAGCCATGCAAACAAATAGGACCATGGGTCCATAATCCGCTCATTTTGTGGCGCTAGGCTCTCCTCGCCTAGCGCCTTCTGCTCACTATTTACTGCCCTGACCGCTTCTGATGCGGTATTTTTATTCGACATGTCTTGCTCTCCTTGTTGTAAAAAAATTAGTGCTTTATTGGTCGCGCATAGGCGCCAATCTTGCTAGTTTTCAGACCGCACCCGACCAAAGCTTCAACCATGCGGGTTGCAGCGGTGACGCCGTCAATGACCGGCACGCCGGCTTCTTGACTCAGCCATTCGGTCAAATCGGCCATGCCGGCACATCCCAAGACAACCGCTTCGCAGCGGTCTTCTCGCACTGCTTTGAGAATTTCATCGCGCACTTTGTTGCGTGCGACTGTTCCCTGCTCTTCCAGCGCAAGCACCGGAATTTCAGCAGAACGCACGCGGCGGCAGCGGTGCGACAAGCCGTATCCGTGTATGAGATCCTCAATAATTGGTATGGCGCGGGGTAGGGTCGTGACGACTGAAAAGGATGTGGAAATCATGCTTGCAGCCTTAACCGAGGCTTCGCAAATCCCCAATACTGGCCCTAAAAACACCTCACGGCAGGCGCCAATGCCGGGGTCGTCAAAGCAGGCGACAACCACGCCATCTATGCCCTGCGCCTCGGCTTCGCGCAGCCTGGTGATCAGGCCCGGAACACTCATGGCCTCGTCGTGGTGTCCTTGGATACTTGGTGGGGCATCAGTCCCAGTGGCTGCGACGATATCTGTACCTTCGCTTGCGGCTTGTCGTGCACTGGCGACAATTTTGTCGGTCATGGAGACCGTTGAATTGGGGTTGATAACAAGAATTTTCATAGTGGTTATATTGTTAACAATTAATGTAAACAATAAATGTAAACAATATAGCTACAAAGTGCAAGTTTTTTTAATCTGAACAATTGACGGCGTTCACATGCTTGCACAACAAGACTCTGTGGATCGCCTCAGCACCAACAGGCTCAATTGCGGCCTCTAGGCGGACACATCTTCTCTTGGCGAGACCAGTGAGTGCCAAGAGGCCTGCGAACACACCAAGCGTGGTGTTCAAGGGTCACCAACAGCACCTGCAGTGGCGCGACGCTAGGGCAGGGTGCGACAAGCGGGATACATTCAACAGCTTTTTTGCTGGTGGTGCGCACCACGTCAATGCAGGTGCAGCGGAAGCGCTTGCAACAAAACGATGATTGAGCGTTCTGACGGCCCACTAACGGCTTGTCAGCGTTGCGACGGCACGGCGCTGGCCTGGGCAGCCATGCAGACGGGGTGAATATGCAGCCCACAGTTTTTTTAGACGTGCCATCTCTCACCGTGTGCGCACTACCTGGAACCTGACAGGTAATGCGGTGATGAGTCGGTGGTCAACGCCTGGTGTGGTCAGTGGATGAGCGCGGGTTTAGCCTTAGAGGCCATACACGAGCGGCGGACAAAGCGCGCGGCATGTTTTGTTATGGGGGTGTCCCCAGTATGGCCGATGTGTACTTGGTGCCACACGTAGACAGCGCGCGCCGCTGTGCAGTCGATGTGGCTGCTTGGCCACACACAGCCGCGGTTGAGGCTGCGTGCATGTCGTTGCCAGCCTGTGTCACAGCAGCACCCAACTGTCAGCCAGATGCGCCTTGGTGGTTGGTCTTACTCGCCGTTTGCGTCAGGTGAGCTGGTCGTGTTGGCTCTGTCAGATGCCAAGGCTTGACGCACAGCAGCTTTCTCTCCGGCGCTGGCAAACTTGGAGTACTTGCCCAACAAGCCGACCATTTGGCCGTATATACGCGGGTTGGCGGCCATGCATTCTTTTTGGTCTAAAAAGTCTGCTTCGCCGGTAAAGTTGCCCACCAGCCCGCCTGCTTCTGTCACCATGAGAGAGCCTGCCGCTGCGTCCCAAGGCGCCAAGCCTTTTTCGAAAAAGCCGTCAGAAAAGCCAGCCGCCACATAGGCCAAGTCCAAAGCGGCCGAGCCTGGGCGGCGCACACCTGCGCAGCGCGGCATGATGTCGCCCAACATCGCCAAATAGGGCTTCATGGCGTCACCTGGACGGAATGGAAAGCCTGTGCTCAACAAGCAATCTTTGAGTTGTGTGCGTTTGCCCACTCGGATGCGCCTGTCGTTCAAATAGGCACCACGCCCTTTTGAGGCGAAGAATAAATCGTTGCGGGTGGGGTCGTAAATCACGGCTTGGTCAATCACGCCTTTGATTTGCAGTGCAATGCTGACGCAGTACACAGGAAAGCCGTGAATGAAGTTGGTTGTGCCATCCAATGGGTCAATGATCCACACATGGTCTGCTTCGCGCCCTCGACCTGCCTGAATGCCTGACTCTTCAGCGTGAATGCCGTGATCAGGGTAGGCCGTGAGCAAGGTTTCAATAATGGCTTCTTCAGCTGCATTGTCGATTTCAGTCACAAAGTCGTTGGTTTGTTTGGCAGCAACCCGAACGGACTCTATGTCCAGCGCTGCGCGGTTGATGATGGTGCCAGCGGTGCGTGCAGCCTTGATGGCCACGTTCAGCATAGGGTGGATATTGGATGACATAACAGTGTTTAAGAGCAAAAAAGGGGCGCTCAATGGCGCGGCGGGTGTTTGAAATCCCCAACCTAATAGTTTATCGCCATATGCCCGGGCTGTGGGGCTTGTGGCGTGTGTCTTTTGAGCCGCGTGTGGTGTTGATCAATTTTTACTTGCTAATAAGAATCATTCGTATTTAGAATGAACTCCTCCATCTGCTGTCTTTTTATTGTTATTGAAAGTTCTCCTATGTCGCATAACAACCACCCAGTCCACAAACAAGACCCTCCCGCCGACCACCCCAGCGATCACAACTGTCAGCACGTCCGCGCCCAGAGCAACCAGCTGGGCCATGTGACCATCTGCACAGATTGCCAAGTGGTTCACTTGGCTTTGCCGACCATGTGTTTGAAATTTGATTTGCAAGCGTTTGCTGCCTTGTCAGATTTGGTCAGCACTGCGCAGGTTCGTATCGCTAACGTATGTGATGTTCAAACAGGTGCATGCAATGACAACGTTGTGCATTAACAAAAATCGAGGCGATGGGCCACACTTGCGTGCCCAGTTGCTGGAACTTGCATTGGAAAACCAAGTGCTCATCCAGCGCTTAGGCGATGTGCAGGCGCAATGTACAGAGCAATTTGCGGCGTTGCATCAGTCGCTGATGCTGGCTCAGCAGCAAGCTATGCGTTTGCGTGCGCAACAGATCCTGCAGGTCACGCATCTGTCTTGGCGCTTGCAGCAGCGCTTAGACAACTATGCCCACGCAGGTAGACAGGCTGGTGCCAATACCACGGTGATCAGTTGGGCGCAGGCGGATGCCGTCATCTGCCAAACAGGTTGTGTGTCGCACCAAGCGTATTGGCTGGTCGGAGAAGTTTGTTTGCGCAGTGGCGAGGCTTGTACGGTTGCTCATTCAGCTGCTGGCTCCGAGGGCTAGTGGGTCAGCCCTACGTGTGGGTAACACTTTGGCGACTGCCGTTGGCGCTCAAGCACAAGATGTTGTGTAGTTTGACAACCACTGGCACATTGTCACCTGTTAGCCGTGGCCAGGCTTGGTACGTTGACCCGTGCGGGTATAGTGCCATCGTAATGCCGCTGCACGCGCGGCACCAACCCAGGCCATCTTTTGAAAACCCGTTTCATACTTATACAAACCAGCCATGCCGGCAATGTGGGCGCAGCTGCGCGTGCGCTGAAGGTCATGGGTTTTGACGATTTGGTCTTGGTGGAGCCGCGCTGGGACAATGTGCTGCGCCGCGAGGAGACCATACAACGCGCCAGTGGCGCCAACGATGTGCTGGAGAACTGCCGCGTGGTGGCCACCTTGGATGAAGCCTTGGATGGCGTGGACCACCTGTGTGCCACAGCCATGACACCGCGTGACTTTGGTCCGCCCACGCAGAGCCCACGTGTGCATTTTGAGCAGCTGCTCAAGCGCCCAACTGCGCGTGGCGACAATGGCGCGCAGCTGGTGCAACCTACAGGCGTGGCTTTTTTATTTGGTAGTGAGCGTTTTGGCATGCGCAACGACGACGTTTATAAAGCCAATGTGTGTCTCAGTATTCCGACCAACCCCCACTTTGGTTCGCTTAATTTGGCGGCTGCAGTGCAGTTGGTTGCTTACGACTGGCGTTTGGCAGTAGACCAGTGGGTGGTTGATACGCCAGCGCCTCAAAACCAAGTGTTGGCTGACAGCCAAACTGTGCAGGCCATGCTGAATCATGTCGAGCAGGCCTTGGTAGCCATTTCTTTTTTAGACCCACACGCGCCTAAAAAGCTCATGCCACGTTTGAACCAACTTATGAGCCGTGCGCAGCCGAGCATGGAAGAAGTGCATATTTTGCGCGGTATGGCAAAGGCCATGTTGCAAACCGCGGCAAAAGCTACGGACTAAACTGATAACTTTTAAAAATAGTGCCACTGCCCATGTTTGACCGCCTACACAAAGATATAGATTGCATTTTGGAGCGTGACCCAGCTGCGCGTAGCCGCTTGGAAGTGCTCACTTGTTACCCAGGCCTGCATGCCTTGTCCCTGCACAGGCTGGCGCATGGCTTGTGGGTTCGAGATTGGTATTGGTTGGGACGCATGGTCTCCAACCTCAGCCGTTTCTTGACAGGTATTGAGATTCATCCTGGTGCACAAATCGCCTCAGGCGTGTTTATCGATCACGGCATGGGCGTTGTGATTGGTGAAACGGCGGTGATTGGTGAGGGCTGTACGATTTACCAAGGGGTTACGTTAGGTGGTACGTCGCTGCACAAAGGCGCCAAACGCCACCCAACGCTTGGTCGCAATGTCGTGGTGGGCGCTGGTGCGCAGGTGTTGGGTGGTTATGAAGTGGGCGACGATGCCCGGGTCGGCTCCAACGCTGTGGTGACCAAGCCCGTACCAGCCGGTGCAACGGCCGTGGGCAACCCTGCGCGAATTATTGTGGCTGAAGTTGATGCGCAGCGCGAAGCCGCGGCTTCAAAAATGGGCTT
>Ga0114998_10000404_pt1 | contig 31580 bp, 29 predicted proteins | sample ArcticOcean_MG_C_5_FD_87044 | JGI IMG/M metagenome (GOLD analysis project Ga0114998, IMG submission 87044) | Marine microbial communities from western Arctic Ocean - ArcticOcean_MG_CB4_138 | ecosystem: Environmental > Aquatic > Marine > Oceanic | place: Arctic Ocean: Canada Basin | collected... | reverse complement strand
TTTCCAAGTTTTCAGTTAAAAAGCGGTTTACGTCCTGGAGATGGAATTAGTGCTCCTTGTGGTTCTTATTCTGGAAAATATACCAATGATTTTGGCTACGTTGCAGGAAAAGGAGATTTAGATGAATGTAACGGAATTGAAGCTTCCATTACATTAACTACAGCTCAAGGAGAAGAAACTTTTGACTATTATTATGTGGTAACTCAAGATTTCCCCCAAATTTCTAGATGTATAAAAGGTGATTTTAATGATAGTTTTATTAGTAGTACTGGTGCTTTAAGTGGTGTTGATGCAGATGGAGACGGTTTTATAGTTTCTTATGATTGTGATGATTCTAATGCAAATATAAATCCTTTTGCAACAGATAATCCTTCAACTAGTTTTGATGAAAGTTGTGGAGCTGCATTAAGTACACCAAATATAGATTTGAAAGACTTAGGCTACTATATCAACTCAAATCCTAATGATGGCCATTTCTCTGTAATATCCACCAGTTCAGAAGAATATCAAGTTCAGCTATTTTCGATAACAGGACAGCTTGTTCTTGAAGAAACAGGTGTTGGAGTTTTAGAAATAAATACCATAACTAGCGCAGGTGTTTATGTGTTAAGTATTATAAGAGAAGGAAATAAACTGGGAACAATTAAAATTATTATAAAATGAGAATTTTAATATTAACTTGTTTTGCTCTACTAAATGTGACGAACATAAATAATTTGCATGAATCTATTTCTGCTACTTTTAATGTTGTAAAAAGAGGACATGTATTGATGCTAGAAATTGATTTTAATAAAGAAAACTTTATAAAGTTTGGTGGATCTAAAAGCTTACATGTTTCTAAAGAAGATTTTAGTAAATACTTACATAAAACAACTAGTTGGGAGTTTGATGGTGAAAAAATAGTACCTCAAGTTTTAGAAATAAAATCAGATGAACATCATACAAAAGTAATCTGTTTCTTATCTAAATACAAAGAAAGTATAAAGTCAGTAACAATTAAAAATGAATTTTTATTGAATGTGAAGTCTCATTCTAATATTATAAAGTTAGACATTAACAATACTTTTAAAGACTATCGATTGCATAAAAAAAGAAGAGAAATAAAAGTGAATTATAACCAACGTAACTAAAGCTTATTTCTCTTTTTATTTCTTCTTTTATTTCTCAAATAAAACTACAGTTTCAATATGCGCAGTATGTGGAAATTGATCTACCAGACTTATCTTTTTCATGAAATAACCAGCAGCACTTAACAACTCTGTATCTCTTGCCTGCGTTGCAGGGTTACAAGAAACATAGACCATTCTATCTGCTTTTAAATTGATTATTTTTTGTAATGTTTTTGGTGCAATTCCTGCTCTTGAAGGATCTAAAATAATGGTTTTTATTTTATTCTGATACTCAGGATGTGCAATTAAAAACTTTCCAACATCTGCTGCGTAAAACTGTACTCCGTTAATATTATTTCTTTTAGCATTTTTCTTTGCATCTTCAATAGCCGAAGCAACAATATCTACCCCAACAATTTTAGCATTTTCACTTTGAGAAGCTACAATTTGTCCAATAGTACCAGTACCGCAAAACAAATCCATAACAACAGTATTGTCTACTTTAGATTTGTCTTCTAAAACATATTCTACAACTTTATTGTATAGTTTTTCTGCACACTTTGGGTTTGTTTGAAAAAAGCTTTTCATACTGATTTCAAAATCTAACCCTAATAACTCTTCTATAATCTTGTCTTTTCCATACACCAAATCTATGCTTCCAGAAGTGGCAATTGTTCTATCGCCAGTTTCGTCATTTATAGTGTGTAGCAAACCTGCCAAACGTTCTCCGAAAATGTCTTTTAGGAAATTCGCAAACTTTTCTAAATTAAATTTATCCAATTCAGGTGAAGTGGTGACTAAATTACACAGCAACTCATTTGTTTTAAAAGACTTACGAACGACAAAGTAGCGAAAGAAACCCTGTCTTTTTGGACCATGCCAAGGATCTAAACCCGTTTCAATACAATACTGCTTGATATTTTTTAATTCGTCCTCCATCTGTTTGTCAAACAAACCGGAATCTTTGTCTAAATTGTCTCCCATCCACCAAACGCCGCGTCTTTTAAAACCTAAGGTAAATTCATCTTTATCTCTTTTTGTAACCCTATCATACCCAATTGCAGAGAACCCATATTCCATTTTATTTCGATAATGAAAAACGTTTGGTGAAGTCACAAGTTCATCAAATAAATCTTCTATATTTTCTACTTTTCCTATTTTTTTGAAAAGTGAAAGTGTGCTTTCCTTTTTGTATTGATGTTGAAGTGCTATGGGAAGTTGTATATATGGGGCACCAGGAATGTCTTGATAGGGCACCTCAATTTCATCTTCAGAAGGTTCTAAAACATCGATTAATTTTGCTTCCGCATAATTTTTACTTGATTTACTAATTTGTGCTTTTACCAATTGTCCAGGCAGTGTATTTGGTACAAAAACCACAAAACTTCTTTCTTCTGAACGAATTCTTGCAATTCCTTTTCCTCCAAAAGCGTAATCTTCAATTTTTAATTCTAAAACTTGATTCTTTTTTACAAATTTATTTCTTTCTCTGCGTGGCATTGTCAATTGTATTTGATTGCAAAATTAGGGAAAGAAAAGGAGAGGTTTATCATTTATTAGAAAAAAGGCATTCTTCGTTTTTGAAGTCTTGTATGTTTGATCAAAGGAACCGTGTTTGTAGGGCACTTAGATTTTTAATACTTGTTATACATACTTTTGTTTTAGCAAACAGATTTGTAGTAAAAGAGCTTCCCTTTCTATCGAAAGCAGAAAAAACACCTTAAGAAGCATAACCTATAGAGGGCAAGCGCATTCGGATAAGGTTAGGTTCCATTTAGTAAAATATTTTAAGTACTTTTGTAACACTTCGGGGATGATTTCTTTCCCACGCTGAATTTTCGGCTCTCGCTGAAAGGATAAAGGTAGAACAGGAATGGTTATTTAATTATAAACATTTAAAATTAAAAGAATGGCTGTTTTAAACAAACTTACATCGCGAGAGGCGATCGAATTAGAGAACAAACACGGCGCGCACAACTACCACCCACTTCCCGTGGTTCTAAGTAAAGGTGAAGGTGTTCATGTTTGGGATGTTGAAGGTAAAAAGTATTATGATTTCTTATCTGCATACTCTGCAGTAAACCAAGGACATTGTCATCCTAAAATTGTGGATGCCATGACGCATCAAGCAAAAACACTGAGTTTAACATCGAGGGCATTTCATAATGACATGCTTGGTAAATACGAGAAATTTGCAACGGAGTATTTTGGTTTTGATAAATTATTACCAATGAATACAGGTGCAGAAGCTGTAGAGACTGCATTGAAAATTGCCAGGAAATGGGCATATGAAGTAAAAGGTATTGCAGAAAATAAAGCAGAAATAATTGTTTGTGAAAATAATTTTCATGGGAGAACAACTACTATTATTTCTTTTTCGAATGATGAAGTTGCTCGGAAAAACTTTGGACCGTATACCAACGGTTTTATTAAAATTGAATATGATAATTTGCAAGCCTTGAAAGAAACGCTTGAAAGTAGTAAGAATATTGCCGCCTTTTTAGTGGAGCCAATACAAGGTGAAGCTGGTGTTTATGTTCCTTCTGATAGATATTTAGCAACAGCAAAAGAGTTGTGTGCAGCGCATAACGTTTTGTTTATTGCTGATGAAGTGCAAACGGGCATTGCAAGAACAGGACGTTTATTAGCTACCTGTGGAAACTGTACCTGCCCAGAAAAAAATTGCTCAGGAGAACCAGAGACCAAAGCAGACATCCTTATTTTAGGGAAAGCTTTGAGTGGAGGCGCTTACCCTGTTTCTGCTGTTTTGGCAAATAATGCAATAATGAACGTAATAGGCCCAGGAAACCATGGTTCTACATTCGGAGGGAATCCTATTGCTGCGGCAGTTGCGATGGCTGCTTTAGAAGTAGTTGCTGATGAGAAGTTGGCTATAAATGCAGATGCATTGGGAGCTATATTTAGACACGAGTTAGCAGAATTCTGTAAAACCAACAACCTCGTAAAATCGGTAAGAGGTAAAGGTTTATTAAATGCTATTTTAATAAACGATACTGAGGATAGTTCTACCGCTTGGGACATCTGCATGAAGCTAAGAGATAATGGTTTGTTAGCAAAACCAACTCATGGTAATATTATTCGTTTTGCACCCCCATTAGTAATGACAGAAAAACAACTAATGGAATGCATTGCTATTATTAAGAAGACCATTTCTGAGTTTTAGTAATTTCAGTTTAAATCATTTTTAAAAAGTCATAAATAATACTATTTATGACTTTTTTTTTGTTGGCATATTTATTTGTTTACTTTTGAGAGTGTTATCAAATAAATATAAAACCGATGCAAGAAATACTTACAGAATTAGAACAACTCAAAATAACGCCATCTGCTAAAGGGTTTTTAAAGGAAACTGCAAGTTGGTGTAAATTTTTATCCATTTTAGGATTTATTAGTTTAGGATTGCTACTTTTAGGTAGTTTTTTTATAGGCGTACTTTATAGCAGCTTACCGCAAGTAGCTGCTGCTCCTTTTAATTTAGGAACTATCATGACTGTTTTTTATGTGGTGGTCATAATCATTTACATCTTTCCAATTTACTATTTATATCAATTTTCTGCTAAAGTGAAAAAAGCATTGCTTTTGAAAGATGATAAAGTACTGACGAGTGCTTTTGAAATGTTAAAATCTCATTATAAATTTATTGGAGTTTTTACAATTATAACCGTGTCTATTTATCTATTAATAGCCACTTCTGCAGTGATGGGTGGGTTAGGAGCTTTATAAAAGATACGTTGAGATAGCTTATAAAATTATAAAATTTTAGGCTTTTTTAAATCCACTAAAAATGAAAGCATTATTTACAAAAACTCTAATTTTAAGTCTTATTTTAGCAGTCGCTTGTAAAAATAAATCTATGAAAAATATAGCTTCTAAAGCACCTTTGGCCGAAAAACAACCCACTACATTAAAGCTGCACAATGATGTGAGAATTGATAACTATTTTTGGATGCGCCTGTCTGATGAACAGAAGCTTGCAGAAGTAAAAGACGAACAAACTAAAAAGGTAATTCGTTATTTAGAAGAAGAAAACACCTATCATGACCAAATTACGGCCTCTTCTTTACCTTTTGAAGAACAATTATTCGAGGAAATGAAAGGCAGAATTAATGAAGATGACTCCTCCGTTCCTTATAAAGATAATGGTTACTTCTATACTACCCGTTTTGAAATAGGAATGCAATACCCTATCTACAGCAGACAGAAAGACAATCTCAAAGCAACAGATCAAATTATGTTCAACATCAATGAAATGTCAAAAGGTTTTGATTATTTTCAGCTGGGTGGTATCAATATTTCTAACGATAACAAACTGGCAGTTTTTGCAACGGATACCATTAGTAGAAGACAATATTTCTTACGTATCAAGAATTTAGAAACAGGAGCGATTTACAAAGATATTATAGAAAACACCACTGGAGGCTCTGTATGGGCAAACGACAATAAAACCTTTTTTTATACAAAGAAAGATCCAACCACGTTAAGAAGTGAAAAAATATACAGACATGTTTTAGGTACACCAACTTCTGAAGATGTTGAAGTTTATCACGAAATAGACGAAACTTTTGGGACATATGTAACCAAATCAAAATCGAACAAATATATTATTATTGGCTCTTATAGCACGGTTTCTACAGAAGCTCAGTTCTTAGATGCAGATAATCCGACCGGTAACTTTACGATGTTACAAACCCGTGAGCGAGATTTAGAATACAGTGTTTCACACTTTGAAGGCGATTTTTATTTATTAACAAATAAAGACAATGCCACCAATTTTAAACTGATGAAAACCCCTGTTTCTAAAACAGAGAAAGAAAATTGGACAGATGTAATTCCACACAGAAAAGAGACACTATTAGAAGATTTCTCAATATTTAAAGAGTATTTGGTGTTAGAAGAACGCACCAATGGTTTAAATAAAGTACGCATCAAACGCTGGGACAAAACAGCTGATTATTACCTTCCTTTTAAAGAAGAAACATACTCAGTGGGTGTGTATTCAAATCCTGATTTTGTTACAGATACCATTCGCTATTCGTATAATTCCATGACAACTCCCGCTTCTGTAGTTGATTTTAACATGCGTGACCAGTCGAAAGATGTTAAAAAGGAACAAGAAGTTTTAGGTGGTAAATTTGACAAAGAAAATTATAAAAGTAAACGTGTTTGGGCAACCGCAAGAGATGGAGAAAAAGTAGCAATCTCATTGGTGTATCACAAAGATACAAAGCTAGATAAAAATACACCTTTACTACAATATGCTTATGGTTCTTATGGATATACAATTCCAGATGGTTTTTCTTCTACGCGTTTGAGCCTATTAGACAGAGGTTTTGTGTATGCTTTGGCACACATACGTGGAAGTGAATATTTAGGAAGGAATTGGTACGAGGATGGTAAAATGTTGAACAAAAAGAATACGTTTACAGATTTCGTAGATTGTTCTAAATATTTAATCGCCAACAATTATACTTCTGCAAAACACTTGTATGCAATGGGTGGATCTGCTGGAGGCTTGTTGATGGGTGCCATTGTAAATATGAATCCTGAACTCTATAATGGGATTATTGCTGCGGTTCCTTTTGTGGATGTAATTTCTACGATGGTCGACGATTCCATTCCGCTTACTACGGGAGAATACGATGAATGGGGAAATCCGAATGAAAAAGAATATTACGACTACATAAAATCCTATTCTCCATATGATCAAGTAACTCCAAAAAATTATCCTAATATGCTTGTCACAACAGGGCTGCATGACTCTCAGGTGCAGTATTCGGAACCTGCAAAATGGGTTGCTAAATTACGTGAATTAAAAACTGATGCTAATTTATTGTTGTTAAGAACAAATATGGAAGCAGGACACGGAGGTGCTTCCGGCCGTTTTGATGCTTTAAAAGAAACTGCAAAAGATTATACTTTCTTTTTAGCTTTAGAAAATAAACTTAGTAAACATTAATTTAACTTTAGACTCAATTTTATAATTCAAAACGAAAAATGTATTTTAGCATTGACTAGTAAAAAATAAAAACAACAGGTTGATTTGTGACATTTAGAATGACTAAAAACGACAGAATTAATGATAGCATTTTAGAATTAGTTGGAGAAACACCGCTGATTAAGCTTCAAAAAATCACAAAAGATTTCAAAGGTGCTTATTTTGCGAAAGTAGAATACTTTAATCCAGGTCTTTCTTCAAAGGATCGGATAGCGTTGCATATTATTAACGATGCCGAGAAGAAAGGAATTCTTAAAAAAGGAGCAACCATTGTAGAAACTACTTCCGGTAATACTGGGTATAGTTTGGCAATGATAAGTCTTGTAAAAGGCTATAAATGTATTTTAGCAGTGAGTGATAAGTCTTCCAAAGATAAGATCGCCTTATTAAAAACGATGGGTGCAGAAGTGCATGTTTGTCCCGCAAATGTGCCAGCGGATGACCCAAGATCCTATTATGAAGTTGCCAAAACTATTCATAAGAAAACAAAGAACTCTGTGTATATCAATCAATATTTTAATGAGTTGAATATTGAAGCACATTATAGAACTACAGGACCGGAAATTTGGCAACAAACTAAAGGAAAAATAACACATTTAGTAGTGGCTAGCGGAACTGGAGGTACGATATCAGGTGCAGGAAAATTTTTAAAAGAACAAAACCCAACAATAAAAGTTTTAGGAGTAGATGCATTTGGCTCCGTTCTTAAGAAATACCACGAAACAGGAGCATTGGACCCCAACGAGATCAAACCTTATCAAATAGAAGGCTTGGGAAAATCACTCATACCAACAGCTACAGATTTTGATGTAATTGATACCTATGAAAAAGTAGGTGACAAAGATGCTGCCCTAACAGCAAGAGAAATTGTACGAAAAGAAGGCTTATTTTGCGGCTACACTAGTGGTGCAGTATTGCAAGCTACCAAACAGTATGCTGCTTTAGGTACCTTTGATAAAGAAAGCTTTGTCGTGCTTATATTTCCAGACCACGGTTCTAGATATATGAATAAAATATATAGTGATGCTTGGATGCAGGCACAAGGTTTTATAGACTAAATTAATAAAATTCTAATTTATATCGAATTGTTTAAGCTCTTAGAATTTCTTAACTTCGCCCATTGAAAAAACAGCTGAATATGACCACAGATTTATTTGATAGACTTGTAAAAGACAAAGGTCCCTTGGGGAAATGGGCAGACATGGCAGAAGGCTATTATGTATTCCCCAAATTAGAAGGACCAATTTCTAATCGAATGTCTTTCAATGGTAAAAAAGTGATTACCTGGAGCATTAATGATTACTTAGGATTGGCAAATCATCCAGAAGTGTTAAAAGTTGACGGAGAGGCCTCTTTAGAGCATGGTTTAGCCTATCCAATGGGCGCGAGAATGATGTCTGGACATACTCCTTTTCACGAACAATTAGAACGTGAATGTGCTGCATTCGTAGCAAAAGAAAACGCGTATCTATTAAATTTCGGCTACCAAGGAATTATGTCAGCTATCGACGCCTTAGTTACTAAGAACGATATCATTGTGTATGATATGGATACGCATGCGTGTATTATTGATGGTGTTCGTTTGCATTCAGGAAAACGTTTTGTGTTTCGTCACAACGATATGGAAAGTTTTGAAAAAAACATAAAACGTGCTACTAGAATGGCCGAAAAAACTGGTGGAGGAATTTTAGTGATCTCTGAAGGTGTTTTTGGAATGCGCGGCGAGCAAGGACGTTTAAAAGAAATTGTAGCTTTTAAAAAAGAATACAACTTCAGACTTCTGGTGGATGATGCACATGGTTTTGGAACCTTAGGTAAAGACGGAAGGGGAACTGGGTTTGAACAAGGAGTACAAGACGAAATTGATGTATATTTTGCAACATTTGCGAAGTCTATGGCAGGAATCGGTGCATTCTTAGCAGGAAATAAAGATGTAATTCAGTATTTGCAATACAATATGCGTTCTCAAACGTTTGCAAAATCGCTGCCAATGGCCATGGTAAAAGGTGCGTTAAAACGTTTGGACATGTTGCGAACAATGCCCGAATTGAAAGAAAAATTATGGAAAAACACCAATGCTTTACAATCTGGATTGCGAGCTGCAGGGTTTGATTTAGGAACCACGCAAACGTGTATTACACCCGTTTTTTTAAAAGGTGATATTCCTGAAGCCATGGCAATGGTTAACGATTTGCGTGAAACTCACGGGATTTTTTGTTCGATTGTAGTATATCCTGTAATCCCTAAAGGATTGATTATTTTAAGGCTAATACCAACTACCACCCATACTCAAGAAGATATTTCAGAAACCATCACTGCTTTTTCTGCCATTAGAGTATTGTTAGAAAATGGCACTTATAAAAAGGTTGCAGCAACGATGGTGTAATTTTTTTTGCATCTATAAAAAGTGAAATAGCACTCTTTTTCGGTTACTTATTTTAAATTCATCATAAAAAATAAACAAATATTAAATATTTGATAAAATTATAAGTTTCAGTACTTTTTCAGCTTTAATACTTGCTTTATTAAAAATAAAATGAAGATATTTGCAGTAAATATAGATAACATGACTTTTATTCAATCACATCATCATCATTTTAACAATTGCCAGCAAGCGATTTAAAAGTGTATTGAATAAAATCAACATAATTTTAAACCCGTTTGAGCAAATCAAACGGGTTTTTTATTTTAAGCCGTATTTGCTCAGACCACAAAAAAACAAAAAATGAGTAATTTAAGAATTGCAGTACAAAAGTCAGGACGATTAAATGAAGATTCAATGCGAATCTTAAAAGATATTGGAATTTCTATAGACAATGGAATTGACCAATTAAAAGCCTCCGCAAGAAATTTCCCTGTAGAAGTATTCTATTTAAGAAATGGCGATATTCCTCAATACCTAAGAGATGGAGTGGTAGATGCCGCGATCATAGGTGAGAATATTTTGATAGAAAAAGGAAATGATTTGGCGTTTATAGAACGTTTAGGATTTTCTAAGTGTAAAGTTTCCATTGCAGTCCCAAAAGAATCTAAAGCCAACTCTTTAAAAGATTTGGCGGGAAAAAGAATTGCAACTTCTTATCCTGAAACCGTCAAAAAATTTCTAAAAGAGCAACATATAGATGCAAAGTTACACACCATTAGTGGTTCTGTAGAAATCGCACCTAATATTGGCTTGGCAGACGGAATTTGTGATATCGTTTCTAGTGGAAGTACCTTGTTTAAAAATGGCCTGAAGGAAATTGAAGTTCTATTGCAGTCCGAAGCTGTGCTGGCCGTTTCACCGAAAATTTCTGAAGAGAGAAATGTTATCTTGAAAAAAATTCAGTTTAGAATTCAATCTGTTTTAAAAGGAAGAGATTCTAAATATGTATTACTGAATGCACCCAACGAAAAATTAGACGCTATTTTGAGTTTACTTCCAGGAATGAGAAGTCCCACTGTGCTTCCCTTGGCAGAAAAAGGCTGGAGTTCTGTGCACACCGTAATTTCAAAAAATGAATTTTGGGAGATTATTGACGTCTTAAAAGAAAATGGAGCAGAGGGCATTTTAGTATGTCCAATTGAAAAAATGGTACTGTAATATGAAGATAATTGAAAATCCACAGCGAAAAGATTGGAATACAATCTTAGAGCGACCCACAAAAAAAATCGGGGATATTGAGGCGATTGTGAATGAAGTTTTTGCCGATATTCATAAAAATGGAGATATAGCAGTATCAAAATACACGAAAAAATTTGATAATATTGCATTAGATAGTAATCTCGTTTCAGTCTCAGAAATTGAAGAAGCAATTGCCATAGTTCCACTTGAATTAAAAGAAGCAATTCAACTAGCAAAAGAAAATATTACCAAGTTCCATGTAGCACAAAAGACAGAAAAAGTATTTGTAGAAACGACCAAAGGAGTTTCTTGCTGGCAAGAAAAAAGACCCATTCAAAAAGTAGGCTTGTATGTTCCTGGAGGTACTGCACCTTTATTCTCAACAGTGCTAATGTTAGCCATTCCTGCTCAAATTGCAGGTTGTAAAGAAATTGTATTGTGCTCACCACCAAATAAAGAAGGAAAGCTTCCTCCTGCAATTTTATATACTGCTAATTTATGTGGTGTCACTAAAATCATAAAAATGGGTGGTATTCAGGCCATTGCAGCATATACATTTGGTACTGCAACAATTCCGCAAGTACATAAAATATTCGGACCAGGAAATCAGTTTGTAACCGTGGCAAAACAATTGGCAACTAAATTTGGAGTTGCGATAGACATGCCTGCTGGTCCAAGTGAGTTATTAGTGGTTGCAGATGATTCTTCAAATGCCAGTTATGTTGCTTCTGATCTATTAAGTCAAGCAGAACACGGAGAAGATAGTCAGGTTATTTTAGTGTCTACCTCAAAAAAACTCATCGCTGCAGTTTCAAAGGAAATAGAAAAACAATTGGTCGCATTGCCAAGGATTGCAATTGCTCAAAAGGCAATTCAGAATTCTAAATCTATTTTTGTTGAAAACGACGAAACAGCGCTTGAGTTAATTAATGAATACGGACCTGAGCACTTTATTGTTTGTACAAAAAATAATGATTTTTATATTGACAATATATCGAATGTAGGTTCTGTTTTTATAGGAAATTATACACCTGAAAGTGCTGGTGATTATGCTTCAGGCACCAACCATACGTTGCCTACAAACGGATTCACAAAAGCATATTCCGGAGTGAATTTAGATAGCTTTACAAAGAGTATTACTTTTCAAGAAATCTCTAAGGAGGGTATTCAAAACATCGGAAAATCTATTGAGGTTATGGCCGCTGCAGAAGGATTACAAGCGCATAAAAATGCTGTTACATTGCGTTTAAAAGACTTAAACTAAGTAAAAATTGCCATGACTTTTTTAAAGCCATTTTAACATGAAAACAAAATTCAACTTAGAAAACCTCATTCGAGAAAATATAAAATCTCTAAAACCTTACTCGTCTGCAAGAGATGAGTACAAGGATGCGACTACTTCTGAAATGATCTTTTTAGATGCCAATGAAAACCCGTTTGAAAACGGAGTAAATCGATATCCTGACCCACAGCAGCTTAGTGTTAAAGAATTACTTTCAAAGATCAAAAATATTGATACAGAAAACATTCTTTTAGGAAATGGAAGCGATGAAGTGTTAGATTTAATTTTTAGAGCATTTTGTGAACCGAATCAGGATAATATAATAACGTTACCGCCAACGTATGGAATGTATGCTGTATTAGCAAATATCAATGCAATCGAAAATAGAGTAGTGCTGTTAACAGAGGAGTTTCAACCGAAAGTAGGACCAATTTTAGAAGAAGTAGATAAAAATAGTAAGATTTTGTTTTTATGCTCGCCAAACAATCCTTCAGGAAATAGTTTTACAGAAGAAATTGTGGAGAACTTATTGACAAAGTTCAATGGATTGGTTGTTATTGACGAAGCATACATCGACTTTTCAAAACAAATCAGTTGGTTGGAAAAATTAGCAAAATTTCCCAATTTAATCATTACTCAAACACTATCAAAAGCTTATGGTTTGGCGGGTATTCGTCTCGGGGTTTGTTATGCATCCGAAGAAATCATCAAGATATTAAACCGCATAAAGCCACCGTATAATGTCAATGCGCTAACGCAACAAAAAGCAATTGAAAGACTGTCAAAAATTGCTGTTGTTGAAAACGAAGTTTCTGAAATTATACAACAGAGAACATTGGTACTAAAAGCATTGAAAACCATCTCCTGCGTTCAATTAATATATCCAACAGATTGTAATTTTGTTTTGGTTCAAGTGGACAATGCAACAATGCGTTACGAGCAATTGACTCGCAAAGGAATTGTGGTGCGAAATAGAACAACGCAAGCTTTGTGTGAAAACTGTCTCCGCTTAACGATTGGTACAGCGCTAGAAAATCAGCAATTAATAAAAGCTTTAACAGAAATATCATTATGAAAAAAGTATTATTTATAGATAGAGATGGAACCTTAGTTTTAGAGCCACCTGTAGATTATCAACTAGATAGTCTAGAGAAGTTAGCATTTTATCCAAAAGTATTTCAATACATGGCAAAAATTGCCTCAGAACTGGATTACGAATTGGTCATGGTTACCAATCAAGATGGTTTAGGAACAGCCTCTTTTCCTGAAGATACTTTCTGGCCAGCGCAGAATAAAGTACTCTCTGCTTTTGAAAAAGAGGGTGTTGTTTTTTCTGAAATTTTAATAGACAAGACCTTTCCAGGCGAAAATGCGGACACAAGAAAACCGAGAACTGGCATGCTTACAAAATATTTTTCAAACGATTATGACTTAGAAAACTCTTTTGTTTTAGGGGATCGGATAACGGATATGGAATTGGCGAAAAACTTGGGTTCTAAAGGAATATACTTAGCTGAAAATTTAGAGATAGAGACGGATGAAATAGCATCAACCAAACAGGGAATTTTAGATTGTATCGCTTTAACTAGTCCAAACTGGTCAGAGATTTATGAATTTTTAAAGTTGAAAGACCGTGTTGCTGAAATAACAAGAAACACAAACGAAACAAAGATTTATATCAAAGTAAACTTAGACGGCTCTGGGAAAAATAAGATTGACACGGGTTTGTCTTTTTTTGATCACATGTTAGATCAAATTGGTCGGCATGGAAACATGGACTTGACCATACACGTAAAAGGGGATCTAGAAGTAGATGAACACCATACAATAGAAGATACTATGATTGCTTTTGGGGAACTATTTAACAAAGCGTTAGGAAACAAACTAGGCATCGAAAGATATGGCTTTTGTTTGCCTATGGATGACTGTTTGGCGCAGGTTGCAGTGGATTTTGGAGGTAGAAATTGGTTGGAATGGGATGCCGAATTTAACCGAGAGAAAATAGGAGACATGCCAACAGAAATGTTTTTCCACTTATTTAAATCCTTTACAGACGGTGCGAAATGTAATTTGAACATCAAAGCATCAGGAACCAACGAACACCATAAAATAGAAGGTATTTTTAAAGCATTTGCGAAAGCAATGAAAATGGCGGTCAAGCGAGATGCTAATAAAATGTTCTTGCCCAGTACAAAAGGGTTGCTTTAAAAGAGTGTTTACAATGTAATATTTACAGAGAGTAAAAAAGAAATTAAAATGAAAATCATAATTATAGATTACGGTGCTGGAAATATTAAAAGTATTCAATTCGCGTTTAAGCGTTTAGGTTTCGATGCCGTTTTGTCTCATAATATTGATGAAATCAAAGCTGCAGACAAGATCATTTTTCCAGGTGTTGGAGAAGCAAGTTCTGCAATGAAAATGCTTCAGGAAAGTGGTTTAGACAAGGTAATTCCCACCTTAAAACAACCGGTATTGGGGATTTGCTTGGGAATGCAATTAATGTGTACTTCCTCTGAAGAGGGAAATACGAAAGGATTGGGGATTTTTGATGTCGCAATAAAACGTTTTTCTAATACTGTTAAAGTGCCACAAATGGGTTGGAATGTCATTTGTAATTTGAAGTCCGCGTTGTTTGCAGAGATAAAAGAAAATGAGTTTATGTATTTAGTACATAGCTTTTATGCCGAAAATTGTGAGGCGGCAATCGCCACAACAAACTATGAACTTCCCTATGCATCTGCGCTGCAAAAAGATAATTTTTATGGCGTACAGTTTCACCCAGAAAAAAGTGGCGTTGTGGGCAGTAAAATTCTTGCTAACTTCTTGAAATTATAGAATAATATTTTGACTGCTGTCGATTCGTTCATGAATCGTCTCAATTTAATAAAAAGTAAAACAATGAGAATAATACCAGCCATAGACATTATCGACGGCAAATGTGTACGTTTGACCAAAGGAGATTATAGTACAAAGAAAATATACAATGAGCATCCTTTAGAAGTAGCCAAAACATTTGAAGCTGCAGGTATAAACTATTTGCATGTAGTAGATTTAGATGGGGCAAAAGCAAGCCAAATTATCAACTATAGGGTGTTGGAGCAGATTGCAAGTAAAACGCGCTTAAAAATTGACTTTGGTGGTGGTTTAAAATCAAACAAAGATGTAGAAATTGCTTTTAACTCAGGTGCTAATCAAATTACAGGAGGAAGTATTGCTGTGAAAAATAGGGAGCTCTTCGCAAGTTGGATTGAAAAATATGGTGTTGATAAAGTTATTTTAGGAGCAGATTTCTACCCCGATACTTCCGGAGGAAAGATAGCAACCAATGGTTGGCAAGAAGAAAGCACTTTGGAACTGATTCCGTTTATTCTAAGGTATCAACAACAAGGAATTTCGTCCGTTATCTGTACAGATATTTCTAAAGATGGTATGCTCTCCGGTCCCAGTTTTGAAGTTTATAAAAATATTTTAACTTCGTGCACTCCAGATACCAGCAAAGTATCTCTAAAGTTAATTGCTTCTGGAGGAATCTCAGCATTTGATGAGCTACCACTATTAGCAACGATGGGCTGTGAAGGTGTAATTATTGGAAAGGCTATTTATGAAAAAAAAATAAGTTTAAAACAATTAGAACAGTATATCTTGAACAATTAGTTACTCGTTTTTAGTAGTTTGCAATTTTAAAACTGCCAAAAGCCAAAATATAAAAGCCATTAAAATGTTAACAAAAAGAATAATCCCTTGTTTAGATATTAAAAACGGAAGAACTGTGAAAGGCGTCAATTTTGTTGATTTAATTGATGCTGGAGATCCCATCATATTAGCAAAACAATATGCTGAGTTAGGAGCGGATGAATTGGTTTTTTTAGATATTTCTGCAACCTTAGAAGGCAGAAAAACAATGTTAGAAATGGTTTTAAAAGTTGCGGAACAAGTAAATATTCCATTTACTGTGGGCGGTGGTATTTCTTCGGTGGCGGATGTAGCCTTGTTGTTAAAATCTGGAGCAGACAAAGTTTCTGTAAATTCATCTGCCATTAAAAGGCCTGAATTAGTCAATGAATTAGCCGCCAAATTTGGAAGTCAATGTGTGGTAGTAGCGATTGACGCAAAGCAGGTTAGAGGGGAATGGAAAGTCCATGTCGCGGGAGGAACAATTCCAACCGAATTGAATCTATTTGAATGGGCTAAAGAAGTAGAAAAAAGAGGTGCTGGAGAAATTTTATTTACTTCTATGAATAACGATGGAACGAAAACTGGATTTGCAAACGAAGCACTAGCAAAGTTATCCACAGAACTAAACATCCCTATTATTGCTTCCGGAGGTGCTGGAACTGTGCAGCATTTTGTAGATACCTTTAAAAAAGGAAAATCAGACGCCGCACTTGCAGCCAGTGTTTTCCATTTCGGAGAAATTAAAATATTGGAACTGAAGCAAATTTTGAAAGAACATCTCATTCCTGTAAGAATATAGCTTTTTTAAGAAATACATGAAGGTATTAGAAATAAAAAAATATGAACATCGTTACCATCAGCAATTTAAAGAAATTTCTTTAGAATGGCTTCATGGCTATGAACTATATGAAAAAGCAGATGCGGATTTATTAGCGCATCCACAAAAATACATTCGTGCAGGAGGGTTTATTTTTCTTGCACATTATGATCAAAAAGTTGTGGGTACGGTTAGCTTGATTCCAACCAAAAAAGATACTTTTGAGCTCATGAAATTAGGGGTATTTAAAGGCTATAAAGGACTTGGTATTGGACGTGCATTAATCGAAATTTGCATTGACCTCTGTAAAGAAAAAAGAGCAGACCTAATTACATTAGAAACAAGTAGTAAACTAAAAAACGCCATACAACTCTATGAAAAATTAGGGTTCTTACATGAAGAAATTACCGATTCTTATTATGAATCTGCAGACGTAAAAATGGTATTAAACTTAAACAATGAACATAGATTTTAATAAAAATAGTGATGGCTTAGTGCCTGCAATTATTCAAGATGCGACCACAAAAAATGTTTTAATGTTGGGATATATGAATGCAGCAGCTTTTAACAAAACAAAAGAGACAAAACGAGTTACTTTTTACTCGCGCACTAAAAAACGTTTGTGGACCAAAGGAGAAGAAAGTGGAAACACACTGCAATTAGTAAACATGCAGTTAGACTGCGATAGTGATAGCTTATTGATTTCAGTGCACCCAAACGGTCCCACATGTCACAAAGGCACGGATACCTGTTGGAATGAGAAGAATACTTCGAATTATGGTTTCTTTTCAATTTTGGAAAAAACGATTACAGAGAGAGTTGCGAACAGCGATGTGGAAAAATCTTATGTGGCAAGCTTATTTGATAAAGGAATTAATAAAATAGCTCAAAAAGTAGGAGAGGAAGCAGTTGAAACTGTTATTGAAGCCATGGACACTAATGATGAACTATTTTTGTATGAAGCTGCTGATTTGTTATTTCATTATTTAATGCTTCTACAGGCCAAAGGTTTTACATTAAAAGATATTGAAGCTGAACTAATAAGTAGACAGAAGTAATCAATAATTTACAATCCTGAGATTTAAAAGCACTCAAATAGATAAATAAATTTTGGGTGCTTTATAGTTTATTGCCTTCCTAATAGTTATCGTCCCTTTTCCCTTTCAAATAGGCTTTAGGTGCGCTTAAGTTTATGATAAAAAAAGTTTAATTATTTAAATAATAGTGCTATAATCAATTTCTACAAGCAGTAATATGAAGCTTCATAAATCTCAGACCCTCATTCTTATCGCATTCATTTTTATTTATGTTATTTGGGGATCAACCTATCTTTTTAATAAAATTATAGTTACTGAATTAGCTCCGTTTTTCATAGGAGCTATACGATTTATCACTGCAGGAATTTTGATAATGATCATTGCTAAGCTCTTAAAATTAAAATTACACATTACAAAAAAGCAATTTTTGAATTGTTTTATAGCAGGGTTCTTGTTCTTGGTCTACGGCAACGGTGTCTTCGTTTGGGCTCTAAAGTTTGTGGATAGTGGCTTTGCCGCTTTATTAGCCTCTACGCAACCTTTATTTGTGCTATTATTAATGCGATTAGTAGATCGAAAACCAATGCAAAAAAAATCAATTTTTGGAGTTTCATTGGGTTTGTTAGGAATGTATTTATTAGTAAGTCAACATGATATTACTTCTTCAGAAGGAAGTATTATAGGGATTTTTATGATTTTCACCTGTGTACTGAGTTGGAGTTACGGCAGTGTATTTGTTTCAAAAGCGGATTTACCACAAAATTTTTTTGTAAGTACTGGATACCAAATGTTAATTGCTGGAACGATGTTGCTTTTAGGAAGTTTAATTTTTAATGAAAACTGGATATCTCCTTTAAGCTGGAGCTCGGATGCACAAGGATCTATGCTTTTCCTCATATTATTTGGGGGAATTATAGCATTTACTTCCTTTAACTATTTGCTGAAAATGGTATCCACCGAAAAGGTAGCAACCTCCGCCTATGTAAACCCAATCATCGCAATGCTTTTAGGTTGGTACGTGCTGGACGAATCATTAACGCTTCAATCCGTCATTGCATCTATCATTTTATTATCTGGGGTGTACTTTATTACTACGCGAAAGAGAATTGCAAAAGTAACTGCCGATGAGTCCATAAAACCCTAATAATCTATGTTATACGCAATAGTATAGCATGTATGGACTTCTCTTAATATAATTACAAAGTATTTTGGACCACAACTAAATTTTATTTAAAAATTCTTTTTAATTCTCGCTAAGTCTCTTTTATTGTCTCTGTCCTTAATAACTTCTCGCTTGTCATGCGTTTGTTTTCCTTTTGCAAGCGCTATCTCTAGTTTGGCAAAACCTCGGTCATTAATAAAAAGTTTTAAGGGAACAATCGTATTTCCTTTTGCCTCAACATCTCTTTTCAAACTCCGCAGTTCACGTTTATTTAGCAATAACCTTCGCTCACTTTTGGGTTTATGATTAAAATGGTGTCCGAACATATATTCTTGGATATACATATTTACAATGAACAATTCCCCTCCTTCATTAAATTCACAAAAACTTTCTGTAATCCTAGCTTGACTTAATCTTATGGATTTTATTTCAGTTCCTGTTAATTGAATTCCAGCCACAAACTTGTCAAGAATTTCAAATTCAAAACGGGCTTTTTTATTTTGTATGTTGATGTTTTTTTGAACCATCAATAATCATTTTTTAATTTTAACAAAGATACATTTTTACATTCGGGAAAGAAATGTAATTTTGAGTTCTATTCCATATTTCATTAAATAAAATCCGAATGAAACAAATTGCTTCTGTGTTCTTATTTCTTTTAATTGCTTGTAAACCAAAAGATTTGGACTTAACTGCACAGCAAATTATTGACAAAACCATGCACTATTCAGGCGCAGATCAGGTAGTGAACTCTAAAATTAAATTCACGTTTAGAACCAAAGAGTACACTGCGATAAGAAAGAATGGAGTTTTTAAACTTTTTAAACAATATCTTACAGCAGACAGCCTAAAAATAAAAGAAGTACTATCCAATAATGGATATTTAAGATTCATAAATAACAAAGCTGTTCCGGTTGTGGATTCACTAATTGCAGACTATGGGAATGCTATAAACTCTGTGCACTATTTCTCTGTGCTTCCTTTTGGTTTGAACAATGCCGCTGTTCATAAAAAACTATTAAAAAGTGCTCAAATAAAAGGAAAAGAATATTATAAATTAGAAATTAGTTTTTCCGAGCATGGAGGAGGAGAGGACTTTGAAGATCTCTTTATTTATTGGATTGGAAAGGAGAGTTTTTTAATTGATTACCTGGCATATTCATATCACACAAACGGAGGCGGAATGCGTTTTAGAGCAGTAAAAACTCAAAATAAGACAAAAGGGATTCGTTTCGTAAACTATGAAAATTATAAACCCATAGACCCAAACATAGATTTCTATGCCATAGATCATGCCTTTGAAAACAATGGGCTAAAAAAAGTGTCTGAAATTATTCTAGAAGCGATTGAAGTTGAGTTATAGTTTTAATGTATCCTCACAACTCGGCTTGTTTTCTTTCTGTTTTGAATAGTTACAACGTACAAACTTGAATTGTCTTTGTCATTCATGCTTTGATACTTTTCTTGTTCTAAAATTAAATTAACAAAGGCCGGAGTGGTATTGCTATGACCTACCACCAAGACAGACTTGCCAAGCGTTACTTTCTGAAATATAGCGTCATACATGTTATTGGGATCATAAAACTGAATAAGTAAACTCTTCTCCGCTGCAGTTGGCTCTGCTGTTTGTTGGGTTCTTTTATAATCACTAGAATAAACGGCATCTAATGCAACCGTCTCAAAGTATTTTGCCCAATTATAAGCTCTTATCAATCCTTCTGAATTTAAATTTGGATTTCTATTTGTTGGATTTGTTCTGTCTTTTTCTGCGTGACGAATTAAGTAATACGTAGTTGTTTCATTGGAATTACAAGCAACTATTAAGATAAAAAGTAATAAAGTTTGTAGTTTTTTCATGAGGATTCTTTTACCGTACGAATATAGATAAAAAAGAAGTTGTGCATATATATGCTTGTCAAGTCAGGAAAATGTGAGCATTGTATTAAGAGCTTAAAAGCATACTCTTTTGTTTTCCTAGCACTAGGCGTCCTGTATTTAGTTTTATTTGCAATAAAATAAATTATTATAGAGTGTAAAGTATCGTCATTACTGCATTATTGACGGTTAAAGTTTCTTACCTTTGCTTTAATAAAGCATTAAAAAAGATAAAATGGATATATTTGGTAATATGTTTGGTGGTACAGAGGATACCGAACCAAAATCAAAAAAAAAATCATATTTAAATTGGCTTCCGCTAACCTCTATAGAGCAATTAGAAACCATAAAAAATGAGTCTAATACAGGGGCCGTTTTAATTTTTAAACACTCTACAAGATGTGGAATTAGTAAAATGGTAATCAAGCAATTTGAAAAATTATTTACGGAAGACCACGAAAACTTAAAAGTATATTATCTAGACTTACTGAATTATAGAAATATTTCGGATGAAGTGGGTTACAGTTTTCAAGTGATACACGCATCTCCGCAATTAATTATAGTTCGAAATGGGACTGCTGTCCACAATGCTTCACATGAGGATATTAGTTTAACAAATTTATCTCGATTTATATAGTTTATATTTGGTAAAAACCTATTTTAAGTCTTACTTTTGTAACTCAAAATTTGTAAACTTTTGGCAGACGCAAACACTTCACAGGTAAAAGTAGGTAAAGAATTATATGGGTATCAAAAAGATGCACTTCAAGAGATTTTTAATCGTTTTGAAACTGCACCTCAAGACTACCACTTATTATATCAATTACCAACGGGAGGTGGAAAAACGGTTATATTTTCTGAGATTGTAAGGCGATATATAGAAACTTTTAAGAAAAAAGTCTTAGTTTTAACACACCGTATTGAATTGAGCAAACAAACCTCTAAAATGTTAGATGAGTTTGGTGTTAACAATAAGATTATCAATAGTACGGCACAGTTAGATGATCAAAGTGATTACCATTGCTTCGTTGCGATGGTAGAAACCTTGAAAAACAGGTTGACAGACGATAAATTAGATATTTCAGATATTGGATTGGTTATTGTGGATGAGGCGCATTACAACTCTTTTACCAAAATTTTTAAATTTTTTGATGATGCTTTTGTTTTAGGGGTTACTGCAACTCCCTTAAGCTCAAATATTAAATTACCAATGTTTGAAAATTATCAAGAATTGTTTGTAGGGGAACCAATTCATCACCTAATAGAAAGTGGTTATTTAGCGCAAGCAAATATGTATTCTTATAACGTTGGGTTGACTTCTTTAGAGGTGGGAGCCAATGGTGATTATACCGTTAAATCTTCCGAGGACCTGTATATGAATACAGACATGCTTTCGAAGTTAGTAGGCGCTTACGAAGAAACAGCAAAGGGTAAAAAAACCTTAATTTTTAACAATGGAATTAATACCTCTATTCAGGTGTTTCATGCGTTTAAAAAAGCAGGATACCCGATTGCCCATTTGGACAACACCAATACTAAAAAAGAAAGAGAACTTATTTTAAAATGGTTCCATAAGACGCCAAATGCAATTATTAGTTCTGTTAGTATTTTAACTACCGGATTTGATGAACCTAGCATTGAAGCAATCATATTAAACAGAGCAACGAAATCACTTACTTTATACTATCAAATGATTGGTCGTGGCTCTCGTATTTTTGGAGAGAAAAATACCTTTGAAGTAATTGACCTCGGAAACAACTTCCATAGATTTGGTCCTTGGGGAGCAGATCTAGACTGGCAAAAAATGTTTAGAGCACCAGATTACTATTTAGATGCAATTCTTTCCGATGAAGAAATAGAAAATACGTTTAGATATGAATTTCCTGGAGACATCAAAAAGGAATTTGAAAAATCGACAGACACTTATTTCGATATGAAAAAAGTATATATCGATACCGTAAAAGCTGGGGAGTCTTCAAAAAGAGTCTTAGAAAAATCTATTGTGCACCACGCAAAAATGTGTATTGAAAATAGTGAGGACGTTTTTGATGCTTTGATTTTAGTGAAATTAATAGGAGAGGAGATTGATGATCGCATCAATCGATATGCAAAATGTATTTCCAAAAGCACCCATAATTTTGTAACCTGGTTAAAAGACGATTATCGCAAAAAACTAAATGCTTATTTACGTACAAATTTTGACGAAGATTTTGAGAAAATTCATGGGCATCCACCCATTGAAGAATAAATAGTGAGATCAAAAGGGTGGTGAAATTTGCACCTACTTATGGTTTAAACTTTAAGAACTACTTGGTGCCTTTATATAAAAAAACCTTACAACCATAAAGATTGTAAGGTCTGTATCTAAAAATTTTAATTTCTTTAGCTTATTTTGCGGGCAACACCTTTCCGATACATTCACCGAAACCAATACGCACGGTCTCGTTTTTACAATGGGCACGCATAATTACGGTATCATGGTCATTTATAAACTTACGAGTAGTTCCGTCCTTTAATGAAATTGGGTTTTGTCCACGCCAAGTCAATTCCAACATCGATCCAAAACTGTCTTTTGTAGGTCCAGAAATTGTTCCAGACCCCATCATATCTCCAGCCTCTACAGGACAACCATTTACAGTATGGTGCGCTAACTGCTGCGCCATTGTCCAATACATGTATTTAAAGTTAGAATTGGCTACTACGGTTTCTTCCCCGTTCTCTGGTTGAATTCCTACCTGTAAATGAATATCATAACTTCCTTTTCCCGTTTGTTTTAAATAAGGTAATGGTATATGCACTTGTTTTGGATTTTCTGTTCTAAAAGGCTCTAAAGCATCTAAGGTTACAATCCAAGGTGAAATAGTAGAAGCGAAGCTCTTTCCTAAAAAAGGCCCCAATGGCACATATTCCCAAGCTTGTATGTCTCGTGCCGACCAATCGTTAAATTGTACCAAACCAAAAATATATTCTTCCGCTTCTTCAATGGGAATTCGATCACCCAAAACATTTGCGTCCGCGGTGATAAAAGCCATTTCCAATTCAAAATCTAATAGTTTTGAAGGTCCAAAACCGGGAGTATCTGATCCTTCTGCTGGTTTTGTTTGTCCGTAAGGTCTTCTAACGGCAGTTCCTGAAGGAATGATAGAAGAACTTCTTCCGTGATACCCAATGGGGATGTGCAACCAATTTGGCAACAATGCATTCTCAGGATCTCTAAACAACGAGCCAACATTTGTAGCATGTTCTTTACTGGCATAAAAGTCAGTATAATCTCCCACAGAAACTGGCAATAACATTTCAACTTCATCCATTCTAAAAATAATATTATTTTTATGCGCTACATTGTCACGTAAAGATCCATTATTAACATCAAAAACTTCAGCAATTCTATTTCTCACCAATCGCCAGGTTTTACGACCATCTGCAATAAAATCGTTTAAATTGTCTTGTAAAAAGATATCCTCCGTTAAAGGAATTCCTTCAAAATAACCCAATTGATGAAAAGCACCTAAATCAATAGCGAAATCACCAATTCTACTTCCAATTGTTATGATATCATCTCTCGTAATAAAAACACCGAAGGGAATATTTTGTATGGGAAAATCTGAATTTTCAGATACTTGTAACCATGATTTTCTGTCCGGATTATTTGCTGTTATGATCATTTTATAAATTCTTTAATTTGTCCAAATCTATGCAATTTTTTCTCATTCTGGAGTTGAAACTCCACGAATAACTTATTTTTAACACTGCTTTTTTTTGAATTGTATAAATATTAATAACTTAGATAAAATTTAAGAAAAAGTTATTTAAAATTATTTGGTTTTTTGTTACTTTTGTACTTATTCAAAATAACAACAACAATAATGCTATTAGACAATCAAATTTTTGATCTTATTCAGGAAGAAAAAGAAAGACAGTTAAACGGTTTGGAGTTAATCGCTTCAGAAAACTTTGCAAGTGACCAAGTGATGCTGGCTCAAGGGTCTGTTTTAACGAACAAATATGCAGAAGGATATCCTGGGAAAAGATATTATGGAGGTTGTGAAGTTGTTGATATTGTTGAACAAATAGCAATTGACAGAGCAAAAGAATTATTTGGAGCAGAATATGCTAACGTGCAACCACATTCCGGATCACAAGCAAATACTGCTGTGTTTTTTGCGTGCCTAAAGCCTGGAGATACCATCTTAGGTTTTGACTTGGCGCATGGTGGTCATTTAACCCATGGTTCTCCAGTAAACTTTTCGGGCAGACTGTACAACCCCACTTTTTATGGTGTTGAGAAAGAAACAGGTGTTTTAAATTATGATAAAATTCAAGAAATAGCGACAAAAGAGCAGCCAAAATTAATAATTGCTGGTGCTTCAGCTTACTCGAGGGACATCGATTTTGAACGTTTTAGAGTCATTGCAGACAGTGTTGGCGCTATTTTATTGGCGGATATTTCACATCCTGCAGGAATGATTGCAAAAGGTATTTTAAATGATCCATTACCACATTGTCATGTGGTAACTTCTACTACCCATAAAACTTTACGAGGACCAAGAGGTGGTATTATATTGATGGGGAAAGATTTTGACAATCCTTTTGGAGAAACATTAAAAAGTGGAAAGCTAAAAAAAATGTCTACTTTGTTAAATTTTGCTGTATTTCCTGGGAATCAAGGAGGTCCTTTAGAACACGTGATTGCTGCAAAGGCGGTTGCTTTTGGAGAGGCTTTAACAGACGAATTTTTAGAGTATCAGATTCAAGTGAAAGAAAATGCTGCTGCTATGGCAAAAGAATTTGTGGCAAAAGGTTATAATATTATTTCTGGTGGTACTGACAATCACTGTATGTTGATTGATTTACGGAATAAAAATATTTCTGGAAAAGATGCAGAGATTGCCTTAGGAAAAGCAGAAATTACAGTAAATAAAAACATGGTTCCTTTTGATGATAAATCTCCATTTATAACTTCTGGGATTAGAGTAGGTACTCCAGCCATTACCACACGTGGTTTAAAGGTTGAACATATGAAAGCAGTGGTAGAATTTATAGATGAAGCCATTACAAATGCAGACAATGACGAAGCACTACACGAAATCAGTGAGCGTGTTGCTGACATGATGAGCTCAAGAAGATTATTTGTAATGTAGTTGTATCCTTGTTTAAAATACCGTATTCAAATGTGATTATAAAAAAAACATCAAGTTTATTCTTGATGTTTTTTTTTATGGAATAGAGTTTATAAAAATGAAATAACAACATACTACTCCTCATTAGCTTTCTCTAAGAGGCTCTCAGGAAGTGCTTTTTTCGCTTTTGCACCCATTTTCTTTAATTTTTCCACACTTGTAATTATATTTCCTCTTCCCTCAACTAGTTTATTCATTGCATTAGAATATTCCTTTTTACTCTCGTCAATACGCTTTCCAATACCAATTAAATCGATTAAAAAACCTTGAAATTTATCATAAAGTGCTCCTGCTTGTCTTGCAATTTCTAAGGCATTTCTTTGCTGTTTTTCATTATTCCACATGGTATCTATGGTCCGAAGTGTTGCCAATAGCGTAGACGGAGTCACAATCACAATATTTTTTTCGAATGCCTTATTGTATAAGTAAGTGTCTGAATTTAAAGCTACAGCAAAGGCTGGTTCAATAGGTATAAAAAGTAATACAAAATCTGGAGATTCAATTTTATAAATATCTTCATATTTTTTTTCACTTAATTGATTCACATGTCTTTTAAGTGAGTTCACATGCTCTTTTAAAAACTGTTCTTTTAAAAGGTCCTCTTCCTCATTTACATACTGCTCGTAAGCGACCAAAGAAACTTTAGCATCCACAATCATTTTTTTATTATCTGGCAAATGAATGACCACATCTGGGAGTACGCGTTTACCTTCGTCATTGGTAAAGCTTTGCTGTACAAAATACTCTCTATCTTTCTCTAAACCAGACTTTTCTAAGACCCGCTCTAAAACGAGTTCACCCCAATTCCCTTGCATTTTATTGTCCCCTTTTAAGGCTTTTGTTAGGTTTATCGTTTCTTTACTCATCTGCTGATTCAGCTCTTTTAAACCTAGTATCTGCTGTCGTAAAGCGGCGTGATAATCAATACTTTCTTTATGGGTTTTATCTACCTTCTCTTCAAATCCCTTGATTTTCTCTTGCAAAGGATTTAAAATATCTTTTATATTCTCCTTGTTTTGTGCTGTAAATTTCAAGGATTTTTCATCTAAAATTTTATTTGCTAGATTTTCAAATTCTTTGCTAAATTTTTCATTTAATTTTTCAACTTCTTGTTTGTTTTCTTCTAATTTCAACTGCAAGCCCTTCAACTCTGAAGTCAGGGTTGACTTTTCGGAAATCAATTGTTCTTTTTCTCGGTGCATCCCTTTCAACTCTTTTTGCAATTCAATAAAGTTATCTTCTGCAATTCCTTTTGTTTCTTCCAATACGGCCACTTGCGCTTCTATAGTAGCTTTTTCTTTCTCTATAATAATTTTCTCTTTAGAAAAGCTCAATTTAGCCGCTAGTTTGCCAATAAATAATCCCGTTAAAGAAAATAACACCGCAATTAATAAGTATATAAATATTTCGTTCATCATGTCAATTTAAGTCCTTAAATTTATCACTTTAAATAACAGCACAAAATCTTTATTTTTGATTTTTATAAACAATTAAATTTTATTGAAAAGAGTATCCACTTTTATTTTAAACAGGATTTTAGGTTGGAGGGTTGAAAATGGCTTTCCCAAAGAACCAAAAAAATATATTATTATCGCTGCTCCCCATACCAGTTGGATAGACTTCCCGATTGCTATTTTAGCAAGAATGAGTGTTGGGACGATGGTTCATTTTATAGGAAAAGGCTCGCTCTTTAAATTTCCTTTCGGTTACTTTTTTAGGGCTTTGGGTGGAACCCCTGTAGACCGCACTAAAAGTAATAAGTTGGTAGACGCCGTTATTAATCTATTCAATTCTAAAGAAGAGTTTAGACTGGCATTGTCTCCAGAGGGGACTCGAAAAAAGGTAGCACACTGGAAAACAGGTTTTTATTATATCGCCAAGGGTGCAAAGGTGCCTGTTGTTATGGCAACTTTAGATTTTGAAAATAAAAAGTTAAAGATTTCAGAGCCCTATTATGTAACTGGTGATTTAGAAAAGGATTTTGAGCATTTTAACCTTTTTTATAAAAATGTAAAAGGAAGAAATCCTGAATTATCATAATTTTTTTTTATCGCCTTGTTTGGACTCATAAAATTGGAACTGCTGCCAAATTTTTAGAAGCCACGAGTCTTAAAAAGGAGCCCTATTTTAGCTGTTACTACTTTTTTTAGCAATTTTCTGGACAATGCCAACAATCACTTCTGTTGCTTTTATCATGGACTCCACAGGCAGGTATTCAAAACGTCCATGGAAATTATGACCTCCAGCAAATATATTAGGGCAGGGGAGACCTTTGTAAGATAATTGTGAGCCATCTGTTCCTCCCCGAATGGGCTTTATAAGCGGTACAATGCCAATATCTTTCATCACCTCTTCTACCAGATCTACAATATGCATTACAGGAACAATCTTTTCCTTCATATTAAAGTATTGGTTTTTAATTTCTACCGCCACAATGTCTTGACCCGCAAGCTCGTTAAAATCAACAGCTATTTTTTGAATTAATTTTTTTCTTTGTTCAAATAAGTCTGCATCATGATCTCTTATGATGTATTCTAAAACTGTTTTTTCTACATTTCCAGTCATATCGTGTAAATGAAAAAAACCTTCATATCCCGAAGTTTTCTCTGGAACCTCTCCCGCGGGAAGTGCTGATATGAAATCATTTGCGAGCTGCATAGAGTTTATCATTTTTCCTATTGCATAACCAGGATGTACAATTTTACCTGTAATTGTCACCTTTGCACTAGCCGCATTAAAATTTTCGTACTCTAATTCACCAATTTGACTTCCATCCATGGTATATGCCCACTCTGCATCAAATTTATTAACATCAAATTTATGGGCACCTTTGCCTACTTCCTCGTCTGGTGTAAAGCAAATTCTAACTTTTCCGTGCTTTAGTTCAGGATGTTGCAGTAAATATTCCATGGCGGTCACAATCTCTGTAATTCCAGCTTTATCATCTGCTCCTAGCAACGTTGTTCCATCCGTAGTAATAATTGTTTGCCCTTTATATTGTAATAAATCCTCAAAGTAATCTGGAGAAAGGATGATGTTTTTTTCTTGATTTAAAATAATATCATTTCCTTGATATTTCTCTATGAGCTGTGGCTTTATATTTTTTCCTGTAAAATCAGGACTGGTATCTATGTGGGAAATAAAACCGATGGTAGGAACCCGATGCGTTATATTACTTGGCAGCGTAGCCATGATATAGCAATTTTCATCCAATTCTATTTCTTGCATTCCAATCTTCTTTAAATCTGCAACCAAAACATGGGCTAAATTCCATTGTTTTTCTGTACTCGGAAATTCGGGGTTATTGGGATCTGATTCGGTATCAATAGTTACATATTTGATAAATCTCTCGGTAATGTGCTTTTTCTCAATCATATCAGCATCTTATTTTTATTCGCAGTATTTTGGATTTCACAAACCTATAAGCATCTGGCAAGTTCCTCTTGTAATCCGCATCTAAATTAAGGGTTTAGACAGACTAAAAAGAAATATATACTACTTATTAATTCCTACAACTCAAGTTTCCCTATTTTTTGATGTCCCCCCAACCAAGCAGTGTTTTTATCTGTAAATTGAATGGTATAATAACTTTCTTTAGAAACTTCTTTCCAGGTTATTCCACCATCATTAGAAAAAGAAACCCCTGTTTTTCCCACTGCAAATAGTTCTTTCCCTGCCGTATTCGGCACATATTGTATACAGCTTTTATAGTTTGGACTTTTTCCATCCGCTACAAGTGTCCATGTTTCACCTCCATCCCTAGTAATTGCCTTATTGGCCTTTGTTTCCATTGGTTTTGAATAGTCACCGCCAATCACAATTCCATTTTTACGATCATAAAAATCAATAGAATAAATCCCTTGCGGGCCCGTTCCTTGAATGATGGGTGTTTCAAAAATTTGCCAAGTCACACCATAATCAGTCGATTTCAAAATTCGTGCAGCATTTCCTCCTGAGGCAATCCAAACGGTACTTCCGATTGTTTTGATATTGGTATTGCTTGCGGCAAAAAAAGCTTCTCCTTCAATAATTTTGGGTAGTTTTTCACATGGAATTTTGTTCCAGGTTGCTCCGCCATCTTTTGTAATTAGTATCGAAGCACAGGTGTCTGTAGGATCTCCCACTGCAATTCCATGCACGTTGTCTTCAAAAAAAGTAAGCGCATCATAGAACACATTCTCATGAGCTTCTTGGTATTTTAAAGTTGCAACTCCTTTTGCTATTTTATATAGTAATGCCGGGTTTTCAATGGAGATGGCAAAATAATCGGCACCATTAAAACCTAAACTCCTAAAATTAGGAAGTATGGTATCTTGATATTTAATAGACACTATATTCCAAAGACTACCGGTATCTGTTGTAAATCCAACATTTCCATTAGAACCCGCATAAAAAACACGTTCTCCGTCTACTGCTTGAATTGCTCTAATACTTGTGCTGTCCATCTCAAAGTTTTTTATTACAATGTCCGAGATACTTCTTGGTTGGTATACGTGGGTACATGAAATAAAAAAAAGGAAACTAAAAATAACACCTATTATTCTATTCATTTTTAATATTTTTATCTAACGAAAGTAAACAAATCATACGAAATAATGAAAAAAGCATTGGTGATTTCTGGAGGTGGAAGTAAAGGCGCATTCGCAGGTGGTGTTGCACAATACCTAATGAATAAAAAGAGGAAAAAGTATGACTTGTTTATAGGAACTTCTACAGGGAGCTTAATGGTCTCGCATTTGGCTTTGGGCATGGTAGACGAATTAAAGCAGTTGTATACCAATGTGAACCAAAAAACAATTTTCAGCAACAACCCTTTTAAAGTAAAAAAAATTGCCGGAGAAAAAGTGATTACGATTAACCATTTGAATACTTTTTGGAATTTTTTGAACGGTAGGAAAACATTCGGGGAAAGTAAAAACTTACGCACCTTAATTAAACGGAAGATTACACTAGAAATGTATCTTAAAATTAGATCCGAAAATAAAGAGGTAGTCGTTACAGTTTCTAATTTAACAGCAAATCGGATAGAATATAAGGCGATCAGTGATTGCAGTTATGAAGACTTTTGTGATTGGATTTGGGGTTCTTGCAACTATGTGCCCTTTATGAGTCTATTAGAAAAAAACCATTGCCAATATGCCGATGGTGGTTTTGGTTCTTTGATTCCAATTCGAGAGGCTATTTTAAGAGGAGCTACAGAAATTGATGCTATTATTTTGGAAACAGAGGTCACTCAAATTAATAGACTCCCTTCAAAGAATCCTTTTTCTCTCTTATTTGATGTCTTTGATTTTATGCTTGGGCATGTGGAGAAACACAATATTACAATTGGAAAATTAGCGGCTTCTAATAAAGGTATCAAACTAAATTTATACTATACACCTACAGTACTTACCACAAATTCATTGGTTTTTGATAAAAAACTAATGAAAAAATGGTGGAAATCGGGATATGACTATGCAAAAACAAAAGATGAAGAAAAAATGAGCGAATTCAGACCCGACTTGTTGCCTAATAAAGAAGGGGAAGACGCTTTATAAAAATAGGTACCATTTACGTTTGTACTTTGGTGTTTTAGCGAAATCACCTGAAATTTTCGACGAACATTTCTTGACTAAAAGGCTGTATTACTTTAGAGTCTATCAGTGCTTTCTCTTGGTTATAATTTCTATTTTTAAAAGAAGGCCTAGATCCAGTAGTAATAAAGTTTATAGTTCTGTCTAACAATATATCTGACTTTTCTCCCAGAACACCTATATTAATAGTTCCATCTTCCCTTCCAAAGTCTTCCGGTAAAACAATCTCGGGAAGATAACCCTC
>Ga0114998_10000399_pt1 | contig 31798 bp, 20 predicted proteins | sample ArcticOcean_MG_C_5_FD_87044 | JGI IMG/M metagenome (GOLD analysis project Ga0114998, IMG submission 87044) | Marine microbial communities from western Arctic Ocean - ArcticOcean_MG_CB4_138 | ecosystem: Environmental > Aquatic > Marine > Oceanic | place: Arctic Ocean: Canada Basin | collected... | reverse complement strand
GAGTTTGTTGTTTTGTTTTGTTTTCGTGATCGAAAATGACGTCATTTGGATCAAAGAAAAGGGTTAAAAAAAAGGGTGCCTTTGAGGTTTGACACATTGACAGTTTGTTAGAAAACAGAGAGGAAAAGGCGAAGAAGAAGACAGCGCACGCGGCGTGTAAAAACGAGTAACAACAACGTAAGAGGATAGAGCGGTATGAGTATAAAGCCTACGCGGTGATTAAAGCGAACGAGGGTTCTTCTTTGCTGGATCTTGAGCCGGCGATGGCGGTTTGTTCGTCTGCGTTGGAGGCGGTGCGGGTGGTTTATTCGCACGTCTCTTTTCGAGTTCTTTTTTAAGCAGGGTTCTTTCTCGTAAAATGTCGAGTTGCGTTCGCGTTTGTACGATCGTTTCGTTTGCGTGAGATATAATCGTGCGCAAATCTTGTTGTTGTTGTTGTTGTTGTTGTTGTTGTTGTGATGACGATGATCGAATATCTCGCTGCTGCTGTTTCTGCGCACCTGTATTACTTGGTTTTGGCGCGACTACATTTCCATTCACTCGCGATATAGTCGTACGCAAATCTTGCGGCGAGTGATTTCCTTTCTGTTGTTGTTGTTGTTGTTGTTGTAGTTCGTTAAATAAGAGCAACATTTCTTGATGCATTTTACTTTTCGTATGCCGAAGTAAATTGTTTCGTACCAATTTCTCTGTTGCCAATCCTGACGCGTATACAACATCGCACAAGTCACATTTATGTATTTCACTAAAAGCGGCCGCTTCGGAACTGTTCGCGGTAGTTGATGGAATTCCGAACCGTAAGAGATACTTTTTTTGTCGATGCATTTTACCTTTCGAATGTCTTAGATAACTGTCTTGTACGAGTTTCTCTGATAAGTTTCCTTTCGCATATACAACATCGCACAAGTCACATTTATGTATTTCACTATTAGCGGCCGCTTCGGAACTGTTCGCGGTAGTTGATGGAATACCGAACCGTAAGAGATGCATTTTTTTTTGATGCATTTTACCTTCCGTATGTCTTAGTAAACTGTCTTGTACGAGTTTCTCTGATAAGTTTCCTTTCGCATATACAATATCGCACAAGTCACATCTATGTATTCCACTATTAGCGGCCGCTTCGGAAATGTTCGCGGTAGTTGATGGAATAACCAGTTGCGGTATTATTTTGCTCACAAAACCATTTTGTTTGTTTTTTTGCCCAGCAGGAGGACGGATGGGTTTCGGTGCCGGCTGTTTACCCGTAGCAGAGGGCGGCTTCTTTGAGCGGGGCAACGGCGGCGCTTTAATCGTGTAATCATTAATATCACACTTCATATGGCCTTCCAGGAACGTCCCTCTCGTCTTACAAAGCTTCATGAGCTCTCTCCAATTCTCGCAACCGCGCAAGGTGAACGGGTTACCACAAACAACCAATAACGATTGCGCTCTCGTTATTGCGACGTTGAAACGTTTCGGATTTGTCAAAAAGCCTAAATCGCGTCTCACCTCGATTTCCTTCTCTTTCTCGTCTTGAAACGAGCTTCGCACGGTTGTGATAATAATCACTTTGCGTTCTTGACCTTGAAACGATTCCGTCGATCCGGCGACGATACCTTTCCATCTTCGCTTCTCCAACATCTTATTCAACTTTTGCTTTTGTTTATGATACGGTGTCACAATTCCAATATCTTCTTCCGATATCTTTCCCTGGAAATCGCGTAGAATCTTTGCAATCCAGTTTTCTACGCAAAGGATTTCATCCGGGTTGAACCAACTTGGAGAATTGCTTTCACGCATTTGACCGCCAATCGTTCCATTCGCACCACCGGTTACTGAATCGAAAACGACGGGGAAAAAATTCCTACCATGACTCGGAAGCTCTTTCCAGTTCTTGAACAAAGTCGTTACGGGATGATCGTCTCCCAAACAGGCTTCTAATTTTGATCCGTAAAACATTTTTGAAGAAAGCTCGATGATCCCTGGATGTGATCGATAGTTCTTCGTAAGCATCGAAACGTATTCTTTATCGAACTCGATCGTTCTAGAATATGGAGTTACGACAATTTTTTCTGAGAATACCGTCTTTGGTAACTCATCGTCCGTTGGATGACATAATCTTTCCAACATTGATATTGGCAGGTCTTTGTTATGTTCACAGTTGACGATTGGCCCAAGCTGGCGGTGATCCCCGGCCAAGATTAATCTAGATTTGTTCTTGTCGGGATTCAAAAAGCCCACAAATCCCGCGAGCAGTTCACTCTCCATTGCATGGCCAGCCTCATCAATAATTACGTTGTTAAAAAAGTTTGTGACGTAAGGTATTTTGTTGATCTTTGTCATCAATCGAACAGTCCTCGCGGCTGACATCAGAGTCATCGCAACAATCTTTGCTGTTTCAAAGCGATGAGTAGATGGTAATTTAAATCCTTCCTGGTTCACTTCATACGTCGAGCTTTCAAGCATTGCAGCGCTGACTTGACTTCGACTTCTGTTGAACCCGTAAACGCGCAACGCCTCGGCGTTAGTGACGATTTTTGTTTGCAAGACGCGCTCGAGAATGTTATCAACCGCGTCGTTTGAAGGCGCGAGAATTAATACTCTTTCGTTTCTCTTAATCAACTGCGCGATGACTTCAATCATGGTCGTAGTTTTACCAGTCCCTGGTGGGCCAAAGATAACGTAAGGCGTTGACAAATTCACACGGTACAAAGCGTTCTTCACCGCGCTTTTCTGCGATTCGTCGAGTTTAGAATTCTTCCAACTCAAATCTTCAATACTTTTAATGTCTTTAAATCTCATCGAAGGATTTTCTTCACCAAGCAAAGGTGGTTTGACGTAAGATTCATACTCTGCAGAATAATCATCACCAAGCACGTCGAAGTTTATAGCCGCCTGCTGCAATTCCAGTTGTAAATGGTTCAAAATGAAGCGAACTTTATATGAATTTTGTGTATTGAAAGCTCGCGAGAATCTAACGATGACTCTGTTCATTTCTATTCTTTCGATGACACCGAAGTGTTCAAATCTGGCATCGGACGCGCCTACTTTATCCCCGCAAAGAATCGATGGACGTTTTTCCGATAGTCCTTCGACATCGAAACTGAATAAATTGTGACTCACGCGCGTAAATCGTTGATTTATTTTATCGTAGCTACGAATATTCACGTCTTGCGTTTCTTTTTCCAGATAAAGTTGCACTGAAAGATTTTCGGTGTAAGAATACCCGCCAAAAGATTCGTTCAAGTACATTTTTTGCACTATTTTATTCAAAGTATCTTCGTTGTTGTATCTGATCGCTTCGCGAAAGTCTTTCTTGCAATCGTCGCAACATCTTTTCACCGTAACGTACTCGCGCGCTAAACGAAATAAACTCTCGTCGTCTTTTGGCGACGCTCTATCTTCTTCAATCTTTCGCCAAGGCGTTTTCAAAGCCCCTTTCTCGAATCTGTTCGGTCTCGAGTATTCCGTTTCGGGCTTCAGATAATCCGGCGCCCTCTCTAACGCGAGTTGTCGTTTATGCCCTATTCCGATCACGTGCTTCTTATATCTCTCCAATATCTCCTCCTTCCCGTGGCTCTTCTTCGCGTATTCAACGTCGCATAACAAACACCTCAACCCGTCCTCGTCTCTCTCGTCCATCGCTCTCTTTCTCATCTCGTCCCTATGCTTCTTTGACGATACGTGTTGCCTCATTAAGTTCTCTCGCTCGCTCTCCTTCACTGCTCTTCCACAGACCGTCAGTTGACATAACTCGCATTTGATCACGTCGTCTTTATCGTCCTCGTCTTTATCGTCTTCGTTGTACGATCGGTCCAATACATCGAATAAATTCTTTGGTAAATCGATATTAATCGTCTCCAGTCGCTTGTTCCCCAAAACCCCTGCGTCGTTTGCTAGGCCGTGATCTTCCATGAACAGCGAGTTCATGCGATCGTCCCGAAGCTTCTTCGTGCGCCGTTTACTCTTGTTTCCTTGCAAAGCCGAGGAGAACATTTCTGTTCTGCAACACGCGCATTTTCGATCGTAATAGGCACTTTCGATGGTCATAGTGAATAAGTATATATATCGTTTTTTGTTGTGAAGAAGAGAGAGGTGATGAAATGCGGAAAACGAGAACGAGTTGTCGAGTTCGGGACTTATCATTGAGCCGATCACTTACTTTTTTTATTAATGATAGTAATAAATTCGCTATACTCTATACAAGTTATAGAAGACGAGACAGTGGCCGTTTTGAGTGCTCGTTGAGTCAAAGCGCTTTGGCGGTTTGGTCCAAAACCGCCGCGTTTGCAACTAGACGCCGTATAGCCCGCTCTCCGCAGGCCGAACTGATTGACGTAGTGCCGCCGTGCCGTGTTGAAATTAAACCGCTGAAACCGCTTTAGCGGTTTTGGTTAAAAGAACCACGACGTCGCGCGCGACGATTCCCACGCACGCGCGCGTTAGATTTTTTCCTTACTGTGCATTCTCAAGAGTTTTCATATTCTGCGTACTGACCGTCATAGACGTACTTGCCCCAGCAAAATCCGCGCGGAAATCGCCCCTTTTTCCGCGTCGGGTTGAACGCATATCGTCTACACCCGCTCTCTTTCACCCAACCTTCGCTTTTCGCGCGCTCCCATTCCTCGATCGGTTTCTTACACCACGTCGCCGTGCAGTGCAGATCATCCATGATCAAAAGCGCGTTTCGGTTCGAGAGCTGGAACATGCCCCATAAATCTGCCTTTGGAACGTCCCCGAAGTGCCCTCCATCGACGTGTACGAGATCGCACAACACTTTATGCCTATTTCTTTTCACGAACATGGGCAGCGTCTTCGCCGAATCCCCAAACGTCACGCGCACGCGATCTTCGCCTCGCTTGTCTTTCCCAACAAGCCGATTTAACAGTTTCGCGTTTTCTTCTGGATACCTATGGAACATCCTGCCCGCGTCGAAGCCGTAGTACACGGCTTCAGGATTTGAATACTTCAACCACGAAGCTGCCGAGTGCCCGGCGTTGAAGCCGGTTTCGCATATCGTCTTCGCTCGTCTCAGCAAAGCGAGCTCTCGATGTCTTTTGATCTGGTCGTTGATTTGTCCACTTCGGCCTTCGATTCGTGAGAACCCTTTTTCTACTTCTTTAGCGTTCGTTTCCAGTTTCAGGTGTACTGCGGCGAGTTCCCATGAAGCAGCATGGGCTCGTACAGCGGCAAAAGTGGTGCCCATGAAAAGCAGCTCGATCAATCGAACGAGCGCGATTGGCATTTTCGTGGATCAGTACGTATCGTCAGTACGTGTATCGCTTATTTCCGCATGCGATTTGTGTACTCCGTACAACCGTTTACTAATATTTAGGGTGTCAAACCCTAAATGTCACACCCTAAACCCTAATTTTTAGGGTTTATGGTTTAGGGTATCATCAGGGTCGGGCTGAATTTGCACCGTTTTAAATTCAACCATTTTTTTACATCGACGCGTTCTTTTTTCGTATCGATGTCACGAACGTCGTCGATGAAAAAGAGTTCCGAGGCCTTTTTCGCGCACTGAGATCAAATCCTCTTTCGTTCGCGATTCGGTTTCGTAGCGAACGGATGTCGGCTTCGATGGTTTCTGGGATGCGTATTTTTTGATACCCTAAACGGAACGAACAATTATTTACGACGTATAAATCCTGGACGAGCGGATGTCGTACTATGATTCAGATGCTCTGACTATGATCGCACGAAAGCTTATAATCAGGCGCTTCCGAAATGGTATGTTTAATGGTCTCAATCGAACGGACGGCGAAGATGTACTATTAAAAGTGATTTTGCTGCATTTGCACCGTAAAATGTACGGGTGCAAATGCAGCAACGTCCCAATTAAAGTGCGGCAATGCGAGCAAACGCGTGCCATGGCGCGGTCAAAGTTGTTCGTGCGAGCCAATGCGACGAAGACGTTAAAAATAGTGATAGAAATGAAACACGAATACTTTTATGCGCACGAATGTATACTACTACTACTACTACTGCTACCGTCGTCGTCGTCGCTAAAAATAATCCTCGTCTCGTCTCTCTTAAGTCGCGTTATTGTTTTTATTGCGCGTACGCGGATGTCTTGACTTTTAGACCGGAGTACGTCCTACTTTGCTCGGCGTGCGTTTTGATAGCGTCGTACGCGGCTTTTTCGTTTTGTTCGTTCATGAAAATGGCTCGTTCTTCGTCGGTGTTGACGATTGAGTGCGATTGGCCTCGTAAGTAAAAGACGTGCGCGAGCTCTAACGAAGTTTGAGCGGTTTCGTATACACAGAAGATCGCGCAGCAGACGCCTATGACCGAGACGATCGATTTCGTTAAGAAGACGACGATGTCGCCAAAGACGTACATCGCCGGGTCTTCCATGAGCGATGCTAAGAGGAACATTGCGTACGAACTCGCGCATATTGAAGCTAAAGAAGCTTGCCTCGCGTGTTGAGGAAACCATTCAGTGGCGAACAATAACGGTAGCGAACATGCACCTATGCCGTAACCAAACGCACCAAAACAGTTACAGAACGTTATCACGGCCGTGTTCAAATCACTCGTTGGATCGTTATCATCGACGACGGCAACGATGAATCTAATACTATTTGCTAAGGCGAGAATGAAGAACGAACAGACGACTAAACTTTTGCGACCGAAAGGTAAGAAACCGTTAGTGTCGTCGATGCGCCAAGCGCATAGGATTACCCCAAAGAGGACACAAAAATAAGCGTATAAATATCTCCGCGTAGCCGAAGCATCTGTTTCATCTTCCGTGAACGTGAAAAATGATGCGGTTCCAAATGTTTGCATTGCAATCAAGGTCAAACAAACGAAAAAAGCCGTAGAGAATTTTTTCTTCGTGAGTAAATCGAGCCAAGTAAACCTCGACGTGCTTCCAGCGGGGGAAGTACTATCTAAATCTGCGCGAATCTGTTCCATTTCATCTAAAGAATCCATCGCGTTTGATCCACTTAGTTTTGAGCACGAATGTTGCGCGTCAATCACTCGACCTCTCGAGAGCAACCATCGAGGCGATTCAATCGTCATCGCAAAAGAGCCCATGGAGATAGTCATAAACATCAACACGAGTAGAACCATATAAAACTTATCATTCGCTGTATCGTTTGGTTGAATGAGGTTGAACAGCTCGCCGCTCAAAATCGCGCCTAAGATCGCAGCCAGCGAAACAGTCACTACGAAGAAACGACCTCGATCATTCGCAGGTAATGTTTCACTGATCAGTACTGGAGCGACGGCGAACCACGAAGCGCACGTCAATCCACCTAGAAATGCGACCGCAACGGGCACGAACGCCGGCGCATTCACAACAGACCCATTGGAATCTGCAACTCCGAAACAAAATGCCCAAACTGCTGCGGCGATGCCTCCAGAAATGGACAGCGTGTTTTTTCGACCAAAAAAATGATCCGATGTATATCCACTCGCAGCTGCGCCTAGGACGGCCCCGAACAACGCAATCGCTCGAAACGCGTTATCGTCGCCATTGCTCTCGTTCTGAGTATCGCCAAACATTTTGGAATTCCCTCTCGGGTCGAAAAAAGCATACGACGCGCCTCCAAACGCAAAAGAGCCCAAAAATAACACCGCGAGATGTACGCTCTTCCTCGATACGAATCCATACGGCGACCCGTCTATATCGCCCCAAAAGAAACCATCATTATTATATTCATCGTCTTTACTTTTACCGTCAATATACCCTTTAGTCGTTCCTTCTAAATACTTTTCAAATTCTTTATCTCTCTTTTTATCGTTCTTCTTTTGTTCCTTCTTCGACAGATTTTGAGGAACACCAAACGTGACGACCGATGGAGATTTACTACTGCTTTTACTACTACTTTTGTTTGAATTATTCGATGATTTTCTGTAACCAGGAGCTTCTTGCATAGGCGACGAGACATGAGAATCACTATTCGTTGGGGAAGTATTCTTATCGTCGTAAACGGCGTCTTCTTCAATCCCTGGCAAATTTTGGGGAGATTCTGCACGTCCTTCGCTACTGTTCCTCGGACTAGGCGATTCGACGTTAAACGCGGCGTTCGATTTCGCTTCCCGTTCTCTCTTTTTCTCAAAATCGTCACCATCATCATCATCATCGTTAGTATTTTTCGTCGCACTGCTACCATACCTCCCAAAATTCCCAATCATCTTCGATATTTTACTCACATAATTCGATTGGGACATTTCGCTCTCTCGAGGACTCGCGCTCCTACTGCTCTTCGCCGACGCCGAAGCGGACGACGATCTCGGCGTACTCTGTTGACTACTATTCGTTATCTTCATCCCGCGCCCAAAACTCAAAATAGACTCGACCAACGAACTCGCGTTACTCGTCTCATCCCTATCGTCCTCGATTTTCTCGTTCCTCATCATCCTCTCGAATCGCAGGATCCTCTCCCTCTTCCAGGCCTTCGAGCTCTCGTTCCTGAACCTCCCTTCCTTTGTCTCCAATAAATTCTTTCTTAAAAACTCCGCTCGTTCGGAGCCCATTTGCGCAGCGCTCTTCTGCGACAACGCGGACGACGCAGACGATGTTTGCGATTTTTTCCCATCCGAGGACGATTTCCCATCCGACCTTATTTCGTACGACGTCATTTCTTTTTATCCGCGTTTCCAATCTCTCTCTCTTTCTTTCCTTCTTTCTTTCTTCCGCGCCTTTTTTTTATTTCAACAGACTCTCATCGTTTCGTTTCTGTATACATCAACAGACTCTTAAACTCATCACACGCGCGAGCGCGCGGTAACACATACACTGACGAGATCTTCTCCATAAAGTTTTTCTTCGAATCGAGTTTCGGTTGCTTATTTAATCGAGACAGTCTGTGAATATCAACGCGTAGTATATTTAATGATTTATGAGTTCGTTGTCCTCTTTAGAATGTGTTGCTGATACCCTAAACCCTAAACCCTAAACCCAGATGGGCGCTGTGGGGAAAAGATCCTCAAATAAGGAAGAAGAAGAAGAAAAACTTCAGTTGTTTTGCCCGCGCAATCTCTGGAAAGCGAAATCGAGAGAGAGAGAGAGTGCGCATCTACTCGCGTGCGAATTGAAAGGAACGAGAGTACGCTTTAGTTTTTTTTTAGTTTTTTTTTCTCGTTCGAGATATAGCGAAGAGATATAAATAAATAAAGTTAGTTAAGAGGTCAGGAATATGGACAACGACGATGACGAGGATGGGAAGAAGTATTTGAATGCAAAGACTGCTCAAGAAATCGATTTAGCGCTAATGAACGAAGGAGAACACGGGTGGACGATCGAACAGTTAATGGAGCTTGCTGGATTATCGATAGCGGACGTTGTTCATGAAAGACTCTGTAAGAAGCAAGGGACTGCTGTAGTGGATACTGGTGAAGATGCTACGGATTGTTTTTCTTCGTTTAAGTGGGCTATCGAGAACGCTTTGAAGCCTCAGTTTGATAGTGGCAACGATGATGAAGGGCGGATGGAACGACGAGAGAGTGCGATTGTTATTCTGTGCGGGCCAGGGAATAACGGCGGCGATGGGTTAGTCGCCGCGAAACATTTAGCGCAAAGAGGTCTGATTGTCAAAGTTTGGCATCCGAAACTGATTTCGAGTGTGCATCAGCAGCAGCAACCGTCGAAGAAGAAGAATGAGTGGAAGAATGAAAAGTTATTCCTTGGTTTATATCGATCATGCGTAGCAAACGGAGTTGAATTTATCAACGATGATGATGATGATGATACCAATAACGATGTTTGTGAATTGGAAATAAAAAAAGCGACCGTTATCGTCGACGCCATGTTTGGGTTTTCTTTCAAAGGCGAAGCGAGAGAACCGTATAAGACGGTCATTGAAAATGTAGCAAATATGTCGCGAACGAAAGATGGACGAACAAAAATCGTTTGCGTCGACATTCCGTCCGGAGAAGACGTCGACGGTAAAGGTGCCGCTTCTACGACGAGTATTCTACCAGATATATTAATATCGCTCACAGCTCCTAAACGATGTGTACTCGAATACATTCATACTAGCGAACGACAACGACAACAACAACAACAACAAGAGCATCACAATCAGAAAACGTGCGAGCACTACGTCGGCGGTCGTTTCATCTCCAAAAAACTCATCGACGACTTCAAAGACGAATGCGATTTATCGCATTGGAACGATCTTTACGCTATCAAAGGCAATTCCGACCAGTTCGCTTTCGATCGCTTCATTCGTTTTTATTACTAATACTGCTCGTACTATTACTACGAAGTCATTCGTTATCTATCTCGCTCGTTAGACCGGAAAATTTTAAGCTTCGCGCTCTTTTTCTGTTACCGTTACATTTACCTCCGTCTTCTCCACAAAAATAGGCTATGGAGTGTTCGTTAACATCACGAATACGTCGCCAACGCGTACTCGCACAATCCTCTACGCGATCACAATCACCTCTCTGCGAACTCCTTTCGTCTGCTTTGCGCGTTTCGAACACGAACATGAACAGAACAACAAAACTGGACGAAGAAGAAGAAGACGACGAAGAAGAAGTTTTGGAAATTCAAAAGAAGAAAAAACAGCTCGTGCAGGTTTGGAACAGAACAACAAAACTGAACGAAGAAGAAGAAGAAGAAGAAGAAGTTTTGGAAATTCAAAAGAAGAAAAAACAGGTCGTGCAGGTTTGGCGCGCAGAACGAGCGCTCGAGCGAGAGACCTTGAACGCAGTAACGAACCAGAGAGAGGAAAAAGAGCGCTCGATGCTCAGGAAAGAGGAAAGAAAAGGGAGAATGGAGAGGATCGAGAGGAATTTGAGGCGCGAGGAGCTCAGGAAAGAGCGAAAGAGCGAAAGAGCTACGAACCTTTGTGAGCCGAGGAAGGAAGAACGTTCATTGCTCGAGATCGTAGCGAGGCAGAAAAGAGATCATGATTTAGCGAAGAGAAGATACGAATTAGCTCGGAAAGATGCGAGGGAAAGGAAAGAGAGAGATGAACGCGTTCGAAGCGCGGCTGAGAAGTTCAAGCCGAAGGTGTTTCGTAGTTCTAACGTCTTGCGCGCGCAAACGGCGTTGAGTCGCGAAAGGTTTAGAGAGTTGGACGCGTACGAGAGAGCGAAGATAAGGGCCGAGCAATGGTTCCTGCCCACGAAGAGCGTTGTCTAAAGTTAGTACTATGTAATCTAGTATGTAATCTATCTATCTACGTCTATTCTCTACGGGTCGCGTTGACGCCAGCTTCCCTGCGAACGCAACATCGATTCTTTATATCTTGCGAGCATTTGAATCTTCCAATCTATGTCGGGGAGGCTTTTGTTATTCATGACTAACGGCATCGTCTTTGCACACCCACTCCACGGTCGTTGCCCTGGCAACAATTCTTGATTTCCATCCAGAACGGTTTCGAATAAAGCGTATTCTTTCACGAAAATACTCACTAGCAAATCTTCATTTAACTCATTCGGGACCGGCGGATGATACATCTCTAGCCGCGCGCTATGTGCCAACGTTTCAGCAGAGCATCGCGATATCGAACTTAAGAAGTTCAAGTAACGCGCAAAATCATCTCTCGATAAATTGGGAATCGTTGCCAAAGCGTCGGGAGCGTATTGAGAAATTTGCGCTTTTTCCATATCGAGTAATATTTTGGCAACCGCGCGACGTTTCTTTTCGAGTCGATTAATAGATGATTTTTGGGTCAATGTTGTTGGATTGCGCTTATACCGCTTTTCGTGCTCATCGATGTCTTCTTCCTCGGGATCGTTTTTTGCGACATTCTCTGCAACGACAACTATTGGGGCATCTTCTTCTTCCTTGGAAGCTATAGTATCGATTTCATCCATCATTTCCTCCTCTAATTCGACACCAGCTTCGTTAATAATGCTTTCAACTTCATCATGTTCTTTATCTTTATCTTTAGCAGACGTTGCAGACGTTGAGAATGCAAAACTGCCTAAAGCACTTTGTAAGAAATTTCTTCGCGGCAAATCTCTAGAGGTAGAAGTTGAGGATGTGAGTGTGGATTTCTCTTCGTCCATGCACAATAAGGACACATACGGTTGGCCATACGTCCCTCGTTGCTTGAAGAATTTCTTCCCTTTAGCAATTTTATCTAATCTTTCTGCGTATTTCCCGATGCCGAGCACAAATCGCGTTGGCAAAATCGCTTCGCATAACCAAATCGCTAGACAAGTCCACAATCGCGCTACGCCTAAGCTCGAATCAGTGCTTGTCCGGTAAAAAAAGAAATAACCGAATAAGATATTCGCAAGCGTTGTGAATTTGATGACAGACGAAACCATGTACGTCGACATCATACATAATTTTGCCGGTTTACGACATACACGTAAAACTGAATACATATTCGCCCAATATTGCGTGAACAAAGCGGCGACGGCTAGCGCGTATCCGATAGGCAATGCTTGCCCGTATAAATTAGCCATCGCGAACGTTTTACAGGCTTGCGCGTATTGCTCCGCCAACGCGAACTCAGGTGGCGAGTACAACCAGTCAAGCGTAGACTGCGTTTTCGCAAACGGCGCCAAAAAATTGCGCGTGAAGTATCCCGGTGAAACAATAAGTTGCAAAAACACCATCAAATGGGGCGTAAAAATATTAAAAAGTTGCAAGTAAAACGCTTGATCAACCAGTCCCCCCGCGGTATAGTATTCACAATCGCCGTCGTTTTTGCCACACGGCGTAACAAAAATAGGAATCGCGCAAACGTTCAACGCGTGTACGAGTACTAATTTCCCTAATAACATCGTATTGGCCATTGAATTCGTCTTAAACCGCTCGTATTCATTCACGGCTTTTGCAATTTGCGTCAAAATAACATTAATGATTGCAATAGTCAAAGCGCTCGTGATTTTTAAAACTTGCAAGACGTTTTGATCTCGGTCCGATATCGAAATATCACCGCCAGTTAAAGCTGTTCGTTTAATAATGTCCAATCGAATCTGTGTTCGCCATCTTTCAGCGAACCATTGCAAAAGACAGAAAATAACTAAGCTTCCAGTCATTATGAAAAACGCGTGCACGTGTCTGTTTCGATAATCAAAGATGCTTTGATGCTTTTGATATCTGTTAAACCCCTGGTTTCTGTATAATATATCCGATGGTTCGGGCGCTCGCTCGACGCGAATCGTTTGCTTTGCGTTCATCTTCGGTGGATCAGCTTCTCGTCGAAGCTTGCGAAAAAACCACTCTTCGAAATCGCTTACATGATCTGCAACGCAAGCAGATGCACTAATTTCGTAATTGAACGTCACAATTGCTTGACCAGTGTTTTTCTTCAGTTTATTAGATCTCTCGATTTCTCGAATAGATTCTTTCGCGTCCAATATAAGTTTGTCTATTTTCGCTACATTATATTTCGTTGCCTTTGTTCCTTTGAGCACGATTATTCGATACAAAAATTTCCCAATCTTTCGCTTTACGCCTCCTAGATTTGATTTAATATGATTCAGAACTACTGCTTCATTCAACTCAGCGGCTATTTCAGCGCGGCGTAATCGCAAATTGCATAACTTTCGCTCGGCTTCGACGAGTCTAAATACGTTTTTCATTAAGCATACATTCGCGACTTCACCGTAGTGAGTGAAAAACTTCGCAACATCTTCTCTCGTAGCGTCTTTATCCACTCCTCTTACGAGAACTGAATAATCGCCCACTGTCATTGTCTCGGCGTCGTATTTTAAGAATTTATTCGACTGCATCTTTTGATACGCCGCGTCGAAAATCGTACAAACGAGAACGACCAAGAATTCAACAACGAATACGCCTACATTCAAAGGTGATTTCTGTTTCAAATCATCCGAAGCTGCTTCCTCGCAACACGCTTCGTTTTCATCGTTTTCGTCTTTAAACCGGCACGGTAAAACTAAATCGCACGTCGTATTATTATTATTATTATTATTATTATTATTATTATTATTATCAATCACAGCATCAAAACTTGCATCATCTTTTGCGATATACGTACACTTTGTTGGACAATTAAAAAAACTCCTCGCTTTTGCATCCGCGCATTCGCTCCCAGGCGTCGTCGTTAGCACAAAATTCGCGCGCTCGCCATAATAGCTCTTATAACATTCCGTCTCAACAACGCGCGCGTTACTCAAATCGCTCACTTTAACCACGTACGCAGCGCTCATCTTCGCCCTTTCGACGTTACTGATAACCTCGTGTAAAGTCAAACATGCTATGACGACGCATAGCTTTCCTAACGCTAGCACGGTTTCAAAGAACAACCCTAAATCCGCCGATTGCCTACCGACGTCCTCTGCAGTCGTAGTGAACAGACGAAACTGCCTCGCCGAGTTTGGAACGCGTAACCCGCGATGGTCCAAATCGTACTCCTGCAGTCTCTGTATCTTCGCTCGTCTCAGCGATAGAAAAGTCGATATCGATCGTTCCCTTCGTTGCTCTTCGAGCACGTCGTCTTCGTACACTGTTTGTTCTTCTTCGTTCGCATCCAAATGGGTGTTATTGTTATTTCTTAGTTCCTCGTTTGCTCCTCCAATGCATTCGATGTCTGCGCCGCCCATCGCTTACTTAAATCGAATGCGAATGAAGTGTTCGAGCGCGCGTGGAAGAACCATGCAATGAATTGTTTCGCTGCGTGTTTTATTTGTATATTTCCGGCTTTTTTGTGCCGCCAGGACAAAATCAAAAGAAGGGCATAAAACGGTTAAAAGGTTAAATAAATAAGATTACGGATTGTAAAATATGATGCACCATTATCTATACTGTTATTGAGGCCGTTTTATTAAATTCTGTAGTGTTACTGCTGGTGCAATAGATTCTGGAGCATAAAAACATGCGTTCCATCCATCAGGTGATAAATATGTAAATTTTCTCGTTACAAAAACAGATGTCTGATGCTATGATTGGATAAATTGAGAGATATAACGGCGAATGTTTCAGTGCTGCCGAAACTGAAACGATGTCGTCGTTATCAGCATCATCGGTACCTTCTTCCTCTTCTTCTTCTTCTTCTTCGAAACGTACTCCGTCGTATTCGAGAAGAAGAAACGTATCGAGAAAACTGGTAACAATCGTTGCGGGAACACGACGACCTGAAAGTATGCTGTGGATACTCGACCGCGATGGAGTGATTAATAGAGACGTAGGAAAGCCCGGGGTTATTAGGGTCGATGAGTTCGTGCTCGAGAGCGAGAGCGCCAAAGCGTTGAAGATGATTAAGAGTCACGGCATTGATGATTTAATATGTGTTTGTACGAATCAAAGCGCGGTAGGGAAGAAGATTATGACCGAGGAAACGCTTAAGGATATACATTATCGGATGGTTGAAATGATTAATGAGTGCGATTATGAGCGCGATGATTTGTTTCAGTTTGATTGGATATTGTATGAGATCGGGGAAGAAGAGGGATGGAGGAGGAAACCAGGGCCAGGCATGGTGTTGGAAGCGCTCGAAAGGTTCGATACCGTCACGCGGGCGATATTTGTGGGCGATACCGCGAAAGATATGATCGCAGCCGCGAGAGCGGAGGAAGAAATATGCAAGAAGGCGGAGAAGAGAATTGTTAAAATAGAGCGAGTTTTAGTATCGACTGGGTATGGGGCTAAAATCGGGAAATGTTTGGAGGAATTTTGTGATAATACTAATACTAATAATAACGGAGACGGTGGTTCGTACAGATTCTTCGAGAAGAAATCGGACATCCCGCGTGAAGTTTTAGAAGCGTTTGCAGCTTTTCCCGAAAACTGCTTCCCTCTTTATGTCGTCAAAAATTTGAAAGCCGCGGTGGATTTACATATCGTGCACAACGTGTATTTTAAAATCTAGTACTGGTAATAATAGTAGTATATATAATAGTAATAAATAAAAGCGCTAGTTGATTATAAAAGTAAAATTATTTTTGCATTCGAAGGGCGACGTCATCGCTCAAGTCACGGCAGTTTGTACATTTGGCGACATCGATATGTTCTTGAACCTCACGAGGTTGCTCATGTTGAACTTCTTCACCATCCAACGTTCTCAGAGGTAAAATTTTGGAGAACAAGTTTCGGAAGCTGTTCCCGAGACTGCTCGTCTCTTTGAGTTTATCTCCTTTCTTCGCGGCTATTTTTGCTGATCTTTGCTCGATATTATCCATCCATCGACTCGCCCAGTTCTTTTTGTACTCCTCCTCCGCTAAACGTTTCTTCTCTTCTTCTTCGAGTCTGGCTTGTTCTTCTGCGGCTGCTTTCTCTTCGGCTTCCTTCTTTGCTTTCGCCGCTGCTCTCGCTTCTTTCCTCACTTTTGCTTCAGCCGCTTCTTTTGCCTTTTTCGCTTCCGCGGCTGCTTTAAGTTTATTCACGTACGCCATAGCTTCGTCTTTCTTCTTCTTTTCTCCTTCTTTTCTAGCGAGTTCTTTAACGAGTTCTTCTTCTTTTTTAGCGAGTTCTTTAGCGAGTTCTTCTTCTTTTTTAGCGTTTTCTTTGGCAATTTGTCCAAAATTAACCAATCTCGCTTTTTCTTTCTCTTCTTGGTGCTTTTCTTTGGCGAGCTTACCAAAGTCTGTTACCGCTTTTTTAAGTGCTTTCGTCGTCGTTTTTTTTGATTTTGTTGATTCTTCGCTGCTTCCGAGCATCATCGTGTCATCACTATCGTTTTCATTTTCTTCTTCGATTGAGACTTTGACCCAAGTCGGTTTCTTCGTTTTATTTTGAGTCGCTTTATCCTCCTTCACCGACGACGCCTCTTTCTTCGCTTCCTCGATGGCTTCTGCGTTCGCTCTCGCTTCTTGCTTCTTCTTCATGAAAGCTTTGATCGCTTCCTTCTCCATGGTTAAAAAATCCACCTTTCTCGACGACGACGCTAACGACGCATTTTCTTCATCATTATCTGAAGACTCTGCACTTTCGCTATCATCATCGTCTTCTGATGATTCATTCTCACTTTCTCCAGGAGCTTCAACTTCTTCTTTTTCTTCTCCTTTAACATCATCGACGCCGACTGGATCCTTTATCTCTGGCGGCGTCACTGGTTGCCCTGGGACGCACTGCTTCTTCACATAAACATCCTTCGCGGGCGTAGCGAGCATCACTTGTACGTACTCTTTCGTCTTGAACGTACAAAACGGCTTTTTAGAATCCTTATACGAGACGTACGCCTCGCACGTTTCGGACTCTGTGCAAGTTTCTTCGCATTCTTGCGCCGATTTTTCGTAATACATCTTCCCATAGCTCTCCTCTGCATCTGGGACTTTAGCCAAAACGTCCTCGGCTTCTTTCAAGGGAACCCAATGATCCTCGATCTTTGCGAAATAGCTCGTCACATCCAACTTCTTATAACTATCTCTCAAAACGTCATCTTCCATATCGTCTCCAGTAACTGTTTCCTTAAACTTGCAATATTTCGGCAAAACGTCTTTATAGTCCACGAACCCTTCACAAGTCGGTTCGTTGTTACACGCTTCCTCGCACTCCGCCGTCGATGTCACGTATTCCAAGTGCGATAAGGTTTCGCACGATTTCGAGTTCAACGTCGTTTCGGTTATCCTCACGTATGTTTGTGGACACATCGTTGTCGTTATTTCGTCCTCCGCGAGCATTAGTTTTGAATGTTTCGAAACCTTATTTTTATTTTTATTATCACTCTTCGGCGCTTTAGCAGTACTGATGCCTCGATGACGATTCGTAGGAGCACTCCTACTCCCGAGTTGATGATGATGATTACCAACAGCGGATGTCCCAATCACTGACCCATTATTGTTATTATTATTATAACTCCTACTGCTCGTAGCTGCTCCAATAGCAAACGCTCCGATAGCTAAAAACCCGACGACGACGACATAGGAAGCTTTAGTACTCCTCTTCATCCCAATCATCGTCTCATCATCATCATCATCACGAGCAATGCGTCGATGTTTCAATAATGGTGTCGTATCAAAACTACTATCGATCACGGTGTTCATACTTTTCGTATGACAAAATCGCACACACACACACACACACACGCGCACTAGTCTCTTCTCAACTCTCTCTCTCTCTCTATTAGCAGTATGGCATATGTCGTATTTAAAAAATCAAACGAATTCTGGAGAAGTCGCAATAAATCTACCCCGCGTTCCCAAAAGTGTTAAGCGAAAACCAGTGAAACCCTAAATACAGACCATTTCCCCAATTCCCCCTCTTTAAAGATGTTTCATTTTGTCACAAAAAAGATGAAGAAATGTGCACGTCAACAACAACGAGCGACTGAGATACTCGCGTGCTTAAGAACAAGCTCTTCTTCTTCTTCTTCTTCTTCTTCTTCTTCCTTAGTGGGAGTAAGAGCGAGTTTGGGAGTAATAATGAGACCGATGATAACTTTTACGTGTAATGCGAACACGAGTTCTTCCTCAGCAGGGGCAGTCGTGGTTAAGGCAGAGCGAGTGCTGAAGAGTAGGGCGAGGACTGCCGCCGCCGCGATTGATTGGAAAAGTGCTCTCGATGCGAGGAGGAGTTTTAGGAGGAAGAGTGATGCGATGAAGATTGGAGGAGAAGGAACAAATACGATGTCGAAGGTGAGAAGAAGCTTTAGTTGCAGCAGTAGTAGCAGTAGTAGTAGTAGTAGATCTAATAGTTCTAGTAGTAGTAATGATAGAGATGATAATAGGGAGAAGAATAAGAAAGGAGAGAACGATGAACGAAATCCATTGAGTGGGATGATGTTCCCATGGGAACGCGCCGTTCTATCGAGCGCGAGACAGGAAGGACCGACGCCGTGGTGGCATAAAGTATATTGGTTCGTATTCGCTGCGTGCGTGTTGTTGATCGTTTGGAACAGGCAAAGAGAGTATTTCGATACGAAAGGCGAGAGTGAGAAGAGAGAGAGAGAGTTGAAAGCGAACAGACGCGCGATGGCGAGAGCTATAGAGGGGAGGAGTTTTGTGAGCGAACGCGAGTACGATCCGAGGACGGATAGTTTGAGCGGTAAAAAGAAAGGAAGTAGTAATAGTAGTAGTACTATGAATAATAATAATAATAATAATAGTTCAGTAGATGATGACGATGATGATGACGATGACGATGAGCTCGATCCGTTTGAAGGATTGGAGCCGCACGAGATTCAAGCTTTAGTACAGAAAGAAGCGCCAGACGGAGATGTTTATTCTGGATGGTCGCCCGAAGAGATTCAAGAATACGAAGAAAAGAGATTTAAAGAGAAAGAAAGGGAGAAAAAGTTAATAACTCCTATTGAACGAAAACCAAATAACGCCTAGACATAGGTAATATAACTCTAATATTTAGACTTCTTTTAAGCGATTTTATGCTTTAACACCGTTCGGCGTCTTCGGCATCATTACTGTCGCCTGTTGTGCTGCTGTTTCTACAATTAGTTTTCCTGCTTCTTCAGCTTCTGGTTGTTGTTGTGTTCCATTATTCAAAGCTCTCGCAAATTCGTCTAATTTCATTTGCATTGGGTGTCCTTTCCAACAACCTCCTTCGCATTCGCAATCGCCTCCAAACTCTTTCGGAACGTATTTCAAATCAATCTCTTCGCTGATTTTAGCGCGCATTTCGTCAAACGTATCTAAAATAAACACGTTATCTAAAGTCTTCGTCGACGCGAGTGGTGCTACTAACGCATAGACGAACCTAAACGTTGGACTTGGGTTACACAAATACACCTTCCCATGCCTTTCGCATAAAAACGCGCTCCCAAATTTCGCCATATGTCTCAAAAAGTTCAAAACCTCAAAGTTCAGCTCGCCAGCCGAGAACTGCGAAACGTCAACGATCCTAGTAATCTTCCCATCCGGCCAAGGTCTCGCATCAAAATTCTTAAACGCGTACGTGGTCACAAACGCAATATGCTCCTTCACTGGTACGGTCGGATCTTCCTCGAACCCTCTCTTCTTCATAGATTCGATTAACTTTTGCCACCCGCTCGGCCTCTCCAACTGTACGACGTGCCCTTCTCTCGTCACGCCATGAAACGCGTGTCCATAATTCTCCTTCACCGCGTCATAATTCGGACACTCGCGACATAGCAAAGTCTCGTATCTCACCTCGTTCTTATACATCACATGTCGTTCATATTTCTGTACTTGTAACTTCTGGTCGCCTTTACAGGTATGTTTAAACCGTTCCGGGAGTTTCCCTGGGTCGATCGAGAACTCGTTTTTCTCTCTATCCTCGTCTTCTTCGTACGCGTTTCTTTTACGACCACCGATAGCGTTGGCACCAAATTTCTTCCTCTTCTCCTTCTTCTTATTATTATTCGCGTTCGTGACTGCGTCGAGGTATCGAAGCGAGCTCGTCCCGAATTCGAACGCGGTTTCCAGGAAGCTCGTGATCGTGAAAAGGAACTTTGCCGATAACGCAGAGAGTCTCGAGAGCAATGCTAAAGGGAAAATGGCGAAGACGTGGAACCATAGGCCGGAGATCTCGAACATAGTCGATCCAGCCGAGGTCATTTCGGTTTATTAGTAGTCGCAGAGAACGAGGGTTTGGTCGTTGTGAAGTTTTATCCCGCGCATGGACTGTTGGTAAAGAAAGATATATTTAGGGTTTCAGCGGAAACAGAATATATCGAAAGAATAATAACCAACGGTAATGCAGTTTATATATGAGCAATCTCTCTTATTAAGGCGTCATGCATCGAGAATAGTAGTTGCGGCGATCGTCCGATTCGTAGCCGTTGCTCGTATCGTCTTCGTTATCGACGCGGTAAGCGCTAGTTTTTAATGAGGCCAAGCGTCTTCGTTTCGTTTCGTTCTCGTCGTGGAACTTTGAGACGATGACTGTTGTCGTGACCGGGAAATGGTCGGAGCCCCATATCGTTTTAATGTCTCTCGTTTCGGTTTCGGAGTCATATGTGAAATCCGTGCGAGCGATGTCGAGGATGACTTTACAGTTTCGCACGCGAACTTTTGGTTGTACGCGCGTAGGTAATAATAAGTCAGCGTACTCAGTTATTGGTTGTTCAGTAGCGAGGCGTTGTCGTTTTTTGTTGTGTTGGTTGTACGTGAGCGTTCTCGTATCGCCGACAATTTTCGGTCGCACTCCTTTCCCTCGCACGATGTATATGTGGTCTATATGCCGTTCATGTCCAAGCGCTTGAGCGCGAATGCTTTTACTAGTAACGTCGTTGAACTTCATTTCACCAGCTGCGTGTTTACACGCCTGAGCCATCGAATTTGATATTTGAATCGAATGCTGAGGTCCATTCCAGTCATGCCAAGTTGTTCCATTAAGTCCACCAGTTCTTATTCGTTCCGTCATATCATAGCTTGAAACTTTATTCGAGACATCGTTTCGGAACCAATATGGCGTTGCAGATGGTTCTGATGGCCACATTATTGGATTATCTTCACCGACGCAGTCGAAACAGTCAACAAAATCGGCAAACGAATTTCTCCACTCGCTTTTTTGGTCAGACATGCAATATTGCTTAAAAAAGTTCATATCTAAAACATCTCGGTTCACTACTGATATCGGTTCTTTTGCACCAACGGTATCGACTGTATCGACTACAATAAGTCTAGAACTTCCAGTTAAGATCTTTACTGGATTTTGAATCTTCTGCGAGTTGAAATCGCCCATGACAAAAATTGGTATTTCAGACGCGTCGAGGGTAATCTGCAACTCTGCAATTGTATGCCGAACACATTTTGCTATGTCTATTTTATAAGGCATTTGATCTAACCATCCATGCCCCGCGGGCAAATGCACGCAAACTACAATAATTTTATTGTCCACTATTGGCAAGTCGCATTCGTTCGGCTTTGAACATTTTCTGCGCAACATCGCCCAAGTCACAGGTGTTCGAAACCGACACTCTGAGTTTTTAATAGCAGGCGTCATGAATCGATAAATACCACCATTAACTAAACCAATTTTTTTATTATCAAACCAAACGGCGTTAGCATATAACGAATTCTGGAAATACTCGTCGTTTTGGCAGCACTCGAGAAAATGTTCCTTCTCCGTCCCTTTACTTTCCACCCATTTCCCATCATCAGAAAGCTCTCTGTACTGATGTACCTTAAAATTATCGATATATAGCTCCTCCGGGTACCTACTATACGAAATTGAGTTATCATAACCACTACCACACTCATTAATACACCTCGATAACCTCGAATTCATGCTCATGGTATCTTCTTGTGTACAAAACACATCACAACATTCTCTCAAAATAGTCCTCGCACATATTTCGACTCGTTCATCCCATTTCGGACCACCATGGCCAACTCCTCGCGCACGCGCTTCGTCGTATTTCAAATTCCAAGTCATAAATTTGATTTCATAGGCGTGTGGAATGTCCATGTTTAAGAGCGTTTTTGAACACATTTGGAGCGATCTTAAACATTTGAAATTTAGTTTTTGCATGATCGTTGATAGTATGTCTCTTGGCACGTTCGCGAGGAAATCGGTGAATGTTTCCGGCTTCTTTGGTAGTAGTAGTGGTGATTTTTGTTCTTCTGGAGGCATGTTTTGGGTTTTATTTTAATCGTTTTAATAGTAGTAGTGCGCTTTTTTATGACGCGTTGCAAAATGATATAAAATTAGGTGCTCACATCTATCTTTGTTGATGAAACTAAAACTAAACTAAAACGGCGTCAATTCACACCTACGTTCTAAACTCTCGAGTAGGCTATCATCGAAACCGCCACCGTCGAAGCTAATAGCGGTCGGGAACCCTTCATTTGCCATTTCATATTTTGTCGCCTCGACTTGCACGCGACCGCAAAACCTGTGACAGTTCTTCTCGAACGTTTTTTGAACGTCTCGTTTAATTGCGTCGGTATAATTGGCATATTGAGCGACCGTGCACGATGCGAACTGGTTGATTTGTTCGTTTGTTATGAATACGGTGAGATATTGCGTGCTGTCTTGAATTATGATTTTCGCTCGCCATTTGCGTTCTCCCGTTGGCGTGTTTTTGTAATTGATTTCACCTACGCGCGTTATCCAGCCATGTATAGTGAACTTGATCATTTTGTTCCCGCTCGGCTGTTTTGGTGTCTTTGCCTTGCGAAGACGTTTGATGCAAGAGATGTAGTTCCAAAGACCTTTTTGAGTGTTCTTTGCGAAAGTTTGTGCAATTCGCATCTCGTTTGAAACCAAATGATTCTGTTGAGCCGATTGCGAGCGGTCCGTGCTAGACGGGAGCATGTTCTCAGAACTATTCATAGTCGTCATCGGTGCAAGCGATGAAAATCTTTGGTTGCTATTACTATCTTTGTTCTTATTCTTGTTCTCATCGTTGTTATTGTTATTATCGTCTTGCGTTGTTTGCGTTTGTTCTTCGGACGATGAGACAATGACGTGTTTCCGCGCGCGCGCTGCTCTAGGTATTGGTTCTTCCTCTTCCTCTTCTTCTTCATCACCATTTTCTTCTCCTGAAATGTCCATCTCTTCCGCTTCTTCTTCTTCTTCTTCTTCTTCTTCTTCTAGTTGCGTGTTGGGAATAACATTAACATCTTCTCCCATTACTTCATCTAAATCTAATTCGATAACCGCTTGCTCGTTGTTTCTAGGTTGTTGTTGTTGTTGTTGTTGTTGTTGTTGTTGTTGTTGTTTTGGTGGTGGTGGTACCGCCATATTCGGCTGTTGCGCGGTTCTTACAGACACCCCATCACCACCACTACCACCACCACTAGGACCATCACCGCCACCAGTACCACCAGCACCACCGCCACCAGTTTTCGGCCAAGCCGCGCGTTCACACGCCGCCCTCTTATCCCCTTTCTCCCCCGTCAACTCCTCCGGTCTATTCGGCTCTCTCCACTTTTTCAACATCCTCTGTCTCGCCGCCTCCAAACGCGTTACTTGCCCTCCGAGCAACAAAAACCTATTCGCGTCTACATACAATGCCCCATTCATGATCATAGGATCAATCAACGCCGCCTTACACCCCGCTCTCGTCTCAATCGCGTCTAAACTCGCAATGGGGGCGTATTCGTACACATCGAATCTCTCTCTCCCATTCGTCGCGTTCATCTTCAAACTTCTCGATAACAAGTTTCTATTCTGCGAAACTTGTTCATACCTGCTACTAAAAGGTTTTCCAACATCCGCGATTTCATCGATCTGTACGACGAACCGGCCTCTCAAATACTTCGTCTCTTTCTTCGTTGTTGTTTGCTCACTTTTTTTCATTTCCTCAATCGCTGAAATCATTCGCTCATCTTTCGCGCCATCGCATACTACGTTCACGTCTGCGTACATGAACTGGTCGTACACTAGTTCCACTTTCTCTTCGAACGATGAATTATTGTTATTATTATTGTTATTATTGTTATTATTATTATTATTATTATTTTGATGTTCTTCGATTGCTTTAACACATTTATTCACCCATCGTTTGTTCACAGTGAGGTTTAATAAGCGCTCTAAAGCGAGGACGATTTTCAGTGTTGATTCAGTGTACTGCGTAGCAGTATTAGTGTTATTAGTATTATTCGTTTGTTCTTGATTTCCAGCAATTGAGTGTATCATTTATTGTGTGCGAGAGCAGTGTTGAACTTCTGACGGTTTTCGAATTTTTAACTGACTCACCTCTCAACATAAACAATGAGATGTGATATATCGCGAATATGATGCGAGTAAACCTATAGTATTTTATACAAACTAATTACATTGATTACAAAACTCTCTCTCTCTCTGGTGTTATACATGTACATCGAACTACTAGTGAGTCTGAACCGCGTCGACTACTACGAAAGGCCCTTTGACTCTCAAATCGGCTCGAACGCAAAACATGTCCGCCTTTATAGCGGATCCGTCGTCGTCGTTCGCGCTAGTACTACTACCGCTACTTCTCCCGATCAAGGCAGCTCGATACTCGCCCGATGGGATCAATTCTGGCACAGCCGCTTCATACGTCATCGTTATCGATGTCTGCGTCGCGTTTGGTGGACATCGTTGCCCCTTCGCCGTCTCGCATAACGATAGAACGTCCTCGAACAAAGGCACTTCTTCGTAAGTAATCGATACGTCGATAACTGAAGTGCTTTTGATCATCGATGGGTTTAAAATGGTCCCAACGATCACGAATTCAGCGATACCCCCAGTTCGCACTGGATCCGGCGTTAACCGCACGGACTCTATTTCAATCGCGTATTGCGTTTTATTCGTATCTTCACAGAGCGACCAATTGAACGCATTCAAGTTTAAGAAATCCGTCGTCGTCGTCGTCGTCGTCGTCTCTTTTGCCCCGTTTACGACGAAAAAAAAAGAGAAGAAGAAGATGAAGACGACGAAGAAGAAGTACTGTTTTTCGAAGCGCGCATCGAACATATCGAATAAGTAAAAGTTGTTTCACTTCTAAATCAATGCCGAATGTCAATTTATTTCCATTCCCCATTCTACGGCATTTTTCAAGGGCGCGACCGATGTACGAATAGTTTTTTTTGTACCAGTATTATTAATAACAGTGATATACACAGAAGTTCCGTGATCGAGCACGAAAGAGATATTACGAGAGTAGTAGTAGTAGTAGAAGCGGTGTTAGTATTATTAATAACAGTACTATACTGTACATAGAAGTTCTTTGTATCGAGCAAACGAAAGAGATATTAAGAGAGAGATATTAAGAGAGTAGTAGTAGTAGGAGCAGTGTTAGTATTATCAATAAGTAGTGCAAAGAATTAACTATGCCGCGACTACGATTCGTACAAAGTTTGACCAATGCGACGACCAGTACTCGTTTGTCATCAGCGCGATCGTACGTCAACGAAGCTGCGCGAGAGCTTTACCACGCGCGATTAGAGCTCTCGCAGTTCCGAATGAGTGCAAAGCAGGAGAAAACTCGAGCCAGATTACTCGCGATATCATCAGCGTTCGCATCTGTATACATAGGGTATCACGCGCTACCGATCGTGAGCGATGGTGTAGTGAACTCGGCCGTGTATATGATTAAATCGGAGAGCGCGTTCATGCAACGAAGAGGACTTTGGAGATTCGAGTTCATCGCTGGGAAGTTCTTCGAGACAGTGAACGATAGGGTGATCGAGAAAGCATGCGATAAAGGAGCGTTTGAAGAGGTTTTGAGGTTATCTGAAGGTGGACGAGACGTAGACGTAGAGGTTTCGGAGGATGCGAAGAGGTGTTTGAGAGTGTTTATGGAGAGCGAGTACGTGAAGAGGATTGTCGAGGCGGATGCCGCGTTGATGAAACGCGTAGCAAAAATAATTCAGTAAATAATAGAAGATTATAGTTAAATAGTTTAGTTAATAGATAATAATAGTTTTGATTAGTTGCGTTGCTTTTTGCGTTCTTGTCTGACATTCAAATCGGCTAAGCGCTCTAAGTACGTGCGTTCGGTTGTGCGTAAGAGCAAACTAACCGGTTCGCCCTTCGGTTCACCAGCCGCTGTTCCGTAATACGTGCTCGACATCAAAGCTCTCGTTAACTGACGGTTACGTTTTAAAGAAGTCGCTTTCTTTTCCTGTTGTTCTGTTTCAGTACACGATGGCAATGATAATTTTTTCTTCGCTTTCTTCTTTTTCTCGTTGCTATACGTGTTTATTCTTTTTTTGATATCGCGCCATAAATTCGCCTTGAGTTGATGCGCTCGTTCAGCCGCCCAAGCGTGCATTTCAAGCCCCTCTAAAGCTTCGTCTGAGATTTTCCTATTATGTTCGCCTAGAATGGATTCATCGTACGAGCACTTGACTAAAACTAATGGATGTTCCGGGGCCATTGAATATAAAGGTTTCCTTGGCGTTTTCTCTAAATCCAGCAAATCATCAATGATGTTTGGAGCATCTGCTCCTAATCCGACTTGGAAAAGTACGGCGGCAATACATCGTACCATGTGCCAAAGAAACGAAGACCCTTCGATTGTTAACTTGAAGTCAATTTTTTCCTCACTATTCTTATTATTCTTATTATCATTATCATTATCATCGTCAATACGGCTAATGCTACATCGTTTTATGTCTCGTTTATAATCATGACAATCTTTCACGTTCATTTTGCAAAAATTACGAAAATCGTGCGAGCCTCGTAATTTTTTGCACGCGATTTCCATCGCTTCCATATCAAACACATCCTTCGTCCTCGTCTCCAATCCATCGCCACCAACGATTGTAAAATAATACTCATACGTCCTTGTCGTACAATCAAATCTGGACGAAAACCCATCGTTAACTGGATACCACGCCAACGCTCTAACGTCATCCGGCAACTGTCTATTCAATACGCCAACGTAATCAATCTCTTTCTCGTAATCACAGAAATCTTCTTCATCATTCAAAGCACTCCTCACCCTCAAACTGACTATGTTCCCTAGCGAACTCACACCTCTATCCGTCCTCCCACACCTCGAATATTCAACAGAGTCTTCGCCGAATATCTCCCTCATCGGGTCGACTAACCTGCACTTCTTCAGTGCTTCAAAGAGTGCGCCTTCGATCGTTCTCACGTTCGATCTATGCTCTTCCGCGCCTTGGCTACTGAACCCGAAATGCTCTGCTCCACAATACGCGATCTCTATCGCTATCTTTCTCGTTCTATACTTCCCGAATTCGAACTCTTTCTTCTTCTTCTTCTTCTTCTTCTCTCGATGCTTTTTTACATCATCACGATCGTCGTAATCTTTTGGAACACCGTCGTTACTCATCATCTGGCCCATGATAACATAAACCTGCTTCCAGTTTCTACTCCTTTCACACGCTTCTCACTTCGTTCCAGTGATGCCCAAAACACGTTCAAAACGAGAACGCGCCGCGGTCGTCTCAAATGTAAACCCTTTCTCTCGTCTCTCTCAAGTAATCTTTTCACTTCTTTCTTTGCGCGCTGCTTATTTCGTGACCACGTCGTGCCTGATATCTTTTGATCGCTCTCGTTTTTAAAGCAATACCTTTTGCGCGTGTTTAGTATTGATAGAAAACGTATCGCGATGAGAACAATATAAGTTTTGTAAACCCTACACCCTAAACCCTAATTCCCCAACTTTGCCCAACAGAGCCACAAAGAAGCAAATTTCGAAAACATAGAAATTCCATCAGGAGAAAGAAAAAAAAACAGAGAACGAATGGAAGAAGTTAAATAAGAGCATAGGAGTAATCATAATCATACACACAGAGAGAGAAATAGAAGAAGATAAACTTGAGCCAGCCACCCTAATTCCTCAGCTTTGCCCAACAGAGCCACAAAGAAGCAAATTTCGAAAACATAGAAATTCCATCAGGAGAAAGAAAAAAAAACAGAGAACGAATGGAAGAAGTTAAATAAGAGCATAGAAGTAATCATAATCATACACACACAGAGAGAAATAGAAGAAGATGAACTCGAGCAAGAAAACGCGAGAGATCGCGTGGGACGACGTGCTCGATTTCGACGTCGATGCCTTACTGGAACTCAACGCACTGACGACGTCGAATAAGGACGACGAGACTGCGAAGAGTTTGCATTTCCCGAACGAATCCCCAATCGATAGATTGGCTAAATCGTTAATCGCGGTGAGAATCGCGCCAGAGAAAGGAACGTCCGATCGTGAGAACGTTATATTAATGCAGCACTTGGCGAAGGTTTTACAATGCGCGTATGAGCGAGCGATTGTGAAGCTAGAGTACGAGCGAACGATGAATAGTTCGTTAACGACGGTTTATGACTGTTTTGGAGAGAAATTGGACGTGGCGAGGGTGAACGAAGTGATCGAGGAAGTAGAGCGAGAACGCGATTTGTTAAGGATCGAATTGAGAGATAAAGAGAGGGCGTTTAAGGATATAGTGGTCGAGATGCGCGCGTGTGAGATTGAGTTCATGAATCACATTGAGAAGCTGGGCGCGGACGACGACGCCGGAGACTTGCCGAAGACGCCGAAGCCGTTTCTTTCAAACGAGGACGACGATGATTTTTGCTTTCGGGGACGAGAACAAGAGCAACGAGAACGCGAACGACGGAAAAACAATGATAGAGAAGATGATAATACTGCGTTAGTGATGAGGGCGAATGCTCGAGCGACGGCGTTGGAGACGCAAACGAACGCGCTTTCTGATGCGCTCGAAGATTCGAGGCGAGAGAATAGACGACTCGAAACGATGCTCGATAAGGAGAAGGCGAGGAACGAGGAGTTAGAGAGACGGAAAAATGGTCTTAACGAAAGATTAATGTCCTTAGAAGATTCAAAGAATAATAATAATAATAATAATTCTATTATAAGTAAAGTGAAGAGAACGCAATCATCGAGATTAGGTAAAAGTAAAATGCCCCCGCAAACGGTCGAGAAGACGAAAAAAATACTCAGCTATAACGAAGATGATCATTATAATAATAATAAGAATTATTATAACGACGACGACGAAGAAGAATATCATGAAAGAATGACACTCACGAGAGAAGAAACGCTCAATCGTTGGGACGCTAGAGCACAATTCAAGATTGCCATGGATCAATTAAGGAGAGATTTGTCCATAAAAAGTGCGCAATACGATGCCGTAGCGGCTAAATGCGACGCGCAATCGAGGGTTATTTCCAAGACTGTAAAAGAGCGCGACGATTTAAAAGATGAAACTAAACGACTCCAACGCTTGAACGAGAAAGCTAAAAGTCTAGAATTAGAAACGATAGAGAATATTAGAAGAGATGCCGAAGAAAAAGAGGAGAGAGATAAAACTTTAATGAGAGAGGCGGTATCGTCCTTGCGGCAAAAAGTGCGCTCTTTAGAGCGCGAACGCGACAGTTTACGAGACGAAACAACACAAAACGCAGATCAATTAGATAAAATGAAACAAAAAGCTACGAAAGCGATGGAAAAGAATACGAGATTACAAAAAGAAGTCACCGAAATGAATTTCAAAATCGATAAACTTCAAGACGAAAAGACTCGCATGGTAGATTTATACGAACACGAGACTTTGAAAATCGAACTTGATCGTGCTGAAGAACGATACAGAAAGCTAAAAGTCATCTACGAAAGCGAACGAAAACAATCAGAAGACGAATCTAAACGATTAGAGGATGAACTAGAGACATATGAGAAACGCTGCGCGGATTTAGAAAAGTCAAAACTCGATTTCGAATCGCTCTCGAGCGTGCGCGAACGAGACATTGAAACGATTAAAAAACAAAACCTCTCGCTCTCTGCACAGCTTCAAGACATCATATCTGAATGGAAAATGAAAGAAGACGGTTTCTTAAACACTGAGAAGAAAATGCAATTGGAAACGATCGAAATAGCCGAAACGTTATTAAAATACGAACGCGAGAACAAGGCCTTAAAAGAAGAACTTTCTGCTCTAGATCCAAAGTTCTTCGAGGAAGTTTTCGTTGTCAAGGAAAAGATGCAGAAACGTGGGTTGATTTTATCGCGTTATGAAGCGAAGCTGAAATCGTATTCCGAACTTCTCAACGTCGCGTTTCGCCCCGAAATTTGGTAAAGAAAGAGAAAGTTAATACTGGTAAGTTATTTAGTATTACGTGTATTAGTTTGCAAAAAAGATTTGAACTCCTTATTAACAAAAAATGGGCAACGCTCAATCAAGTCGATCATGTTCGCTCTTCAATCAATCATCGACCAGCGAAAAACCGAACGAATGTAACGATGCTGATGTTTCCGTCGATTGTAGTTCATCGCAGAGTGATTTGCCGAGCAATGATTCATTCGAGAGACGTATTGGAATCACAACGACGACATCAGATTTGGATGATAGAAATAATAGAAATAATAATATTATAACGAAACAGAAACAGAAACAGTGGAAGAACGCATTCAAGCAAAATACGCCCGAGTTCATAAAGTTCGAGCTAGAGAACATGCCCGTGTATAAGTTGTATCCGCATTTATGTGAGAAAGCATACGAAATATTACAAAAATGGCACAAAGAGTTTCCAGAGAGCATTTGGAGCAGGACCGTTAAGGGCGATAGAGTGGCGAAAGAGTTCAACGAATCGGCGCCGGTCATTGCGCGAGTGCTCGAATATATCGATTCAGAGTTCGAGAAACCCGAGAACGAGGAAGAACGAATAACAATTGTCGATTTATGTAGCGGATATGGTTACTTAGGAATGTTCTTAAGCGAGCTGCTCGACGAATCGAAAGTAAGGAAGATATATTTAATTGATAAGGAATTCCCACAAGTTGGTAAGAAGGCGAAAGAGAATCGCATGTCGAACGCCCACATTGTTGGAGTAGGAGCCGACGAAGATGATGATGCGCAAGTAGAATCGTGGAGGCCGAATTATAGAATTCCTATTTTCATTCGAAAAGTTGATTTAAAAGGTTGCGACCAAGTTCAATCGATGCAAACGCATTTGTTTGGCGAGACAAAATTTGCGAAATCGCCGGTGATCATTTTAGGTATACATTTATGCGGAACGTTGAGTTTTAAAGCTTGCGAGATGTTCAACGCGAACGCGAACGCTTTTAAACTGATTTTAAAACCGTGCTGCCTCCCGAATTGGGAAATCGTAAACGCGTATAAATATCACACGTTCGATACGCCCGAGCATCACTTCGGCCCGTTCGGTTCGCAGAAATTTATCGTAAAAACTCGAGACGTCTGCGCTCGCGGGAAATGGAAAAAGAACAAATGGATAGGACCGCCTAGAAGTAGTCTAGAACCGAAATTTAACGTATGGACCGAAACGCTCTGCAAATCCATAGAAGATCGCGGAGTCGTTAAAAACGTTCAAAAGATAGAAATTCAAACAGACGGAGGGTTTCAAAACGCGTACATCTTTGCCGACAGAATCAAGACTAGCGAAGAACCAATAACGACGTCCGATTGGACGAGAGGGAAACGAGCGTACCCTACATGGAACGGCGGCGAGGCTTTCGCGTGGCACCCGGACGGCCGCGGTCGTGGCACGCACATCAAAAAAGTCGTCGCGTAATATACCACACCTACATCTACTATATTCTATAGTAGCATGAGTATATATATAATTATATAGCTAACAGTAGTAATCTGAATATCGAAGATG
>Ga0114998_10000396_pt1 | contig 31842 bp, 26 predicted proteins | sample ArcticOcean_MG_C_5_FD_87044 | JGI IMG/M metagenome (GOLD analysis project Ga0114998, IMG submission 87044) | Marine microbial communities from western Arctic Ocean - ArcticOcean_MG_CB4_138 | ecosystem: Environmental > Aquatic > Marine > Oceanic | place: Arctic Ocean: Canada Basin | collected... | reverse complement strand
ATGAGCACTACTTCAAAAATACCGCTTAAGGATGGCGTAGAAGGTTTTGTTTCTGATTGGTCTTCTGATCAAAGGGCTTTTAAGGGAGTACCTTGGGGTAAAGCCATGATGTGGATATTTCTTTTAAGTGATACCTTTATCTTTAGTATCTTTTTGATTTCCTATATGACCGCAAGATGGTCGACAGTAGAACCCTGGCCTAATACTAGTGAGGTGTTTTCACTTACAGTTAATGGTGTAAGCGTTCCCCTTCTCTTAATTGCCATTATGACATTTATTTTAATTACTAGCAGTGGAACAATGGCTATGGCTGTTAGAAGTGGCTATCAAAAGAAAAGAAAGCAGGCGGGAGCGCTATTGCTCTTAACTGCTATCTTAGGGATGTCCTTCGTTGGAATGCAAATGTTTGAGTGGAGTAAGCTAATATCTGAAGGTATCCGTCCTTGGGAAAATCCATTTGGAGCAAGACAATTTGGTTCTGTCTTTTTTATGGTAACGGGTTTCCATGGTGTTCATGTTTCTGTTGGTGTATTATTTTTATTTCTTACATCTAGAAAAGTTTTCCGCGGTGATTACGATACGGGGCGCAGAGGATTTTTTACATGGCAAAAAGGACGCTATGAGATTATAGAAACACTTGGTTTATATTGGCATTTTGTTGATCTAGTTTGGGTCTTCATTTTTGCTTTTTTCTATCTTTGGTGAGGTAAATAATGGCACAAGAAGAACAAGAAGGACAAGAACATCCTATTAGCACATACCTATGGGTATGGTTATTGCTGTTTGTATTGAGCGCATGTTCTTATTATGTTGATTATGCTGGGTTTCAAGGTTTTACACGTTGGAGCTTGGTACTCTTATTTATGTTTTTAAAAGCTTATTTTATCTGTGCAGTCTTTATGCATATGGTTTGGGAAAGAATGGCTTTGGTTTTAGCCTTATTTATTCCAACCTTTGCAATTATAGTTTTTGTAGGAATTATGGGCTTTGAATCTGATTATACACAGTTGGGACGTAAAGTATTTTTTGATACAGGCAAGCCACCAACAGTTTATGCGGTCCCACATAGTGAGGCTCACAATGATACTCATTCGGATGGCGATGCTCATTCTGATGAGGATGAGCATTAGATTAAGTTATAAATATGTATAAAACACTCTTAATTACTGTAATAATTTTACTAGCCCCTCTTTCGTTGCAGGCTAAAAATACTAAGTTTATGGACGAAATTAATAGGCTTGCTAGTGAAGGGTATGTTGATGCTCAATATAACTTAGCGCGAATATACTCCAATGGTGAATCTGTTGATCAAGATTTAGAGTTAGCGGCTTATTGGTTTCTTCAGGCTGCAGAAAAAGGTAATAGAGATGCACAGCATCAGCTTGCGAGAATGTTTGAAAAAGGATTTGGTTTAGAAATGGATCTCAAAGAGGCATTTAACTGGTATAAGCTATCTGCTGAACAGGGTAGTATAGAATCCCAATACAGTCTCGGGTTAGCTTATAGATTTGGTATTGGTGTTGATCAAAATTTTACCCAATCTTTGAGATGGTATAAGTTATCTGCCTCAAAAGGACATAGCGGGTCTCAATATAATCTTAATCTTCTATACGAGGAAGGACTGGCAACAAGAAAAGATATTTCTGATGCAATTAAATGGTATAGGTGTGGAAGATAAATAATGAGATCTTTAATTTTAATTATATTCGTTTTTATTTTAACAATTATTTTTACTTTATTTTATTTTAATAGTCCCTTCATCTAGTCATACTTAGCCCTATTGTTGGGTTAGAAAAACTCCAATCCAGAAAAGTAAGCCTGTAATTATCAAAATAATAGAAAATTTCATTTTAATTTGGTGGAGCTAAGCGGGTTCGAACCGCTGACCTCTTGCATGCCATGCAAGCGCTCTCCCAGCTGAGCTATAGCCCCTTTTTCCTCTAATTTAGTTATCATCTTCGATTGGTACTGACGCAATTACCTCAGAGACATCATCTTCTAAAAAATCATCGTCATCATCTTCATTTAGCTCATCAATCCCTTCATCGTCAAATTCAGTTAAATCATCATCAGCATCATTTTCAACAATTTCATCATCTGAAGAATTCTCGAGATCAGGAATACTTTCTTCGTCGATTTCTGGAATTACTGTATCTGAGTTTTCTTCAGTATTATCATCTTTATCTTCGGTTTCATCATTCGGATTAATTTCATTTTTTTCAATAAGTTCTATTTTATCTTTTTCGGGATCTTTTAAAACAGCTTCATTTAAAATTTCACCAGTATAAGGACTCACTATCGGATCCTTATTTAAGTCATAGAATATTTTACCTGTCGAAGGACAAACTCTTTTTTTACCTAAATCTTTTTTACTCATTTTTATTCCTATTAATTATTATCTCATTTCTCCATTGCCACGAAGAAACAATAGTGTCAAAACCAAAAAAAGTTTTTTTCTACCAATATGTCTGCTAAACCTTTAATGATTATGAATCAAGATTTAAAAAATATCAAATTAAATAATAACGTTATGGCTGAATTAAGCCAAGGTTTACATGGAGAAATTTATGCTCCTGGCGATAAATCCATTTCCCATCGGTGCGTAATTTTATCATCTATTGCGCTTGGAGAGAGTAGAATAAATGGATTGCTTGAGAGTACGGACGTAGTTTGTACTATTGAGGCAATGCGTTCGTTAGGCTGTGATATTAGTTTAAAAGAAAATACATGTATTATTAACGGAATAGGTATAGGCAGTCTTATGGAGCCTATCGCCCCTTTGGATTTTGGAAACTCAGGAACTGCTGCAAGGTTGATCATGGGATTAGTTTCCACTCATCCTATTAAGTCTATATTCACAGGCGATGAGTCTTTATCAAAAAGACCTATGAAAAGGGTTGTAGATCCTTTAATCGAATTTGGAGCAGAATTTACTCTAAATAAATCAGAATTTTTTCCTATAGTTGTTAATGGAAGTAAATTGCCTATTCCTATATCTTATATTACACCAATTCCATCAGCTCAGGTTAAATCAGCAATTCTTCTTGCAGGACTAAATACGCCCGGCATTACATCAGTGATAGAAAAACAAAAAACCAGAGACCATACTGAAAGACTTTTAGAAATTTACGGATATGATGTTGAGATAAAAGAAAATAAAGAGAATACGAAGATAAGTATCGTTGGCCAACAGATTCTAGAGGCCGTTAATATAAATATTCCAGGTGATCCATCTTCAGCTGGCTATCCTATTGTCGCGGGCTTGATATGCAAAGATTCCAACCTAACTGTAAAAAATATTTTAGTGAATCCTACTAGAGATGGATTATATAAATCACTAATTGAAATGGGGGCTAAAATAGATTTGTTGAATAAGCGTTCAGAGGCAGGTGAAGAAGTTTTTGATATTTCTGTAAGATCTAGTAATTTAAGAGGGATTGAAGTGCCTGCATCACGAGCTCCTAGCATGATAGATGATTTTCCTATTCTAGCTGTCGCGGCGTCTGTAGCAGACGGAATATCAATTTTTCGAGGACTTTCTGAGCTAAAAGTTAAGGAGAGCGATAGGTTACTCGGTATAAAGCATTTCCTTGAAGTAAATGGTGTTGATGTTTCAATATCTAATGATGATTTGATTATTAAGGGAAGTCCGGGCGGAATAAGTGGCGGTGGTAGTGTTAACACTAATCTTGATCATAGAATGGCAATGTCTTCACTTGTGTTAGGCTTGGTTTCTAATAGTCCTGTTTTAATTGACGATTCAGATACTATAAATACTAGTTTTCCGGGATTTATTAATTTAATGGTTAAACTGGGGGCTAAATTAAAAATATTAGACTTGAGTAAACAAAGATGACTTTTATTGTTGCTATTGATGGGTTGGCAGGTTCGGGAAAGGGAGTATTAGCCAAGGGTATTTCTATTAGATTTAATTTTTCATATTTTGATACCGGTATCCTATACAGAGGTCTTGCATACCTTTCGCTTAAGAAGCATGGTGAAAACTTTACTGACGATAATGTCATAAATATTGCAAAATCTTATAATATCGATGAAATTGATCAGCAGAAAATTCGTTCTTCAGTTGTAAGTAAATATGCATCAGTAATAGGCTCTATTCCCGAGGTAAGAGAAATTTTAACAAAAATTCAAAGACAATTTAAGGAAAAATCAACCAGCGATAACGGAATTGTTGTTGATGGAAGGGATATTGGGACCGTTATTTTTCCAAATGCAGACGTAAAATTTTTCATTTCTGCATCTATTGAGGAACGGGCTAAAAGAAGACTAAATGACTTTTCTCAAAGGAATGAAAAAATTTCTTACGATCAGGTAATAAAACAATTGCAAAAAAGGGATCAACGAGATAAGGAAAGAAGCGTTGCACCTTTAGTTGCAGCAAAAGACGCTCATCTTATTGATACTACAAAGATTAATAAAGAAGAGACATTAGAGATAGCTTCATCTTTAATCATCCAAAAGCTAGATGGTTAGGTTGAAAAATTAATAAGTAAGGGAGAATATTTTTTGTCAAATTTAATTGATTCAGTTCCTGAAGGTTCCTTAGAAGAATTTTCAAAACTTCTTGAGGCAAGCTTTATAGAAAATGCATGTGAGGAAGGTCAAGTTATTCAAGGCACAGTTGTTGGGGTAGAATCTGATACAATAATTGTTGATGTAGGTATGAAAACAGAAGGAAGAATTCCTTCTGAAGAATTTTGTTCTTCAGGAAAAGACCATGATTTAGTAATTGGTGATACGGTCGATGTTTATCTAGAAAGAATTGAGAATGCTTTAGGCGATGCAGTATTATCTAGAGAAAAAGCTAGGCGTGAAGAAATATGGATAAACCTCTTAGTTTCTCAAAAAGAAAATAAGATAGTTGAAGGTGTTATTAATGGTAAAGTTAAAGGTGGCTTTACCGTAGACTTAGATGGCGCCCAAGCCTTTCTTCCAGGAAGTCAGGTTGACGTCCGTCCAATACGAGACATGAGGCCTCTAATGTATACAACTCAAACTTTTCATATTTTAAAGATGGATCGTCGAAGGGGAAATATAGTCGTATCAAGAAAATCTGTGCTTTCAGAATCTTTATCTATTAATAAATCAGATTTAATGGAAAAACTAAAAGAAGGCGAAATTGTTGAAGGTATTGTTAAGAATATTACTGACTATGGTGCTTTCGTAGACCTTGGTGGGATAGATGGATTATTGCATGTAACTGATATTTCTTGGAAAAGGATTAGTAGTCCAGAAGAGATTATTAGTATTGGTGAAACAATAAAAGTCCTCATTACTAAAGTATCAGCAGAGAATATGCGTATATCGTTAGGAATGAAACAACTCCAAAATGACCCTTGGGTTGAGGCTCAGGCAAAGTATACTGTTGGAGAGCGTTATAAAGGAAGAGTAACTAATATAGCAGACTATGGCGCATTTGTTGAACTTGAGGGTGGTATTGAAGGACTTGTTCATGTTTCCGAGATGAGCTGGGTTTCTAAAATACAAAATCCTAATAAATATGTTACTCAAAATCAAGAAGTTGAAGTACAGGTTCTAGAAATTGATATTGAGAAAAAGCGTTTGTCTTTAGGTCTCAAGCAGACTCTGGACAATCCTTGGGAAAGTTTTGCACAAAACAATCCAATTGGAACAAAACTAAAAGGTAAGATTCAAAATATTACTGATTTCGGATTATTTGTTCAAGTCAGTGATGAGCTGGACGGTTTAGTTCATATGTCCGATGTTGATTGGAGAAAAAGTGGTCCTGAGGCAATAAAGGATTTTGAAGTGGGACAAGAAATTGATGCAATCATAATTGATATTGAGCCTATTAAAGAAAGAATATCATTAGGTATTAAGCAGCTTGATGGCGACCCAATGGATTCCATTGATAACATCAAGAAAGGAACAGTGGTTACTTGTACTGTTGTACAGACACAAGCTGGCGGCATAGATGTTGAGATTGGTGATAAAATTCCTGCTTTTATTAGAAGGTCTGATCTTTCAAAAGATAAATCTGAACAAAATCCAGAGCGATTTGAGGTTGGAAGAAAAGTAGATGCTAAGGTTACAAGCTATGATGCTAAATCAAGAAAAATTTCATTATCAATAAAAGCCTTAGAAATTTCTGATGAAAAGCAAGCAATTGAGCAATATGGATCAAAAGATTCTGGAGCTTCTCTAGGTGATATTCTGGGTGAGGCATTAGATAAGAGTTCTTCTTCAGAAGATGAGGATGCCAAGAATAATGATTAAATCCTCTTTAATTAAAAAACTTTTAAAAAATAACCCTCATCTAGTTCAGAAAGATGTGGAAAGCATTGTTAATATTGTTCTTGATAATATTTCTAATGCCCTATCAGAAAAAGGTAGAGCTGAAATAAGAGGTTTTGGAACTTTTTCTGTGAGACATAGAAATGCTAGAAATGGAAGAAATCCTAGAACGGGTGATAATGTAGTTGTTCCTGCAAAAAATGTTCCAATGTTTAAGCCTGGAAAAAGCATAAGGGATAGACTTAATTATAAATCCTAGTTCATTCATATGGTTGAAATTTTCAATCAACTATGGAGTAAAAAATGAATAAGGCTTTTTCAAATCCGATTATACTTGCTGTTGACACTTCATCCATAGAAGAAGCAGAAAAACTAGTCGTGAATTTGAGAGATTATATTGGTGGAATTAAGATTGGGATGGAGTTTTTTAACTCTTATGGCCCAGCTGGTGTAAGTAGTATTGAAAAATTTGGTGTTCCAATATTTCTGGACTTAAAATTACATGATATTCCGGCCACCGTTTATAAGACTGTAAGTACACTTTTAAAACTTAATCCTGCAATTATTAATGTCCACGCATCAGGTGGAAAAGAAATGATGCTTGAGGCATCTAGGGCGCTTAAGGATAGCAATAATAAAGATACTAAACTTATTGCCGTTACGATTCTTACAAGCCTAGATAATGACGACCTTGAGGATATCGGGTTTTCAGACACTAGTGATGCTTTGGTTCTTCAACTAGCTCAATTAGCAAAAGATTCTGGTCTTGATGGAATAGTTTGCTCAGCAAAAGAAATATCCTTGATTAGAGAAAAGATTGGTAATAATTTTTTATTAGTAGTGCCAGGAATAAGACTCGAAGAAAATAATCATAATGATCAAAAAAGGACTATGACTCCAAAGGAAGCCTTGTTAGAGGGTGCAGATTTATTAGTCATTGGACGACCAATAACTCAATCAGAAGATCAAATTGCTTCTGCAAAAAAGATTCTTGATCAAATAGAATGACTTATAAAATAAAAATATGTGGATTATCTTCTTTAGCGCAAATAGATATGGCTGTTAGGTCAGGTGCCGATATGGCAGGCTTTATATTTGCAGATCCCAGCCCAAGAAAAATTGATCCTTCTAAGGCGAAAGAGTTATCATTTTCTGATGCTGCAAAAGATATTGATAGAGTTGCTGTATTTGTTAATCCAATTAATGATTTTTTAGAAGAAGCTATAGACTCTATTGATGCAAATTTTGTCCAACTGCATGGGGATGAAACAGTAACCAGATGCTTAGATATTAAAGCCCTAACAGGCTTACCGGTTATAAAATCAATGGGCATATCAAATATAATGGATATTAAGAATGCACAACAATATAATGGTTGTGTAGATTATCTTTTATTTGATGCTAAGCCAGATTCTAATAACGGTGGTCAAAGAGGAGGATTAAATAAAGTGTTTGATTGGTCTATATTAAATGATTGGGATGGACCAGATTATTTTCTTTCGGGGGGTTTAAATATTAATAATGTAAGAAAGGCAGTTCAAATGACAAAAGCTAAAGTTATTGATGTTTCTTCTGGTGTAGAAACTGAGCCGGGCATAAAGAATAATAAGATGATAAAAGATTTTGTGGAAACCACAAGATCAGCATATGGAAAGTAAAATGAATAAAAATACGTATAAAGAAGGTCCGGATTCTTCAGGAAATTTTGGTAATTTTGGAGGCCGCTATGTTGCGGAGACGCTTATGCCATTAATTCTTGACTTAGAAGAAGCTTATGAAAAAGCAAAAATTGATCCAATTTTTATTGAGGAGCGTAATAATTTTGCACGAGACTATATTGGAAGAGAGAGTCCTTTATATTTTGCCGAAAGGCTAACTGAATATGCTGGTGGAGCAAAAATTTACTTTAAGCGCGATGAGTTAAATCATACCGGAAGTCACAAAATAAATAATTGTTTAGGTCAAATACTTTTGGCAAAAAGAATGGGCAAGACTAGAATTATTGCCGAAACTGGCGCAGGGCAACATGGGGTGGCTGTTGCAACTGTTTGTGCAAGATTTGGATTACCTTGCGTTATTTATATGGGCGCAACTGACATAGAGCGGCAAAAGCCAAATGTCTTTAAAATTAAGCTACTGGGGGGGGAAGTCGTTCCTGTAACGTCAGGTAGTGGCACTTTAAAAGATGCTATGAATGAAGCACTTCGAGATTGGGTCTCTAACGTCGAAGATACTTTTTACCTCATAGGTACTGCAGCAGGACCTCACCCCTACCCGTCTATGGTAAGAGACTTTCAGTCTGTTATAGGTGAAGAAACAAAAAAACAGATGAATGAGAAAGAAGGTAAAAATCCCGATATTTTAGTTGCTTGTATTGGAGGTGGTTCTAATGCTTTAGGGTTGTTCTATCCTTTTTTGGATGACGATGTTGAGATGTATGGAGTTGAGGCAGCTGGAAAAGGTCTCGATACTAATGAACATGCCGCTTCTTTGGCAAAAGGTTCTCCAGGTGTTTTACACGGTAATAAAACATACTTGCTGCAGAATAGTGATGGGCAAATTACAGAAGGGCACTCAATTTCAGCTGGGTTAGATTACCCTGGTATTGGACCTGAACATTCATGGCTGAAGGATGAGAATAGAGTTAAATATGAATCAGCAACTGATCTGGAGGCATTAGAGGCATTTCAAATATGTTCAAAGTATGAAGGAATAATTCCTGCTTTAGAGCCATCACATGCACTGTCATTTGTCTTGAAGTTAGCAAAAAAGTTACCAGAAGAAACGATTATTGTTATGAATATGTGCGGTCGAGGTGATAAAGATGTTTTTGCAGTTGCTGAAATTTTAGGAATTGAAATTTGATGTCATCACGTATTAAAAAAACTTTTAAAGAACTAAATCTTAAAGGAAAATCTGCTTTTATTCCATATATTACTGCTGGTGATCCAGATATTGATCTTTCTCAAAAGATATTAGATTCACTTCCTAAGAGTGGTGCCGATATTATAGAAATTGGTATGCCATTTTCTGATCCAATGGCTGATGGACCGGCTATTCAGAAATCATCATTGAGAGCTTTGGATAACGGTCAAGATATGAATAAAACTCTTTCTATGGTTGAAAAATTTCGCACCCACGATGATAGTACTCCAATAGTTTTGATGGGGTATTATAATCCTATACTTCAATTTGGTATTAAAAAGTTTTTATCTAAATGCAGTTCCATAGGAATCGATGGTTTGATTGTTGTAGACCTTCCTATTGAGCACGATCAAGAGTTATCAAGGCCAGCAAAGCAAGCCGGAATAGATTTTATTAATTTTATCACACCTACAACAAGCTCAGAGCGATTAAAGAATATTATAAAGGTTAGTTCTGGTTTCCTTTATTATGTCTCAATAGCAGGAATAACTGGGACAAAAGCTCCTGATATTTCTGAGTTAGAAGTAATGGTTAATAAAATTAAAGGATATACAGATATTCCCATTGCTGTTGGATTTGGAATTAAAGACTCCAATCAAGTCAAAAATATTTCAAAATTTTCAGATGCCGTTGTGGTTGGTTCAGCTATAGTTAACAAGATTAACGACCTAAAGAAAAAAAATCTAACGGACGATGACTTGGTAGATTATATTATAAATTTTTTATTAGATTTATCTGATGGTTTAAACATTTAGGAGTTTTATTTGAGTTGGTTAAAAAATATTGTTCCACCTGGATTAAAAAATATCTTCAAGAAAAGGGATATACCAGATAATCTTTGGTTGAAATGTACTTCTTGTGACTCAATGATTTTTCACAAAGATGCCGAGGAAAGTTTTTTTGTTTGTCCAGAGTGTGATTTCCATTTAAAGGTTTCTGCAGAGATAAGATTTGAGCAGTTATTTGATAAAGGATCAATCAAGTATATTGACTGTCCAGATGTTCCAAAGGATCCCTTAAAATTTAAAGATCAAAAAAGATATATCGATCGTTTAAAGGAAACACGTTCTAAGACAAAGAAGAAGGATTCAATAATTATAGGATCAGGTCTTATAAATATGAAACCAGTAGTCATGGCCGTCCATGACTTTTCTTTTATGGGAGGATCGCTTGGAATGGCAGCCGGTGAGAGTATAATATTAGCAATTGAAGAAGCCCTAAGTCTAAAATGTCCTTTTATTTTATGTGCATCATCTGGCGGTGCAAGAATGCAGGAAGGCATTTTATCATTAATGCAAATGCCACGAACAACTGCAATGCTTCAATCTCTTCGCGAGGAAAAGTTACCCTATATAGTTTTGCTTACAAATCCGACTACTGGAGGTGTTACCGCATCATATGCCATGTTAGGTGATATACACATTGCAGAGCCCAAGGCTTTAATTGGTTTTGCTGGACCAAGAGTTATAGAAAATACTATTAATGAAAACCTACCCGAGGGTTTTCAAAAGTCTGAGTACCTTTTAGATCATGGGATGATAGATATGGTTGTTCATAGAAAAGATCTTAAGGATATGCTATCCAATATAATTAGCATATTGTTTAATAAAGAAGAAAAATTTCAATCCTGATGCCTAATGATTCAAGTAAAGATAAATTTTTTTACGATCAATTTCTAAAAAATCCAGATAAAAGCTTATTAAGGATATATGATATTCTTTTAAAGCTAGGGAGTCCTCAGAAGAGTCTTACCAATGTTATTCATATAGCAGGAACAAATGGTAAGGGGTCAACACTTGCATTCCTTCAATCATGTTTAATTAAAAGCGGCTATTCTGTGAATGCCTTTATATCCCCTCATTTAAAGCTACTAAATGAAAGAATTGTTATTAATAATAACACTGTCAATGACGAGACTCTAGAGGCAATTATAAAAGAGTGCATGAAAACTCTTGATAATGAAAAAATATCATTCTTTGAATTTATTACCGCATGCGCTTATAAATTATTTGCAAAAAACTTAAGCGATTGGCATTTAATTGAGGTTGGTATGGGCGGTAGCCATGATGCCACGAATACGCTTCCTAACAAGGATCTCTCTATCATTACACCTATCTCCCTTGACCATGAGAATTTTTTGGGGAATACGCTTAAGAAAATTGCAAAGGAAAAGCTAGGAATTATTAATCAAGGGTCGCAAGTAATCTTTGGACCTCAGGATAATTATTTAAAAGACATCATATTAGAACATCTCTCCTTAACAAATTCTAAAGGCTTTTTTTATAAGGATGACTGGGATATCAAAAAAATTAATAACTTAATAGTTTATGAGGATAGTGATAGTAGGCTTGAAATTAATTCAATTGGCCTAAAGGGAGATCACCAAATAAAAAATGCAGGCTTGTCCATTGCTAGCCTAAAGTGTCTCGAGCGAGACGGTAAGATTAATATAAGTGATGAGCAAATTAAGCAGGGTCTAAAGGAAGTTTATTGGCCAGGTAGATTTTCAATGTTGTCTGGAAAACTCACTAATATAGTTAATGATAGTTGTGATATTTGGGTTGATGGATGTCATAATCCAGCAGGGTCAAAGGTGATTGCAAAAGAAATCTTAAGTATGAACAAAACTGATGGGAAAGAAGTGGTTATAGTGTTGGGTCTCTTAAAAAAAAGGAATATAGAAAATTTCATTCAAAATTTTTTAGATATTTCAAAAGAAATAATAGTTGTTCCAATCAAAGATAGACAGTCCATTAATGAGAGTGAAGTTAAAATTATTACTAAAAAGATGAACTATAGCACTTCAAGCAAAGGTTCGATTACGCAAGCATTGAGCTCTCTTAAAGGAAGAGAAAATTTGAGAATATTAATATGCGGCTCACTTTATTTAGCTGCAGAGGCCATTTCTTTAGATTAACTATTTTCCTCTATCCAATCCTTAATTTCATTTCTAGGAAGGGCGCCTACTTTTGTATCCTTTAATTCACCATTTGAAAATAACATAAGGGTCGGTATACTCCTAACACCATAATTTGTTGGAGTCCTTGGATTCTCATCAATATTTACCTTTGCGATAGTTATATTAATTTGATCATCAGAAGCTAATTCTTCAAGTATAGGACCAACTTGCTTGCATGGCCCACACCACTCAGCCCAAAAATCAACTAAACAAAGGCCTTTATTATCTAAGATAGTTTTTTGAAATTCTTCATCAGTTACATTAATTAAACTCATATTATCTCCAAGAATCAGTTTCAATTAGGCTAGGAAAGAGAGGACAATGATGCAAGTGTTATTTTAAAATTATAATTCTTGCTTTAAGCTTAACAAATATTCTCTATAGCCCTCAAAAATTTCAAGACTACCGTTATTTTCTAGAGAAGAAATTGCCTCTATCGCCTTCGAAACAGTAACCCAGGGTACCTTATGATCATTATTCATCCAACGAGATTTTATAAATTCTATTATAATTTTATATGGTTGATCGTCTAAAGTTTCAGGCGCATTATCAAATATAATTCTTTGAGCAATTCTTTTTGACTTTTGATCTTTAAATTTAACTTGTATTTTTTCATCCCAGCTAACTGATTTATGAAAAGAATCCCAGGCTGCTTTATCTTGGCTTGATGGAAAACCAAAATAATCTTCTTCGAGATATTTAATATCTTTTTTTGGCCAAATTTTTGGCCCAGGTAAATATTGATTAATATAGTTTTTAATTTCCTGTATCTCTGAATCCTTTGGTAAGTTATATTCTAATGTTATATCAAACCATTCAGGGTTAAAAATGACTCCGGGTGTCTTTAAGTAGGAAGCATGAAGCCAATCAGGAAGCTTCTTCCCATTGTCTTTACCGTGGTTTATGATTTTTTCTTTATCTTTATCGGAAAATCCACCAGATTTCTCATACTTAATTATATCAATTGAAAAGTAGTTATCTCTATCTCTTTCATAAATTGGAAGCATCGGACTTATCTGCTGTGACGGATAATAATAACGAGCCCAAATCGAATAATTACTAAACAAATCTTGCCTAGCAAATTTACTAAACATTCTACTTCTATACTCCCATAATTCTGGTACTTCCTTCTTAATTTTATTAAGCAATCTTGACGTTGCTCTAACATCTCCGTCTGCTTGGTGCCAAATTATAGAATCATCTTTTGAAAAATTTTCATTAAAAACATCTGATAATTTATGACTGAATTTACCGTCTTCTTTTTTTGGTATTGATAATGAGTCTGGAAAAAGTTTTGCTGCTAATGAGATAAAAGGAAGAGCATCACAAACCACTTTATCTTTATATAAATAAGGGAAGTGGCCACAGGCAAAAAGTGCTTCAGTAAGAACTCCAGTATCATATTGAGAATTATAAGCCCACAAAATGTCATAATCTAATAATATTTCTAATATTTCTGGAAGCTTTTCATAAAGTGAGGGCCCTTCTTTTAGTTTTTTCCAATTCATATTTGTTGCAGCTAAAGCATAAGGACTTGGGAGTTCATAATAAGGGATTCGAAAATTTTTTATCTCTAGTCTTTCTTCATTATCATTGTCTATTATTGCTATTTGATGGGGATAGCGAAATCCATTATTAATTCCGTTTGTTTCCCAATCAAAAATACCATCAGTTTCAATCATTTTATAACCTGCTGTTCTAATTCTCTTATTCTATCTTCCCATCCCCGAATATTTCCAATACTAGCAGTTCTAGAATTATTCAAAATTTTTATTTTTATTTCTAAAATATTATAGTTTAATTTATTTTTTATTTTATCAGGCCATTCTATTAATACGGCTCCATTATATAGAATATCTTCTATTCCGAGAGCATCTATTTCATTTGAATTTTCTATCCTATATAAATCTGCATGGCCTATATTGAAATCTTTGCATGAATATACCTGCACTAACGTAAAAGTCGGTGAGGGTATTTCAATATCTTTATATTGACTTACTAGAAGATTTTTTATGATTGAGCGAGCTAGTGTTGTTTTTCCAGAACCCATTTCACCTGATAAATATATAATATCCCCTATCTCTATTAGATTGGATATGTTTTTACCAAACTGATTTGTTGCTTTTTGTGATGGTAGATCTAAAATAATTTCTGACATTTTTTATAATAACATTTATAAATAAAATATATTAAAATAATATCTCAATTATAACCTTTCTAAAGATTTTAAAATGAATGAAAAAAATATAGTAATTATTGGAGGAGGCCAGGCATCCTCCCAGGTAGCAACTTCTCTTAGGCAGAAAAACTGTAAAGGCGATATCACTATCATGTCATCTGAGGCATATCTTCCCTATCAAAGACCGCCTCTATCAAAAAAATACCTTTCTGGTGAATTAGAATCTGAAAGACTCTACCTAAAGCCAGAAAAATTTTATCAAGATCAAAATATTAAACTAATGCTTAACTCTTATGTCGAAGAAATCGATAGAAAAAATTCTAAGCTTATTTTCTCGAAGCTTAAAGATGGTGAAGGTACAATTGATTATGATAAATTAGTTATTGCAACTGGGACGTCACCTAGACTTATTCCTCTCAATAATCCTAATTTGAAAGGTGTTCATTATCTAAGATCAATTGATGATGTGGAAGGAATTAAAAAATCATTAATTAATGCGAAGAATATGGTAATTATCGGCGGTGGGTATATAGGCCTGGAAGTAGCAGCTGTTGCAAAGAAGTTAGGCTTAAATGTTACTGTTGTTGAAATGGCAAGCCGAATACTTGAAAGAGTAACTAGTCCCGTTATTTCATCATTTTATCATTCCTATCATGAGTCACAGGGCGTGAATATAATGACTAGCACTTCTGTTGATGGGATTAATGGTAACGAGAAGGTCTCTTCAGTTGAAACCTCTATAGGCTCTATTGATGCTGATATTGTTGTTGTTGGGATTGGAGTTTTACCTTGTCAGGAACTAGCTGAAAAGAGTGGTGTCCAGACAAATAATGGAATTGTAGTAAATGAATTTTGTGTTTCATCGGATAAAAATATATTCTCTGCTGGTGATTGTACGCTTCATCCTAGTCCATTTTATAAAAAAGATATAAGATTAGAATCTGTTCACAATGCTATTGAACAAGGAAAAACAGTCGCCTCCTCAATAATGGGGGAATTTGTTTCCTATAACCAAATACCATGGTTTTGGTCTGATCAGTATGATCTAAAGTTTCAAATTGCAGGTCTCAATAGCGGCTACGATGAATACATCATTCGAGGCAAACCTGAGGATAACTCTTTTTCTGTTTTTTATTTTAAAGATGGGTTGATGATATCCTCTGATTGCATTAACTCAGCCCCAGAGCATATGATGTCTCGAAGATTTATCTTTAATAAAACAGAAATCGACCTCGAAAAGCTTCATGATAAAAACATTTCAATGAAAGAGGTTATTTAGTTTAATTAATAACGATAATGGTCTGGTTTAAAAGGACCTTGAGGGCTTAATCCCAGATATTCCCCCTGGTCTTTTGTTAACGTCGTTAGCTTAACGCCCAGTTTATCTAAATGAAGTAATGCTACTTTTTCATCTAGATATTTTGGAAGAACATAGACTTTCCGTTCGTAATTTTTATTATTATTCCATAACTCTATCTGAGCTAAGACTTGGTTAGAAAATGAAGCACTCATTACAAAACTTGGATGTCCTGTAGCACAACCTAAATTTACTAATCTACCTTCAGCGAGGAGTATAATTTTTTTACCATCAGGAAATTCAATTTCATCAACCTGAGGCTTTACATTCTGCCATCTAAGATTTTTTAATGCATCCACCTGAATCTCACTATCAAAGTGACCAATATTACAGACTATCGCCCTATCCTTCATTTCACGCATATGGTCAATTGTTATGATATCTTTATTACCTGTTGCAGTTACAAAAATATCTCCTTTAGAGGCTAACTCATCCATCGTAGTAACTTCATAACCCTCCATGCTTGCTTGTAGTGCACAGATAGGATCAATCTCAGTAACAACAACTCTAGCACCTTGAGATCGTAAAGATTCAGCTGACCCTTTTCCTACGTCACCAAAACCACAAACAACAGCGGTTTTACCTGCCAACATAACATCTGTTGCACGCTTTATTCCATCAACTAAACTTTCCCTGCAGCCATATAAATTATCGAACTTTGATTTAGTTACTGAATCATTTACATTTATTGCCGGAACTCCCAATGTTCCATCTTTTTCCATTTCATAAAGTCGAAGAACTCCAGTAGTTGTTTCTTCTGATAATCCTTTAATATTTTTTAGTATTTCTGGATATTTTTTATGAACTAATTGAGTAAGGTCACCACCATCATCAAGTATCATATTTGGAATCCATCCACCAGGTCCCTGAATAGTTTGTTCAAGACACCATTCATACTCTTCTTCAGTTTCACCTTTCCAAGCAAAGACAGGTATTTCTACTTCTGCCATTGCAGCAGCAGCATGATCCTGGGTTGAAAAAATATTACAAGATGACCATCGAATTGTTGCGCCTAGATGAATTAATGTTTCTATTAATACAGCAGTTTGAACTGTCATATGAAGGCATCCAACAATATTAGCGCCTTTCAACGGCTGAGAGTCTTTGTATTCTTCTCTAAGTGAAATAAGCCCAGGCATCTCAGTTTCTGCTATAGCTATTTCTTTACGACCCCAATCCGCAAGACTCATGTCTGCTACTTTAAAATCATCAAAACTCATAATATTCTCCAAGTAAATTATTAAACAACTATATATAATGAAAACAAATATATTACACGAAAATTATAATAGTTATTTTTAGTAAATTAATAATTTAACTAAAAAGTTTTGCAAAATATCTATTTGTTATTTTCAGATAAAATCTCACTTGCAATTGATATATATTTTTGTGCAGAATCCTTTGTTTCTTGAGCCACTCCACTAAGGTCATTAGAATCACGTAACCCAATTAATTTGACTAGCATTGGGAGGTTAACTCCTGAAATAATTTCAATTTTACCAGTCTTAAGAAAGGAGATTGCTAAGTTTGATGGTGTCCCTCCAAACATATCTGTCAACATTACTATCCCATTATTATTATCAATTTTTTTTATTGAACCCTCTATATCATTTTTTCTTTCATCAAGATCATCGTCAGAACTTATGCATATTATTTCTATATTTTTTTGAACCCCTAGAATATGCTCCATTGCTGATTTCAGTTCCAATGCAAGATTTCCATGAGTTACAATAATTATTCCTATCATTACTTATCCTTTTTACCTCTATTTAAAGGTAGCCTTATTGTAAAAATTGCTCCACCGTCCATTCCATTCGTAGCAATTATAGTTCCATTCAAGGATTTTACGATTTGTTTGCATATTGATAGCCCTAATCCAGAATTATTTCCAAAACTTTTTTCCTGCGGTCGATATGTATAGAATCTTTCAAAAATTCTTCCAAGATTTTCTTTAGGAATACCTGGACCTTGATCTTTAATTTCAATTATAGCATCTGTTTTACTAGTAGATGCGTTAATATATATATTGGATCCCTCCTTTGAGAATGAAATAGCATTATCAACTAAATTATAAAATACCTGAGCGATACGATCTCCAATTCCCATAACTTCTATTTTTTCTTTTGATAGCTTAAGGTTTATATTTATATTAATTTTCTTAGTAATATTTGTTTGTGTCACCTCCATTACGGATTCAAGAACATCTCTTATATCTATTATCTCAAACTCACCTTTGGCTAGCTCAACTTCCAGCCTTGATGATGATGAAATATCTGAGATTAAACGATCTAATCTTTTAAGATCTTTAAAGGCAATTGTGATTAGTTGTTTTTTCTCTTCTTCTTCATTTGATATTTGAAGTGTTTCCATGGCGCTTTGCAATGAAGTTAATGGATTTTTAAGCTCATGAGCAACATCTGCTGCGAATGCCTCAACAGACTTTACCCTATCTTGAAGAGCTCTAGTCATTCTTTTAACTGATTTTGCTAAAACACCTATCTCATCCTTTCTATACTCCATTGCAGGTATTTCACCTATCCCTGCATTAGAAACACCCTCTGTTGCCTTGGCTAGTCTATTGAGTGGCCTTGCAATTGTGCTCGATAATGATATTGATAAAAATAGGCTTATTGACAAGGCAATTAAGAATGCCCTCAAATATCTTTGTCTTTCTTCTTGAAGTATTCTTCCAATATCACCTTCTTGTGTTGATAATAAAAGTACCTCCTTTTTTAAATTATTTCTTTGAAGGGGTATGCTTACATGAACAGTGATTCCTCCATTTTCTAACTTGTATTCCCTAGCCTTTGTTTTCCCCTCAATAGCAGCTCTTAGATCCAGCTTTGAATAGCCTTCACGAGGCAAAAGAGGTGCATCCCTATCAAAAAACTCTTTTATTATTTTTATAAAATTTGAGAAGAAGAATTTTGAGTCCTCATTGACTCTATCTAACTCTTTTTTGAAGTCCTTAGAATCAAAAATTTTTACTAGGTTATCATTAAAAATTTGTGTCCTAGCTATCCTAGTAGCAGTCCAATTTTCTGTTATAAATAAGTTGTCCATATTACTTGTTTCTTGATTTCCGACATCGGAACTAAGTGTAAAAGAAAAGGCAATAAGGTTTGCTTGTAAGATTAAAGCTTCCTTTCTAGCTTCAATAAGATTATTTTCAGATTTATCGACTAATATAAACCCTATGGCGAGAAAAATAAGTCCAATTATATTTATTGCAATAATTCTTGCACCCAACGATCTTATTTTTAAAAAATTTAGCATTATTCTTTAATATAGCGATATCCAACGCCATAAAGAGTCTCTATTGACTCAAAACTTTCATCTAAATCTTTAAATTTTTTTCTTAATCTTTTTATATGACTATCAATTGTTCTGTCATCTACATAAATATCATCATCATAAGCTGCCGACATTAGTTGATCTCTACTTTTCACATATCCTGGCCTTGACGCCAGGGACTCTAATAATAGAAATTCTGTTACAGTTAGTTTAATAGGCAGGCCATTCCAAAAGCATTCATGTCTACTCATATTTAAAGATAGTTTTCCGCGCTTTATAATATCATTGCTATCAGTATTATTTAAATCTTTCACTTCCTTAGAGCGCCTTAAAATTGCCCTCACTCTTTCAATCAATAATTTTTGAGAAAATGGCTTTGTAATATAATCATCTGCTCCCATTTTTAAGCCAAGGAGCTGATCAACCTCTTCATCTTTTGAGGTCAAGAAAATAACTGGTAAATTAGACGTCTGCCTCAATTTTTGAAGGACCTCCAAACCATCTAGTCTTGGCATTTTTATATCTAAGATAGCTATGTCGTAATTATCTTCTCTTAATGAATTTAATCCCGAGAGACCATCTGAAAAAGTACTAATTATATAGCCTTCTGACTTAAGGGCTAGACTTAAGGAGGCTAGAATATTCTGGTCATCATCTATTAAACATATTTCAGTCATTTTATGCCTTTTTTAGTTAACTAATTCACTTAATTAAACTATATAGTACGTTACATTGCTTGTTGACAATTTTCTGATATAAGTGTGAATTAAATTTTATAAATTAAGGGGTAAATAGTGAAAGAAGTAGGCGAGAATTTTTCAACATCAGGTCCCGAGAATCATGGGTTTTCATCATTAAATAGTGTTTCCTGGAATTTAAATCAAGAAGAAATATATAAAATTATACTGGATAGAGGTGAAGGAAAGCTATCTAAGGATGGCGCAATGGTTGTCGAAACCGGAGTTCACACTGGTAGATCTGCCCAAGATAAATTTGTTGTAAAAGAACCGCAAAATGAAAATCAAATTTGGTGGGATAATGCAAAAGAGATGTCTGAAAATAATTTTGATACTCTTTATGAAGATATGATAGATTTTTCTAATAATAAGGATCTCTTTGTTCAAGACCTTTATGGAGGTGCTGACCTTCAACATAGATTACCTACAAGAATTTATACAGAGTATGCCTGGCATTCTTTATTTATTCAAAATTTATTAATAACTGTTAAAGATGATGAAAAAAATTCTTTTGATCCTGAATTTGTAATTATTGATTTACCAAGTTTTAAGGCCGATCCCAAAAGACATGGCTCACGATCAGAAACAATTATAGCAGTGAATTTTGCTAAAAAAACTGTTCTAATTGCTGGAACATCTTATGCTGGTGAAATCAAGAAGTCAGTATTTACAATGTTAAATTTTCTTTTACCCCCTAAAAATGTGATGCCTATGCACTGCTCTGTAAACGTTGGAGATCAAAACGATTCTGCAATATTTTTTGGACTCTCAGGAACGGGTAAGACTACTCTATCTGCCGATCCAAAAAGAACATTAATTGGTGATGATGAGCATGGTTGGTCTGAAAACGGTCTATTTAACTTTGAAGGCGGTTGTTATGCTAAAATGATAAGACTTTCAAAAGAAGCTGAACCCGAAATATATGAAACAACTAAAAAAGTAGGAACTATTTTAGAAAATGTTGTGTTAAATGAAGAAACAGGTGAGTTAGATCTAGATGATGACTCTCTTGCTGAAAATACAAGAGGTGCATATCCTTTATCCTCTATTCCTAATTCAAGTGAGACTGGAAGAGGCCCTATACCTAAAAATATTATTCTTCTCACTTGCGATGCTTTTGGAGTCTTACCCCCAATTGCTAAGCTATCGCCATCGCAAACAATGTATCACTTTTTATCTGGATATACTGCTAAAGTTGCTGGTACTGAAAAAGGTGTAACTGAACCCGAGGCAACATTTTCTGCATGCTTTGGCGCCCCCTTTATGCCAAGACATCCTTCTGAATACGGTAATTTATTAAAGAACCTAATTCATAAATATGATGTAAATTGCTGGTTAGTAAATACAGGATGGTCCGGCGGCCCGGTCGGAGAGGGAGAAAGGATGCCAATAAAAGCTACTCGTGCCTTGTTATCGGCTGCTCTTGATGGAACACTTAATAGCGCTGAAATGAGAACTGATGAATTCTTTGGATTTGAAGTTCCTCTGTCAGTTGAAGGAATCGATAAAACAATTCTAGTTCCTAGAAATACTTGGTCCAATAAAGATGGCTATGACTCTCAGGCAAGTAAGCTTGTTAAAATGTTTTCCAAGAATTTTTCTATTTTTGAAGAACATGTTGATCAAGATGTTATTAATGCAGCCCCTAGCATCAATGTTGCATAATAATTTCTTTAGTGAGCCTGATCCCAATTTTTTCCAAAAGCTGCCTCGACTTCTAGATCTACTGATAGCTCAATAATTGGTTTGTGAGCATTTGACATTTCATTTTTTACTAAATTAATAGTCTTTTCAACATCCTCATCTTTTGTTTCAAAAATCAATTCATCATGTACTTGCATAATCATTTTTGATGATAGGTTTTCTTTTTTTAAAGTTTGCGGGATCTTTATCATTGCTCTTTTAATTATATCGGCTGCGGTTCCTTGTATAGGCGCATTAATTGCAGCTCTATCCATAAAGGCTTTACCCCCTGGACCACGACTCATTGAGCTATCTATTATACATTTTCTACCAAATAATGTTTTTACAAAGCCATTATCTTTGGCAAATTCCTTTGTTGTTTCCATGTAATCCTTAATGGATGGAAACTTTTCAAAATACGATCTTATGTAATCTGACGCCTCTGATCTGGAAATACCCAGCTGATTAGATAAACCAAAAGCTGAAATTCCATATATTATTCCAAAATTTATAGCTTTTGCTCTGCGCCTAATCTCATTATTCATATCTTTTAAGGGAACTCCAAAAACTTCTGATGCTGTCAAAGAATGAATATCTATTTTTTCTTTAAAGGCTTGTTTTAAGTTATTATCATTCGCCATATGAGCGATTATTCTTAGTTCAATTTGGCTATAGTCTGCGCTAATTAAGGAACTTCCTTCTTCTGCTATAAATGCACTCCTAATCTCTCTTCCATCCTCATTTCTAATAGGTATATTTTGTAAATTAGGGTCTGAAGAAGATAGTCTTCCCGTTGATGTCGAAGACATTGCGTATGATGTATGTATTCTATTAGTTTTTTTATTAATAAATGTTGGAAGGGCATCAGTATAAGTTGATTTTAATTTTGAAAGCCCTCTCCACTCTAAGAGAAGTTTTGGTAAGACGTTTCCATTTGATGCTAGGAATGTCAATGTATCAGCATCCGTGGACCAAGAGCCCGAAGGAGTTTTTTTGCCTCCCTTTATACCAAGCTTATCAAATAATATCTCGCCAACTTGCTTGGGTGATCCAAGATTAAATTCGACACCCACTACCTCAAAGCACTTCTCTTCAATTTTTTTTATCTTTGATGCAAATTTTTCAGATAGCTTATTAAGAATTTTTTCATCTACAGAAACACCATGCTTTTCCATTTCCATTATTATTTTTGCCAATGGCCGCTCTATTGTTTCATATACAGAAGAAAGCCTATCTTCTGCTAGTTTAGGTTTTAATAGCTTCCAAAGTCTTAGTGTTATATCTGCATCCTCTGAAGCGTATTTACTAGCGGTTGAAATATCTATTTCATTAAATACTTTTTGATTTTTTCCTGTTCCAGCAATTTCTTTAAACGATAAAGCATTGTGTGATAGATAATTCTTAGCTAATGCATCAAGATTATGCCTTATTCCTCCTGAACCAATTGAATATGAGATTAACATTGTGTCATCATAGGGAGCTATAGAGATGCCATACTTCTGAAGAACCAAGCCATCATATTTTTTGTTATGGAGTATTTTCAATATACTTTGGTCCTCCATTATTTCTTTTAATATTACTAGGGCTTGATTTAATTCTATTTGAGGACTTTTCTCTAAATGCTTTATGGGAATATAACAGGCTTCGTTATTGCTTATAGCAAAAGAAAAGCCTATGAGGTTTGCCTCAATTGCGTTTAGAGAGTCGGTTTCTGTATCAATTGCCACATAACCCTTTTCAGAAATTTTTTCTTTCCATTCGTTCAACTGGTCAATGTTTTGTATGGTGGAATATAGATCATAATCAAATTTCTTTATATCCTCCAAGGGAGCTTTGGTTTCATAAACATCTTCTTTTGGTGTAAAATTTAATTTAATTTCTTGGGTATCTATTTTTTCAGACGAAAGATTGAATTCTTTTGCTTTTTTTTCTGTGAGAGTTCTAAATTCCATTGCCTTAAGAAAAGAGATTAATTTTTTAGGTTCAATCGATTGAATCTGGATATCTTCTATAGGAATTGGGAGTTCAATATCATCTTTTAGTGTAACTAGCTCTCTGCTAATCCTAGCTTGATTAGCAAACTCTATAACACTTTCTCTTCTTTTTGTTTGCTTTATTTTGGAGGCATTTTCAATTAGTTTTTCTAAATCACCGTACTCATTAATTAACAGCGCTGCTGTTTTAATGCCTATCCCAGGTACACCCGGAACATTATCAATAGAGTCTCCCGCTAGAGATTGTACGTCGATAACTCTGTTTGGTTTAACTCCAAATTTTTCAATAACTTCTGGCTCATTAATTGTACGATTTTTCATCGTATCAAGCATACAAGCCCCGTTACCTACTAGCTGCATAAGATCTTTATCTGACGAAACAATGGTTACTTGCATTCCTTTAGAAAGCGCAGCTTTCGTATAGCTTGCTATTAAATCGTCAGCTTCATATCCTAGAAGTTCGACGTGAGGAACATTAAAAGCATTCGTAGCGTCTCTGATTACAGGGAATTGAGGAATTAGATCTTCTGGCGGACTTGATCTATTAGCCTTGTAATCTGGATAAATATCATTACGAAATGTTTTTCCCGATGCATCAAAAACTACTAAAAGGTGGGTTAGATTATTTCTTTGTTTTTCATCTCTTATAAGTTTATCAAGCATATTACAGAAACCTGAAATTGCACCTACTGGAAATCCATCAGACTTTCGAGTTAATGGAGGTAGGGCATGGTAGGCTCTAAAAATATAAGTTGATCCATCTACTAAATATATATGTTTTTGATTATTGCTCATGTCTTTTATATTTTTACTATTGCACTTAGTTTAAGTAGATGAAAGATTCAATTATACTAATATAAAAAATATTAAGAGAGATATGAAAAATAAAAATCTTCCAGATAATGCAATAGAAATTTCAGGGCTATCGAAGGAATATAAAGGGGTTGGAGGAGCTAAAAACTTATTAGCTCTTAATTCTATTGATTTAAAAATTCCAAGAGGATCAATGTTTGGTCTTTTAGGTCCCAACGGAGCTGGTAAGTCTACATTTATTAATATTCTTGCAGGGTTAACAGTTAAAACATCAGGTAAAGCTGTAGTTTGGGGTTTCGACCTTGATAAAAATCCTAGATCCGTAAGGGCGTCGCTTGGGGTTGTCCCGCAGGAGATTTATGTAGATCCATTTTTTTCACCTAAAGAAACATTGCATCAACAAGCTGGTATGTATGGAGTTCTTCCGAAAGATCGTAATGTAGACTTTCTTCTTAAAACCCTTGATCTTGAAGATAAGGCCGATTCTTACACTCGGACACTTTCAGGGGGAATGAAAAGAAGACTTCTTGTTGCTAAATCAATGGTTCATAGGCCTCCAATTTTAATCTTAGACGAGCCAACAGCTGGTGTTGACATTGAACTTCGTCAGCAATTATGGACATATATTAGAAAACTTAATGAGTATGGAACAACTATTATTTTAACAACTCACTATCTCGAGGAAGCAGAAGAACTTTGTGATACGATTGCAATTGTAGATAATGGTAAAATTGTAAGATGTGCACCAACACAAGAAATCCTAAATGATGCAGACTCAAAGAGTTTAATAGTAAAGCCTATGGATGGCTTGAAAGATCTTAATCCTGCGCTCAAGGAAATGGGAGCTATAACTGATAAAGACAACAATATCATAATTGGCTATAATCCAAAGAATGAAACATCTAGAGATATTCTGAGAAAGGTCGAGGAATCAGGTCTTTCCGTTAGAGATTTTTCAGTTTCAGGTGCTTCACTCGAGACTGTTTTTCTATCAATTACTTCAAAAAAATAAACATAAAAAAAGCGCGAAGAAAATATCGCGCTTAATTTATTTATCTTATCTAATATTAGAAATTAGCACCAAATGTAATACCAAACATTCTTGGCTCCATATAGAAGTCATTTCTAAATTGACCTGAAGATGGATCTGTAAAATACGCACCTGTTTGATTATCATCATCTGCTAGATTCTGAACCCACAGCCTTGCATAAAACCCAGAGTCTGTTGGCTTAATAATAACTTGAGCATTAATCACATCCCAAGAATCTATACTATCTCTTGATGAGTTATAAAGACGAGTCCACATTGAGTCCTGCCAGTAATAATCTATACGTGATATCACTTGAAGATTAGTTTCAGTGAAATCAGCAGTATATTCCACACCAACATGTGCAGTTGCCTTAGGTGCATTTGTTAACTCATTTCCACCTAAATCATATTCTACTTCATAGAATCCACCTAAACCAGCAGCAGTTAATTTCGATGCCATAGCGTTACAATTACCAAGCGTTGGTAATGCGCCCATTCCAAAAATCTGTGCTAGGGGATCCATAGTTCCGGAAGGATCAGCAGAATCAAAATTGTTAACAGAAAGTGTTTTTGGAAGAAGGTATACATCTAAAGCACCGGCTGCAGGGTTAGCATTTAAAACACCACCACCTATACCAGCAAGCAATTGACTCTTTTTAAATCCACAAGTAGAGCCAGTTCCAATATCTTTTAAAACCCAGCCCTCTGTATCACCAATTCCTCTTCCAGTCAGATCATGTGGGTTAAGTGATTTTGTTCCATTAGCAACTTTTGTATCAAGGAAAGAAAATTGGGCATCAATTTTTAAACCAGGTACCTGAGGGGGTGACCAAGCTAGCTCTGCTTCTAAGCCAGTCATCTCTGCATCAATATTTTCATTAACAGAAGTACGAGCTATAATTTTTGAAACTTGCAATCCTTGGTAATCATAATAAAATGCTGAGAGATTAGCAATTAATGTATTATCTCTTAAAACATTTTTCATACCAACCTCAAATGCATCAAGAAATTCAGGCTCTGCTTGTGCAGCTACACCAGCAAATAATACTGGATCTACAGGCGGATTAAATAAACCTGGGCGATAACCACGCGATATACTTGCGTATATTAAAGTAGAGTCGGTTGATTCAAGGTTAGGTGACCAATCAATTGAAGCTTTGTAAGTAACTTCTTCTTCGGTAAGTGTTGTAGGATTACCATTAAGTGCTCTTTGTTCACCAGGAGCAGGGATTGGTTGAAGTGCAGGTGCAGCTAGCCCAGCAAAAACTAAACCTAAATTAGGGTCTGTTCTTTGTATAGATGCTAGGACTGGGTCTCCAACAGCAGTGCCTCCTGCAAGAATAATTGAGTTAAGAAACTGCTGGGCATCAGCAACACTTTTCTCAGATTCATTCCATCTTACACCGAATGTTAATCTAGTATCTTCATTAGCATCATAATAAACTTGTGCAAAAATTCCCTTTCTTTCAAGTTCATAAGGATTTGTAAGATTTCTGTAATGCGAGGGATATAATCTTGCACCACTAAGAATAGGAGCAAGCGCTACCGCATCACCACCATTAAAATATACATCATAAAGATTAACAGTTTCATTTTCTAACATATTAAAGCCAGCAACAAAATTTATATTACCATCAAAATCTGATGCAAAAGTAATATCGGCATATTTATATTCATTGTCATTATATGAAGTATCATAAGCGAATGCGAAATCATAAGTACCGCCGGTAGATCCTCCAAAGATGCCCATAGCACCAAAGTTACCTGAATTAGGATCTGTAAAGCCTGAGATTGGAAGCACTCCATCTGAAAAAAAAGGATTAGTTCCTTTAAATAATTTTGTTCTCCCATCATTTTGGGAATAGTCTTGCTGCGATAGAATCCCACTTTCATGATAAGCAAAGTTTGCTTTTATAGATATATTCTCAATTGAATTATTTTCAATTGCAAGAATATAAGCCTTCTCATTAACTTGATAAACAGGATCAATAGCTTGATATGTTTCCCTGATTCCAAAAAGGGGTTGCGCAGGGGCTGTGTCTAGAGGGCTAAAACTTGCCATACCTGCTGCTCCGAGGAGTAATCCATTAAGACCTCCAGGTCCTTGAAAGGAGTCTCTACCAAACTTAAATGGATGACAGCCATATGATGGTGTTTCAGTCATTTTACACATTTGACGACCGGCACGAGCTCTATTGTCATCTTCTTCAAAATTCATATACGTAAATCTTGCAACAGTATCTTCATTTAAGTCTGCTTCTAGAACAGCCCTATAGGAAATAATATCTCGTCCATCAATATCTTCACCCTCTTTTCCAGGGAACATATTTGTTAAAAAACCTTCTCTACTTAATTTCATTCCTGATACTCTAAGACGAAGATTATCTGCCAATGGCATATTCATCATAATTTTAATTTTTTTATGATTGTAGTCTCCGATCTCTAATTCAGCAGAAGCGGCAGCTTCTCCAGTGGGTCTATTAAAGAGCATATTCACTGTACCAGCTGTAGCATTAGCACCGTACAGTGTTCCTTGAGGGCCTCTTAAAACTTCAACACGTGAGACATCATAAAATTCGGTTTCAAATACTCTTGTTGGAAGAGGGACATCATCAAGGTGATAAGCAACAGCACCATCTCCTGAAGCAGCAACCGCTGCAGAAGCAACACCCCTAATAGACATACTTCCACCAGTAAAATTCCCACGTGTATAAGTAACACTCGGAATGGTAAATTGAAGATCACCAAAATTTTCAATTTGCTGAAGCTGAAGCGCGTCAGCGCCAAATGCAGAAACGGCAATTGGAACATTTTGAATACTTTGTGCAGTTCTCTCAGCGGTAACTAGAATTTCTTCAATTCCAACTGTTTTTGCCTTATTTTGTTCTTCTTGAGCTAAAGCTATATTAGAAAAGAATAATGGTGCAACCATGAAAATGGCCACGAATATGATACGTTTTGACATTTACTGCCCCCTTTTACTTACGTTTTACCGCAATTGTTATTATTTTTATTAGGCTTGTCATAATAGAATACTAATTAAATCATTGATGACAATAGTAATTTAAATAAAAAAAACGCAGTGTACCTTAATTGCAACATATTGTTACATCTTAATTCAGTACACTGCGTTAAAGGAAATCAAATCAAAGCCTAACATTCTTTGGTTCTCTCTCCCCCCACCACGCTCCAATTAAGAAGTTATTATTATTATTATTGTGGCCCTAAAATAATCCTACCCCTTAAAATTTTTTTCACAAGACTTATTTTTATAATTTTATCTAAAGTATTAAAGGCTTAAGAATAAGATTAAAGTTTGGTTTAATATTTCAATCAGATATTAAAAAAGGCGACTTAAAAAGCCGCCTTAATTATTTTTATTTAAATTACTTTTTTTAGAATTCTTTTCCCAAAGTAATTCCCATCATTTTAGGTTGGTTTGGATATACTGCAAAAGATCCAGGTGAGCCTGGCACTCCAAATGCTGTTTGAACGTATTCATCATCATTTAGGTTTCTACCCCAAATCATAAGGTTCCATCCTGTATCTTCATTTTGGAGACCAAAACTTGCATTTATCGTACCGACTTCACGTGGAGCTAATGATGTTGGGACATTATCTGTAGCCTGTATTTTACTTTCGTAAACATACTCTGCTCTAACAAAACCAGTAACCGCACTTGATACATCAAATGTATATGCACCAGATACAGTGATCGCTAGCTCTGGTACGCCACCAGGAACTTCCCCACTAAAATCTTTGTAACGTGCAAGCGCACCAGCTACAATTGGACAATCATCTGATGCAGGAGCTGATAATGTTGAATCACAGGGTCCATTAGTAAATGATCCGTATTTTGCATCAATCATACTTGCATTAAATGTTAAAACAAAATCCTGACTTAAATAGAACATAGAATCAACTTCGATACCTTTGTGACGTTGCTCGGCAACATTTACTAAATTAAAGCCTGTACCAACAAAAAGATTTGATTGGATATTATCTACTGTCATATCAAATAATGTTACATTTAAATAACCATTGCTAAAGCTCTTCTTGAAACCAAATTCAATATTTTCAGCTTCTTCAGGATCCGCATAATATAGGCTATTATCCATTGGTAGACCTGAATAAACAGTAGCATTCGCTGATAGATTTACAGAGATAGCTTTAAAGCCTGTTGAGTGACTAAAATATACTGAAAGATCATCATCAAGTTCGTGAACAATTTTAAATGAATGAGTTACATCATCTGAGTCCCACTTTCCATCTTCTGTAGCGTTTGGATAATTATAAAACGGTGGGAAGAATTGAAAGCCAGCCAATAGAGCAGTACTAGGGTCTAGAGCGAATGGAATTTCAGCAAAAGCATCATTTATAATAACATTTGAAACAACACTCTTCTCATCTTTTGAATAACTTATTCCAAGTGAAACTGTAGTGTTGTTAGTGACATCATAGTCAAAGTTTGCAAACAAACTAAAAGCTTCATTGTCAACATCAAAATATTCATTTTGAAGACCAGAGTTAAGTCCATACCATGAAGCTCTTTGTTGAGCTGCAAGTCCTGGAATGATTGCCGCAATTCCGCCATCAAGTGCTGGGCTTCCTGTTGAAACACCAGCTAAAACTCCACCAATCTGTGTAGTTGAAAGAGGAGGAAGAGCAGTACCAAGAAGTGCCATTTGTACAGCTGATGGTAGAGCAGATATTTGCGCAAGAGCCCCAACAGCAACTTGACCAGAGATTGCATTTAATGAAGTTGGCACAGCAGAAAGAATAATATCTACTAGAGTTGATATATTTTCTTTATAAAGCACATCCCTGTCATGCTTAACTTTCTCATCCTGATAGTAAGCTCCTACCATCCACTGAAAAGGCCCATCATTATTTGAGCTAAGCCTAAATTCTTGTGTGAATGTTTCAAATTCATCTTCAATACGATTTGTAAGTAATGGCATTCCGCTGAAGTCTACATCACCAAAAACTTTCTGAGAATTTTCACGAAATGATGTGATGGACTGGAACGACATTGTATCAAGTTCCCAATCAATATGAGCTGATAATCCTTTACCTTCAAATTCACCTGTTGGATCATTATTAAGATATGTTGTGTAACCATAAGTATCCACTGGGTTAACAATCGCTTGCTTACCTAATGCTCCGCCAATAACAAATGCTCCGCCAAGTGTTGCGTTACCATTAGCAACTGCAGCAGTTGTACAGCAATTTTCATCAGATTGATCATAATCAGCAATGATTCTTAGTGTTACATTTTCTGAAATTTCAGTTAATAGCTGACCTCTAATTGATTGACGATCTCTATTATTAATCTTTGTTCCCAAAAAGAGGTTGTCGACAAATCCGTCACGCTCAGTTGTTGAAGCAGAAAGTCTAAAAGAGGTTTTTTCTGTTATAGGTCCGGTGACTGTTCCTCTAAGTTTTTTTAGACCATAGTCTCCACCAGTAAGCTCAATTTTTCCACCAAACTCTTGTTCTGGACGTTTTGTTGTAATGCTAATAACACCAGCTGATGCATTTTTACCAAAAAGCGTTGACTGCGGTCCTTTAATAACCTCGATACGTTCTACAGAAATTAAATCATTAAGTGCGGATTGATTTCTTGAAATCATAACGCCATCTATTGAAATAGCTACAGCAGGTTCAACACCTGGATTATTTGCACCATTGCCAAATCCTCTAATTAAAAAGGTGTTTTGGTTTGCGAATTGTTGTTGGGCTATTTTTAAAGATGGAACTGATGACTGAAGATCAAGCACATCATTAATAGCCAGTTGATCCATTTGCTCAACGCTAATAACTGAAATAGATATAGGCGCATCCTGAAGGGATGTTGCTCTTTTAGTAGCAGTAACAACTATTTCTTCAATTGAAATAGAGGGTGTATTTTCTGTTTGAGCGGGTAAATTAGTTGCAGTAACTAAAGTTAGAGTTGCAAAGATTGCAATCGCATTTAAATGCCAACGCATAAGTAGTCTCCCCATGAGTTAACAATTCTTTATTATTATTATTATTGATTGTTATGTTTAAAAAATTCATTCTAAAGTATTGATTCATTGACTACAATAAAAAAAATTCAAATAATTTAATATTTGTCTCTTATTTACAACACTATTTACGTAAGATTTATCGCGTTGAGTCTCATTTTTAAAAAATCATTTGCCAAAATCTCTTCTGGGTAAATATTTGGATTTTTTTTATCTATACATTTTGTGAGAGTTTTTATTGAAAAGCTAGGGTTTAGATGTATAAAAAAAGGCATTGAATAACGTGATGCATTTTTACCATCATTAATTGGATTAATGACTCTGTGAGTAGTTGATTTAAGCTTATGATTAGTTAGCCTTTGGAGCATATCTCCAACATTGCACACAATGACTTCAGAGTTTGTAATAATAGGTACCCACTGATTATTTCTGTCTAGAACCTCAAGTCCCTCTTGTTGTGTACCAAGCAAAAGAGTTATTAGATTTATATCTTCATGAGGGGCAGCTCTAATTCCTCTTATTTTATTGTCTACAGGCGGATAATAAATGAGCCTTAAAATAGAGTTTCCTTGATTAATTTTATTGTT